>Ga0307429_1000563_pt1 | contig 21171 bp, 18 predicted proteins | sample SalMarWE160230MG_FD_202151 | JGI IMG/M metagenome (GOLD analysis project Ga0307429, IMG submission 202151) | Salt marsh sediment microbial communities from the Plum Island Ecosystem LTER, Massachusetts, United States - WE1603-230 | ecosystem: Environmental > Aquatic > Marine > Intertidal zone >... | reverse complement strand
GAAAGGGTTCTTATTCCTGGCGTGATGGAGCATATTGAAAGGGCTGGCGTACATAGCGGTGATGCCTTGTCTATCTACCCGGGAATCAATCTCACTCAAGACGAAGTAAATGCCATGGTGGATTACACCACGAGAATTGGACTGGCTCTGGGAATTAAAGGGTTGATGAACGTCCAGATGGTAATCATGAAGGAAAATGGTCGCTCAACGGTATATGTTTTTGAGGTAAATCCCCGCGCCAGCCGAACCGTGCCTTTTATCTCCAAGGTAACCGGCGTGCCCATGGTAAGAATTGCCACTAAGGTCATGGCCGGGATTAGCCTCAGGGAGCAAGGCTATGAAGGTGGCCTACGGAGGAAACAAAACTTGGTAGGTATAAAGGCTCCTGTTTTCTCAATGTCCAAATTGATTGGAGTAGATAGCTACCTTGGTCCTGAGATGAAATCCACAGGCGAGGTTATGGGGATTGATTACAGCTTTGAGGCAGCCCTGGTTAAGGCACTTTTAGCTGCTGGATTGATGCTGCCTCAAGGAGGTAGTCTGCTACTTAGCATTGCAGACAAGGATAAGGATGAAGCCTCGCCTCTGATTAAACAACTGCATTCCCTTCACCATGAGCTCTACGCCACGGAGGGGACCGCAGAGATGATTGAATCTATGGGACTCCCTGTAAAAATGGTGACCAAGAAGTTAAGCGAGGGGCATCCTAACGTTATTGATGTTATTCAAGATAATTCTGTGAGCGGAGTGATTAATACCATCACGGGAGGGCGCATTCCGCTAAAAGATGGGTTAGATATCAGGCGTGCCGCAGCAGAAAAGAGGATACCTTGCTTCACCTCATTAGATACTGCCCGGGTAGCTATAGGAGCGCTGGCAAATAGTGGCCAAATCTTTAACGTTCAACCACTCAGGGAGTACTTAAGAAAATCAAAAGGCAAAAGTTAAAAATTAATCCCGATTTAATCGGGACAAAATGGGAAAGGTTTCGTTTTTGATTTTTGCTCTATCATTTTGCTTCTCTATCTTTGAATTTTGACATTGTTTAGGTTTTAGTATGAAACAAGTCTTGTGCTCCGTAGCTTCTAATGTGGAGGTCATGCCCGGCATACACCTCATGTGGATTGAGGCGCCAGATATAGCAATGGCGGCTCAGCCCGGGCAATTCGTCACAGTGCGGTGTGGGGACCTTACATTACGCCGCCCTTTCAGCGTCCATAAAGTTTCATCCCGAGAGATTGCCCTCTTGTTTAAGATAGCGGGCAAAGGCACCCTCTGGCTTTCACGGCGCCAAACAGGCGAGCGAATAGACATTCTAGGCCCTTTGGGCAAGGGTTTTAGTATCGAGCCAGGAGTAAGGAACTTGCTACTAGTAGCTGGAGGAATTGGTATAGCTCCGCTGGTTTTCTTGATGCAGCATGCTTCGTCACAACACCAGGTAACTTTAATTCATGGGGCGAGCACTGCTGTTCATCTGTATCCCTTTTCTTCTGCGGGCAAGAAGAGAAGCGAACTCTCGCCTTTACCAAAAGAAGTTCAATTTGTTCCCGTCACTGAAGATGGCAGCATGGGCAAGAAAGGCATGGCCACGAATATCCTGCCTGATTTCTTAGACTGGGCTGACCAGGTGTATGCCTGTGGTCCAGCAGATATGTATAAGGCGATGGCAGAGATATCACGGCGAGCGAAGCAAAATAATCTCAAACTAAGAAAATGTCAGGTTTCCCTTGAGGTGAGGATGGGGTGTGGTTTTGGAGCTTGCTATAGCTGCACTATAAATACCAGGAAAGGCTTAAAACAGGTATGCCGTGATGGACCTGTATTTGAATTAGACGATATCATATGGCAGGAGGTAAAGATATGACTGTGGTCACTAGAGACATCGCCCTTCAATCAAAAGGTAATTGCGACATTATCAATATAACCTCCCAGGTGGCAAAGAATGTAGAGGAATCTGGGGTTAATAGCGGAATAGTCACTTTGTTTATAGTCGGTTCGACTGCGGGAATAACCACCATAGAGTACGAGCCAAATTTAGTTTCCGCTTTTAAACATATGTGGGATAGGGTGATACCTCAGAATATTCCTTATGAGCATAATAAAACTTGGGGGGATGGGAATGGCCATTCCCACGTGCGTGCTTCTACGCTTGGAGCTTCGCTAATAATACCTTTTGTGAACAAGAGGTTAACTCTGGGCACCTGGCAACAGATAGTTTTCGTAGATTTTGATAATCGCCCCAGATCCAGAAAGCTTACTATTCAGATATTGGGTGAGTAGGCTACGTCGTATCACATTCGAGATAGATTCGTGCCCATATCCATGACACGAAACTTCATACCTTAATGATGAGAGCGACTTGAGGCATTTTCTTGCAACACTTCTTCATAAACTCGGGTTGTCCGCTTGGCAGCCATTTCCCAAGTAAATCTGCTAGCGGTTCCCACGGCGTTTGCACTAATCGTCTTTGCCAGCTCCTTATCTTGAATGAGACAAATTATTGCCTCTGCCATAGCATTATCATCTCCTGGGGGATACAGGAGCGCATTGAAACCGTCCTGGAAAACTTCGGGAACTCCACCTGCGTTTGAGCATACTGCCGGCACACCTGCAGCCGAAGCCTCCAGTAGTGACAGCCCAAAGGATTCCATTTTAGAGGGTAAAACAAAAACATCAGCCGCTGCCATAAGCTGAGCGACTTTTTCTTTCGACAACTCTCCCACCATGAATACGGAATTTGTAATGTTCAAATCCTTGATCTGGCGAGACAGATTATCCTCTTCTCGACCAGAGCCAGCGATAACCAGCTTTGCATCTAGAACGACTTTCAAGACCCTGGCAAAGGCTGATACAAGCAGATCTGGGCTTTTCCGCTTGATCAGACGCGACGCCGTCACTACAAGAGGCTCGTCGCCGATACCCAATTCCTTTCGCATTGCAACTGCATCTATTTCCACATTGAAGTACGATAGATCAACACCATTGGGGACAACGGTTATTCTTCTTCCAGGAAAGCCCAAAGAACGAGAGAAGCGCGTCGCTGCTCGACTTACAGCTATCAGGCGATCAACCTTGATGAATGCCAAGCGCAGGAGGCGCTGCATGAATATTAAAAAAGATGGATCCATCACTGTGTGGCAGGTCAAGACGCAAGGAATTTGGTGTTTGTGTGCAAAACGAATCACCATCAACGCCATAGAGGAATAAACATCCAACCCGTGGACCACATCGAATTTTCCATCCAGGATATATTTATGGCAGCGGCGAAAAAGAAATGGCGAGGCGGCACGGTGAGGATAATTCAGCACCAAGCCCTGCACTCGCTTGATTTTAACCCCGGCACTTTCTTCTTCCTCAGGTCGGCCAGGATGCGCATGTGTGATCACCACGGCTTCTATACCTAACTTAACCAACTGAAGACTTAACTCGAAAGCATAACGAGCAGCACCCCCTCTGTCAGGATAATACTCGTCACCAACTAATGCTACACGCATCTTTGCGCTTAGTTTTGAACTCCATGTTTTGCTGCCATTTTAACACCCAGATAGGAGAAGACTCCAGCCCCCACTATAGTGCTTAGAACAAACGAGATTCCTCGCTCAATCACTGTTGCTGCCATTGCCAGATTTAGGGGAACGCCAAAAGCGGTTAAAACTGAAATTAATGACCCTTCCACAAGAAGTAAGCCTCCTGGTAGAAATGGAATAAGACCCACGATAGTCGGTAGGGAGGAGGCAATTAAGAGTATGGAGAGTTGGGGATGATAGCCTAAGGCTAGAAATATAATGTAAAGTCGAAAAACGTCAAGCGCCCCTAATAATAATGTCAGACTCCCTATAGACAATACCTTCTTCCATTTGTCTATCGTTGCATAAGAATTTGAATAGAAAGCCTCAATTCCATCCATTATTTCTTGAACTTTCCCACGTTTGCCAAACCAACCGAGAACACGGCCTGTAATGCTGCTTATACCCCTGACTGCAATCCTTTTCTTAAAAAAGATACGGGGAATAAAGACCGCTCCGAACGCGGCTAAAGCCCATGCTGCTATAAGAATCAAAGTTAACCGGAGTGGCCCCTTCTCAAATTGCAGAAGCAAGCCCGCCATTAAAAAAGAGACAACAATCAGGGGAGTAAGAGCGCGCTCACCAATTAAGGAAGCCATACCCGACGAATAACTAGTATTCCCCAGCTTATGCAACATATAAACTCTTCCAAATGGGTCGCCACCAACACGTATGCCAGGAGTAATATTATTAAGGAAAATGGTGGCGCAAAGTATCAGGTAACGAGTACTTAAGCTTATTCTACAATTTATGAAAGAAAGTGCCGTTTGCCAGCGGGCGGCCCAAACCGCCACACTAAGAAAATATATGGCTATGGCCGATGCAATAAGTAAGCGGTTGGCACTTTTGATGGCTTCAAACATTTGATAAAAGCTCTCACGCGCTAGAAGCCATCCAGCTACTGCCATGAGAACAATAACGAGAGCCGTCACGAAAACCGACTTACGCAGGTTTATCCTCGGCCTATATTCATTCACGCTGACACCAAATTTAACAGCAGTGCCAAACTTTGACAATAGCTAGCTGGAAATACGAACAACATATGACTCTTTAGGTAGAGCCCAAAGCAACGGCCAACGCTTCAGATTTACTTTGTCGAACAAGCCTAGAGCATACTCTGATGTCAAGATTAGATTTTCAATTGTTCGCTGGCAGCAGATAGTTTTCGTTGAATTTGACAACCGCCCACGATCTCGAAGGCTTACTACTCAGATATTAGGTGAGTAGGCAAAATTACCGGACATTCCCGCGAAAAGCCGCCTGAATCTTTCATCCACCTCACCCTGCATTCCTATTTAAAACGGCAAGCAATTCTTTTAGGGGCAAAGTATTTAATATATGCTGCGGCTCACACCAAGCCCGCCGTGCAACACCAACTCCGAATCGCATAAAGCTCAGATGAGCAATGCTATGAGCATCGGTCCCGATGGCGAGCTTTACCCCTACATCTCTGGCACGGAAAGCATGAATATCTTTTAAATCAAGACGGTCAGGCATGGCGTTAATCTCCATAATCTTATTATACTTAGCTGCTGCCCGGAAGATGGCTTCTAAGTCTATGGCCACGGGCTCACGCTCTCCTATAAGACGGCAAGTAGGGTGGGCAATCATGTCGACATCGGGATTTTCTATGGCGTTTATTACCCGCCGGGTCATCCTTTCCTCACTTTGGTTCATGGCAGAGTGCACAGCAGCAATCACCATATCCAATTCAGATAGAATTCCGTGTGGCAGGTCTAAGCTACCATCCGCCCGAATATCCACCTCGATGCCAGTAAGCACATGAATCCCGGTTAAACGCTCGTTAAGAGCTTTGATTTCAGTAACTTGCTTCCTCAGCCTCTCCACATCGAGACCGTGAGCAATAGCACGTCCAACGGAATGTTCCGTGATTGCGATATATTGATAGCCCATATCTTTGGCAGCCAGGGCCAGTTCCTCGATGGAATCATGCCCATCGCTCCATTCGGTATGCGCATGAAGGTTACCCTTTATGTCGGATAACTCCACGAGCCTTGGTATAGCTCCCTTCTCAGCCTTTTCTATTTCACCCTGAGCTTCTCTGAGTTCTGGGGGGATATACTGAAGCCCCAGCCGATGATAGAATTCCTCCTCCGTAGAAAATTTTTCCAGCTTGTCTGTAGCTACAACAGTTATCCCATATTCACTCAGCTTTAGTCCTTGCTTACGCCCTCTTTCTCTCAGGGAAATGTTATGCTGTTTATTCCCAGTAAAATACTGAAGCAAGGAACCAAAGGAATCATGCTCCACCATCCTCAAGTCAACTTGCAACCCGCCGCTGACAATAACACTGGCCTTGGTTGACCCCTGGGCCAGCACCTGCCCTACGTTAGGCAGAGCAACAAAAGCATCTATAACCTCCTTGGGGTTATCAGCAGTGCCCATCAGGTCAATATCACCCAATGTTTCCCGAAGGCGCCGTAAGCTGCCAGCGGGAGTGAGATTTCTCACGCCGGGGACAGAGCGGAGGGCGCCTAGGATTTCCTCGACCATTGGCAGAGCTTCGCCAATGGGGATGCGCTGGTCTTTGCGGCGCAATGCCTGGATTTGGTGAAGGATATTATCAGCAGTCTTCTCACCAAGGCGGAAGAGTTGAGCCACACGCCCTTCATTGATTGCTCGCTCCAATTCATCCGCCGAGCTTATCCCTAATTCGCGGGAAAGCTTGTTAGCGATCTTAGGCCCAATCCCCGGTATGACCAGGAGATTGGTCACCCCCTGGGGAAACTCAGCCTTCAGATTCTCATAGTAACCGAGCTTACCGGTCGTTATCAGCTCGGTGGCCTTTTTAGCTATTGCCTCACCCACGCCGGGAATACTCTGTAAGTCCTCCCCTTCGTCAATCATAATCTTTAATTCTCTGGGGTGGTACTCGATAGCTCTGGCTGCCTTTTGATAGGCACGAATCTTAAAGACGTTCTCCCCCTTAATCTCCAGAAGGTCAGCAATATCCTGAAATACCTTAGCCACCTCGTTGTTTTTCATGGCTTTGCTCGCTTCCTCCCCTTCTTTGTTTATTATACCCTTGTTTCCCAAGCCTGTGATACAAGTTGCTCCAGGTCATTTTGAACTGATTGTCTGAATAGTCGTTTGTGGTATACAATACCATTAGAAAGCACTTTGAAATCATGGATTAATAAAAAGGCATAGTCCGTCGCAACTGGAATGCAAAAGTACATCGAAGACATCAAAAACATCAAAAACAGGATGTTGTGGGGCTATGACCTGAACCTTTTAGCGGTGGTCAGCATATCCACGCTGGTACTAGTTCTGGCACATTACTATCGTCTAAAAGTTGATTTTCCACAAGCGACGCAACTCGTCTACTACCTACTTATCCCTCTGGCGGCGGGCTTTTTGTTTTTTCAGGATAAGCCCTGGGATTATGGCATCCGCATTGGCCGCTGGAAACAGGCGATAATCATAACCGCAGTCTGCCTTGCTGCCATGGCTGGGATTCTCTACGCCGTCACCAGAAGGCCTGATTTTTACTCCTACTACCACAAGTCTTACATAGACTGGCCAGCATTTCTGCGCAACGCTGCACTATACATGTTTGCCTGGGAGTTTATATTCCGTGGATATATGCTGTTTGGTTTGGAGAGATCGATAGGTAAACACGCTATTGTTGTGCAAATCATTCCTTTCGTGTTGCTTCATTTTGGCAAGCCCTTTTTAGAGACGCTGGCCTGCATCCCTGGCGGCTTGATTATGGGTTACGTGGCGTACAGAACGAGGTCATTTTTGCCTTGTTTCATCATTCACTTCGGCAGCTACGTAATGTGTTATTTCTTTGCTTACTAGAGCATTGGTGCAGTTCTGACGTTATGCTTAGAACGGTAAGTAAGGGAGTATCTTATCCGGGAACAGGGCAAGGAGGATTCCGACAAGTATCGGCAAGTGGACAATGTATACCAACAGCGGATGCCTTCCCAGCAACATCACCGCTGAGGCAACAGGGTTGCTGATTTCAGGAATATTGAATCCTCTATTTCCGTCCGGGTATAGCATTTTACCAGCGAACATCCCCAAAAGGAAAAGTCCAAACCACGGCACTAGTGGCCAGTAATCTAACGTCCTAAAGTTATATGGCACCAGCCAGAGCAACCAGGGGAAATCGACACAAATCCAGTTTGCCAGTAGGTAAAGGCCTAGTGCCATCAGGGCAGCACCGAGTATCAAATTGATGTAGCGGAACCTCAAAAAGAAAGGTGCGAGTATGAATACAATCCCGAAGAAGTGGAGTATGCCGAATCGGACATATTCTTCTGGGATGACTAGCCATGAAAGCAGAGTAAGCACCATGCCCAATCCAAATATTTTCAGGCCCCTGAGCATAAATCCCGACATTGTCTTCCCCCTGAAATAGGCAATTGTGAGCGCCACTCCGGCTGGGAAAATGAAAAGTCCAGCGTTCGCTACTCTGATCCAAAACCAGATCCCCGTGCGCAGAAGGGTGGGATAGAGGCCAAAATAGTGCAGTAGTTCCAGCGTATGGAATGTTAGCAGACCTAATAGGGCGACAGTGCGTACCAGGTCTATCTCCCAGAAACGTTTATGCCTACTTATGTAACTGGCAGTTGTGCGCGTCATTCGTCAAGTTGCGACACGATTGTATCATGTTTTGAGCAATCCCTTAACATCAGCCCTTACGCTGGCTTCCTCTATGGTAGTTGAATGGCTAATCCTGAATTAGATTGGGGGGACTGAGGCACATAGTTAAAGATATCGCCAATTACTTGAGTTGGAAAGGTAGACTGGCGATCACTTTAGCAGAGCCTTCCTGCCAATAACCTCATGCCCGACATGCCACCTCTGGATAGCCTCAACTACCTCCTCAGGGCGATCCAGGACTCTCAACAGGTCAAAATCACTCTCAGAGATATACTTCCTGGATAAGACGGAGCTCCGCAGCCAACCCAGAAATCCCTTCCAAAATTCGCTGTTGAACAATACTACGGGAAAAGGTTTTATCTTGTGGGTCTGCATCATGGTCAGTACCTCCGTCACCTCGTCAAGCGTGCCCAAGCCCCCCGGCATTATTACAAAAGCAACGGCATACTTCACCAGCATGACTTTACGAGTAAAGAAGTGGTCGAACGTTATTGACCTTGTGGTGTAGGCATTACAGACCTGTTCCTCGGGAAGGGAGATATTCAGCCCGACCGATGTAACCCCAGCCTTTTGTGCACCTTTGTTGGCTGCCTCCATCACACCCGGTCCCCCACCAGTTACAATTGAGAAGCCCAACTGACCGAGCCGATAGGCTATTTCTTCCGTCTCCGCATATAGCTCATCCCCTACTCTCAATCTGGACGAACCATATATGGTCACTGCCGGCTCGATACCGGATAGATTATCAAAACCCTCTACAAATTCGCCTATTATTCGAAACATCCGCCAGGATTCTTCCTTAGCCAGTTCATTTATTTCATATCCGTTCGACATATCACCCTCCCTTAAAAAAGCACACATGTCAGATGAACCAAGTAGACCGGCTGGTGTAGCCTTGATTTTGCATTTTATCACCGTTTGCTTTCTGCGGGCAATCTGCAATTACCTGCCATAAGCGAGGAAGCAAATCAGCACATGGGCGCCGATATGTCAAAGTCTCGTAAACCTCGCCTGCTGAGTCAGCAATACGATGCAAAATAATAGTTATTTCTGCCTTGATTTATCGTGTTGATGCAGGATATAATTTGTCGCTTGGGAATGAAAATTGCCGTTAGTGGTAAAGGGGGGGTAGGCAAAACAATGTTAGCCTCTCTCCTTTCCACCACACTTACCCAGTCCGGGTACTCTGTCCTGGCCATAGATGCCGACCCAAATGCTACTCTGGCAGGCTCTCTCGGCTTTCCCCGCGCAGAGAAGATAATCCCCATATCTGAGATGGGAGACCTGATTGAAGAAAGGACAGGGGCACGTCCTGGCCAGGCAGCACCTTACTTCAAATTAAATCCCAGGGTTGATGATATACCGGAAAAGTATTGGGTAGAGCATAATGGAATCAAATTAATGGTAATGGGACGGTTAAAAAAGGGTGGTAGTGGTTGTTATTGTCCCGAAAATGCCTTGCTGGAAGCTTTAATTTTCCACATACTCCTGCGGAGGGATGAAGTAGTCATAATAGATATGGAGGCCGGGGTCGAGCATCTGGGGCGGGCGACAGCAAGAGCCGTGGACAAGATGATTATTGTGGTGGAACCAGGTAAAGGAAGCATTGAAACAGCCTACAGGATAAGAGAGCTGGCAAAAGACATAGGTTTGGAAAACATCGCGGTGGTGGCTAACAAGATTCGCAGTGAACAGGACAAGGATTTTCTTATTGCCGCCATGCCCGATTTTGAATTTTTGGGCTTTATTCCCTACGACCAGAGCATAATAGAAGCTGGTCTTGGCAATCTTCCCCTCATCAATGCAAGTCCAGAGGTCATCAGCCAAGTGCAGGATATTGCGGCACGCCTTAGTGCTGTCAAGACGGGCAGTACCGATAAACCGATAAGTTAAGAAAGGAGGTTAAGATGACGGCAAAGATAATTTCGGGAAACGAAGTGGCCAAGGAGATTAGGGCTGAGTTAAAAGAGCGAGTGTCCAAGCTCAAGGAACAGGGCGTAACGCCGGGCCTGGTCATGATTCGCGTGGGAGAGGACCCGGCATCCGTTTCCTACGTCTCGGGCAAGGAAAAGGCGGCTGATGAGATAGGCGTGTGGTCACAAACCATCGTCCTGCCCGAGGTCGCCTCGGAGGCGGAACTCCTCTCCAAAGTGGAGGAAATGAACAAAGCGGAGCATGTCGATGGCATACTGGTTCAATTACCCTTGCCAAAACACATCAATGCAGATAAGGTGCTCACTCTTATCGACCCAGCTAAAGACGTGGATGGCTTCCACCCTGTCAACGTGGGCAAGATGCTCATCGGAGACCCATATTTCATGCCCTGCACGCCGCATGGCGCGGTGGAGTTAATGATCCGCAGCGGCAACCCCCCCGAAGGCAAACACGTGGTCATATGCGGCCGAAGCAACATAGTAGGCAAGCCTCTCATGGCCATGCTGGTGCAGAAAAACAAGCGTGCCAATGCCACTGTGACCGTCGTCCACACCGGGACCAAAAACATGGCCGAAATCACCAGACAGGCGGATATCCTGGTTGCCGCAATGGGCTCTCCGGAGGTCATTAAACCGGACATGGTCAAAGAGGGGGCAGTTGTTATCGATGTCGGTGTAAACCAGGTGGGCTGGAAACCCAGCAAGAAGGACCCCAGCAAGCAGGTCCGCGACCTCAGGGGGGATGTAGAGTTCGAGACGGTCAAAGAGAAAGCCAGCGCTATTACCCCGGTGCCCGGAGGGGTTGGCCCCATGACTATCACCATGCTAATGGTCAACACAATAGTAGCGGCTGAGCGCAGGGCTGAGCGTATGCGAAAATAATAAATTAATAAAGGACAAAGGAGGTTACCGTGGCTTACGATGCGACAAAAATGAAAGATTGGCAGATTTCGGAAGCTGCCGAAGAAAAAATGCCGACGCCCGATGAGTGGCGGGAAAGACTCAACCTGCAGAAGGATGAAATTATTCCTTACGGGAGACTGAGCAGGCTTGATTTCATGAAGATTATCGAGCGCCTCAAGGGCAGGCCGGACGGCAAGTACATCGAGGTAACTGCCATAACTCCCACGCCGCTAGGAGAAGGGAAAACAACCACCTTGATGGGTATCCTGGAAGGCCTGGGCAAGCGGGGCAAGAACGTGGGCGGTTGTATACGGCAACCCTCAGGCGGTCCAACTATGAATATTAAGGGTACTGCTGCTGGGGGAGGCAATGCTCTGCTTATTCCCATGACCGAATTTTCCATGGGGCTTACTGGTGACATTAACGACATAATGAATGCCCACAATCTGGCCATGGTGGCGCTTACCGCCAGAATGCAGCATGAGCGCAACTACAATGACGAAGAGCTAGCTAAGCGCAGCAGAATGCGCCGCCTTAATGTTGACCCTACCAGGGTGGAGATGGGTTGGATCATGGACTTCTGCGCCCAGAGCCTCAGGAACATTGTAATAGGCCTCGGTGGTCGTATGGATGGCTACACAATGCAGTCCAAGTTCGGTATTGCCGTGAGCTCCGAGCTTATGGCTATGTTATCTATTGTCACGGACCTGGCGGACCTGCGCAAAAGGATGGACGAGATTACTGTAGCTTTTGACAGGGATGGCAATCCTGTTACTACCGCCGATCTGGAGGTGGGAGGCGCCATGACTGCCTGGATGCGCAATACAATCAACCCTACAATGATGTGCACCGTAGAATATCAGCCCTGTATGGTTCATGCCGGCCCCTTTGCTAACATCGCCGTAGGGCAATCCTCCATCATCGGTGACCGCATCGCGTTGAAGATGTTTGACTATCATGTCACCGAGAGCGGCTTTGCTGCAGACATAGGATTCGAAAAGTTCTGGAATGTAAAATGCCGACTTAGTGGTCTCAAGCCGCATGTGTCGGTACTCACCACAACCATCAGGGCACTGAAGATGCATGGTGGCGGCCCCAAGGTAGTGGCTGGTCTGCCCCTGCCCGAGTCCTACACCAAGGAAGACCTGGGACTTCTGGAGAAGGGCCTTCCCAATTTGCTGCACCACATCAACACAATCAGGACATCAGGAATCAATCCTGTGGTCTGCATCAACTCCTTCCACACCGACACTAAGGAAGAGATTGCCATGGTGCGCAAGGCAGCTGAGGCAGCCGGGGCACGCTGCGCGCTCAGCGAACACTGGCTCAAGGGTGGTGATGGTGCCCTGGAGCTTGCTGATGCAGTTATAGAAGCCTGCGAAGAGAAGAACGATTTCAAATTCCTTTACCCTATGGAAATGAAGCTGCGAGAGCGGGTGGATAAGATTGCCAAAGTGGTCTATGGAGCCGATGGAGTGTCATGGACCGCGGATGCCGAGGCCAAGGCCAAGATGCTCGAGGCCGATTCTAAATATAATGAATACGCTACCATGATGGTGAAGACCCATCTGAGCCTGACACATGACCCGACCATTAAGGGTACCCCTAAAGGATGGACTCTGCCTATCCGCGACGTGTTGATTTATTCCGGGGCAAAATTCCTCTGTCCCTGCGCCGGGACAATCAGCCTGATGCCAGGAACCAGCTCCAATCCGGCCTTCAGAAGGGTAGATGTTGATACAAAGACTGGCAAGGTACAAGGGCTCTTCTAAAGGATGATAGACCGGTCTGGGAAGATAATTTCTGCTTTACGATTTTCTCTCCCTCAAAGGAGAGAACAAGGGGAAGGGTACTGGTAAAAGTTAAAAGCGTTTCTTTGACGATTGATGGTAAGACAGTAGAAGCTGCCCCAAGTGAAAAGGTCTTGTGGTCAGCTCTGGATAATGACATCTACATTCCCAACCTTTGCGCCATTCGGGAAAGGAGCGCGCCTTTTGCTTCTTGCCGCCTCTGCTTTGTGGAGATAGAAGGTAAAGATATACCAGTTACAGCCTGTACTACGCCTGTAGCAGAAGGAATGGTGGTTAATACCAAAGGGGCAAAGGCATTGAGGCTAGCCCGCACCGCTTTGGAATTGCTTCTAGCCAGTCTCCCTGTAGATTGCGCCCATTGTCCAAAAAGTGGTTCTTGTGAACTTCAGAGGATAGCCAAGCATCTCGGCGTGAAGCTCAAAACAAAAAGGTTCAGGAAAATCTTGCCTGAGCTGCCCGTAGATTCTAGCAGTCCCCTGTTCATTTATGACCCTAATAAGTGTGTGCTCTGCGGCAGATGCGTTTGGGTATGCAAGGAAAAAATGGGCAAAGGAACTATCGGTTTTGCTCACCGCGGCTTCCAGAGGATGGTTACCACTTTTGGGGACGAGCCTATGGGTAGTTCCAGCTGTCAGGACTGTAGTGAGTGTGTTGCCGTTTGCCCTGTTGGCGCCCTCGTATTTCGTGAGGTTATGTAAAGCTCTTTATCCTTACTAACCTATGCCATCTCGCCCCAGTTTCTGCCCAGCTTGATATCTATCTTCACAGGGACACAAAGCTCGACAGCCCTGGGCATAAGCTCAGTAACCAGGGATTTCATTTCCTCCACTTCCTCCTCGGGCACCTCGAAGAGCAACTCATCGTGTATCTGTAACAGCATCTTGCTCTTAAGGTTCCGCTTCTCCATTTCCCGATGTAGATTTATCATGGCAATTTTAATGATATCGGCAGAGCTGCCCTGCACCGGGGCATTTATAGCCATGCGCTCCGCAGCCTCCCTGACCATTCGGTTGAAAGAATTAATTTCGGGTAGGAACCGCCGCCTCCCCAACACTGTTTGCACATAGCCCAGCTTCCTGGCTTGTGCCTTGGTTGCCTCGAGATATTCCTTCACCCCGGGATATTTTTCAAAATACAGGGCGATAAATTGAGAGGCTTCCTCTCGGCTGAGATTGGTGGCCTGCTCCAATCCATAATCGCTCATGCCATAAACAACTCCGAAATTGACCGTTTTGGCATTTCGGCGCATTTCGGGTGTCACCTCACTCGCGGGGATGCCGAATATTTTAGAGGCGGTCATGGCATGGATATCCTCGTCTTGGGCAAAGGCGGTAATGAGAGCGGAGTCTTGAGAGAGATGAGCCAGGGCTCTCAGGTCAATCTGGGAATAATCGGCACTTAAAAGGTATGCCCCAGGCGGAGCTATAATGGCTTTCCTTATCTTATTCCCCATCTCGCTCCTTATAGGTATATTCTGGAGGTTGGGGTCGCTGGAGGAGAGTCGGCCAGTAGCTGTGCCCGTCTGGTTAAAACTGGTATGTACCCTCCCCGTCTTATGGTTAATAAGCGCGGGCAGGGCATCAACATAGGTTGACTTGAGCTTACTAAGCTGACGATATTTCAATATGAGTTCGATTATAGGATGAGTGCCTCTCAATGCTTCCATGACCGAGGCTTCCGTGGAATAGCCGCTCTTCGTTCTGCGAGACTGGGGTAGCCTGAGTTCTTCAAAAAGCACCTTGCCCAACTGCTGAGGAGAATTGATATTAAATTGGTGCCCGACACTGCTATAGATTTCTTTCTCCAGTCTCAGCAGTTCCTGGCCCTGCTCCAGAGACATCCCACGAAGCAGGTCGGTATCCAAAAGAATGCCATTGCTCTCCATAGCAACCAAAACTGGAATTAAAGCCATTTCCACTTCGGTGAAGAGCTGCCACAGTCCCTGCTTTCGTAGCTCAGTTTCCAAGCTCTCCTTTAAACTCCAAACGATGTCCACGTTGGCGCAGAAATAGTCGGCAATTTGGTTTACCTCTAGCAGGGATAGGGAGCTTTGTTTCTTTCCTGCGCCACTTAATCCAGCGGGGGTCGCTATCTCGACGCCCAGTTTATTAAAGGCTAGCGCTTTAAGCCCCAAGCTTTTTTCACCAAGGAGATAAGCAGCGAGCATGGGGTCGAAATTCAAATTCTTAACTTCCACCCCACAGCCAACCAATACCGCCATAACATGCTTGCCGTTATAGGCAATCTTGTCCTTGCTGGCATTTTCTAAAATTGGCTTGAGCCCGGCTGCGACCCGGGTTAATGGCAACTGCGGCGGCTGATTTAGGCCAATGTGCCCCAAAGGTATATAAAACGCCTTCCCCCGGGCTGATGATATTGCTATGCCTACCAAATCCGCCATCGCAGCCTTTTCGCCTGTAGTTTCAACCTCGATGGCCAAGCCTTGTGCTGTTTCTAGTTCGCCTATAAGCTGCCCCAAAGCTGCCTCAGTGTTCACCATGTGGCACTTGACTGCCGAGGGTTGAGAGCTCTCGGCCTTCATCTGGGGCAGCCTGGAAAGCAATTTAATGAACTCGAGCTCCTGGAAAAGCCTTGCCACCTCGTTCCGGTCATAGTGGCTTACCTGGCAGGTTTTCAAGTCCAGCTTGATAGGAACATCCTTGACTATAGTGGACAATTCTTTATTCCGGAAAGCCTGAGTGCGATATTCGCGTAGCGTGTCCTGCAACCTGCCCGGCGTTACATCTTCAATATGGTCGTAGATTCCCCGGAGGCTGCCATACTGCTGAAGTAATTTAGCGGCTGTTTTCTCACCGATGCCTGGCAGGCCGGGTATATTGTCCGAGACATCGCCAGCCAGTGCTTTAAGGTCAGCGAGTTGTTCTGGTTTGATGCCATATTTCTGCTCTACTGCCTCCTCATCGTACAGGACGGTATCTGTGAAGGTCCGCCTGGGAGCAAGGGTCTTCACTCGAGGCAAGACAGCTTGCAGCATGTCATTGTCCCCAGTAACAATGATGGTCTCAACGCCCTGCTCATCAGCCTGCTTGCTTAAGGTGCCCAGGACATCGTCGGCCTCGAAGCCATCGATTTCAAAAACGGGAATATGGAAAGCTTCCACTAACTGGTGGACCTTTTTCATCTGGCCTTTCAATTCCTCCGGCGTGGCCGGGCGCTGCGCTTTGTACTCCTCGAACATTTCATGCCTAAAGGTCGGGCCAGGACGGTCAAAGGCGACAGCCCAGTGGGTGGGCTTAAAATCAGCAAATACTTTGAGCAAGGTACTGGCAAAGCCGTAAACGGCATTTACCAGCTCCCCGGTTTTGGGTTGGGTTAGCGGGGGCAGGGCGTGAAAAGCACGGTGCACCAGGGCATTGCCGTCAAAAAGCAGTAAAAGCGGTTCCTCTCCCTTCGCCATAGCCTTATTATACTATGGCGCCGCCGAAACCCTAAACAATATCAAAGCCCGATGACCAAAAGAGGAGCATAATACTCAATGAGAGATGTGGTAGGGCCAAAATTTGCCGTAGTGCGCAGCGTTCGGGACGCTGAGGCCAGAGGTTTAAATCTCCCGCTTAGGGAATAGACGTGATGTTAGGTTATGTGCTACTAGCAAAAACACGGTGCAGTATCATAACTCTTGCTTGCCTTCGAAAACCCAAAGATAGATGCTTCTCATAACGCTTAAGCTGTAGCTTAGAACTGCGTGAGCCATTTCAGGTGTTTTCGTCCATGGGACATTGGAGACCTTGTCTCGGTCATGAGCTGATACTGTTCGCACAGCACCAACCGCTAGGCACATGTTCTTATGCTTCGTGTGAATTACTCTGTGCTTTGCCAACCCCTCAGCTACTTGCCCAATGCCATTTCGGTTAGAAACATCAACACCTTCCATTTTAGCTATCAAGCGTAGGAAATTTTCAAAAGCTTTGCCATTCTCCTCACAGGATTTTTCAGGGTTTTTCCCAGAGTCTGTAAATGCTTGAATTAGCCGCTGCCGCTCTGGACTTTCCAGGAACTCATAACATTGCGTCGTCAATCGTTTAGCCACGTAGAGACCGATCTCAAATTCATTCCCCAACTTGATTTCCAGCGCTTCGCTTATCGCCTTTAGTTCTCCCTTAAGCGTTTCCGTAAGGCAGAGTGCACTACTCTTGTCACGCGACAGAATTCCAATATCAACTCCCCATTTTGACAGGGCTGGGAAAGCATTCTTATCAAGGTTACTATCACCGAGCACTACGCCTGCTTTCCTCATAGCGGCTGATTCATCCTCAGCATAAGATAAAAATTGGCACAAAACTTCAAAAGGTCTGTAAGCCTGCAGGAGTTGCTGGAATAAGTATCTTTTCTCTGCTGAGGGCTTCCCTTTTAACGGATTTATGTGTATATATGTGTAGTTTTTGCCGCTCTCCTTCTTCACAAATCCCAAATGACTTGCATTACCCAAGGCCTTGTAGGCTGTTGTTGAGCCCGTGCCAGCAAATTTAGCTATTTCTTCTAAAGAAGCATCCCCAAGAAAATTGACTGCCTCAGCTACTCTAATGATTGTTTCAACAGGCATGGGGTACAACTTCAAACCTACAAAAGACATTTTTACTCTGGCTCTTCCTCTATAGCAAGAAGGTCTAGCATATTCTTTAGCTTTTCGACATCTGCTTTAGTAATATCACTTGGCACACTGATTTGGGCACTCCTACCTCTGGACAAAGCCAATTTTAAAGAGTGGAACTGAGTCATTTGTGGCGGTTTCTGTCCTGTTTCAGAAATTTCTGACTCTGCTGGTACTTCTCCAGCCATAGCTTCGTACTGTCGACCCACCTGCAGAACGTTGTCATCTCCCAGAACGCCAGCGAATTTGGCAGAACTGACAAATACCTTGGCTGTATTATTCTTTACTGCCTTTGCTATTTTACATTCGTTCATGAGAATGTTCGCCAGTGTCTCTACTTTGGGAACACCTTTGCCATCGAATTTGCTTATGAGTTTCTGATATAGCGGAGGGGAGCGAAATGCTTCGATTCTCAGTTTCTTAATCTGGGCATCCTTCTGTTCTTCCTGTTCTTCTGTCGGGTAGAACATGAGATTAGCACGGTCTGTAATACTTAGAGATCCAGCTTTAAAGTGTAACAAGCCAAATTGCCTGCAGCTACTTAATTTCCCTGTGTATGATTTCGTGCTCCTGCTGCTAAGCCCGAGTTCGCTAAGTAGCGAGCCCTCAGCCACTTGGTTGCGACCGAGCCTGTCTACCACCTGAACGAACTCTATGCAGGAACTCAAGTCATAGGCGGGATACTGAGCGCTCTTCTCCCTCACCTTTTTTGTTGTCTTAGTAACTGCCTCCTTAGACTTCTCTTCCGACATTTTGGGCACCTCCTTTTTTTAATTGCTAGCTCACTAATAATAACATATGGGAAAACTAGTGTCAACTCATTTTCATATTATTATTAGTTAATTGGTTCAGGAAGCCAGTCTATCTAGCTAGGGCATAGATAGCAACAAAGACAGCAAAATAATTAGCAGTAATTAGTTTTTGCTTATGCGCAGCGCCAATAAGTTGAGGGCAATATTAACGGGCCAAGACCTCTTTTTCAATACGCTTCCCTTCTGAAGAGACGGTCATTGTCTGACTTCACTCTTTCATGATACCTATTTTGTTCGGTTCCCAGGGAGTTTCGGCAATCCTAACCATCTCGGCGTCTTATCAATATACTCACGATAGGCGTCTCCAAAAAAGGTGCTACAACGATAAGGGGAGTCTTTAGCTATGAAAGGCAGATGCTTCCACATATCAGGTATCAGGCTGCTTGAAAGTAAGATGTGTAAATGATAGTGATATAATATCTACAAGCATATACAACATTCCCGGGGGATTAAGACATACGCATACACCAAGATAATCGGCATCAATAGTGTTAGGTTTGGACGTGACATTATTATCGATGATTTTGTTTTTATTTATACAACCATATCAGTGAGATTTAACCATTATTCTCATATCGCTTGCTTTTTATCGGATTTAATCTATAGAGGTATAAAATGAACCAGGATAAAACAACGAAACAGATGATAATTGAGGGGTTAAAAAGTCAGCGAGACACGCCTGTTTATAATGCGGATACCATTAATAAAATATCCAAGGAATTTGAAGAATGGAAAAATTCTGCTGTATCGATTGAACACAGAAAACACTATGATATAACGCCGCATTCATTATTAGGTACAGATTTACCAAGACGATTAGTTTATAGTCCAATCGACATAAAATCTTTGGATTATGGTGAAGACTTAGGCTTTCCCGGTAAGTATCCTTATACTAGGGGTATACATTCGACTATGTACCGTGGGCGTAAATTTACTATTCGTCAACTTTCAGGTTTTGCCGGTCCAGAAGATACTAACGAAAGAATTAAGTTTCTGTTAGATAATGGTGCAACAGGTGTAAATATCGTTTTCGACATTCCAACAATCCAAGAATATGATTCGGATTCTCCCGTAGCTCGGGGACAGGTTGGTATGGGAGGGGTGGCTGTTGATTCTGTGAACGACATGGAGTTACTCTTCAAAGATGTTCCAATAGACAAAATGAGCGTTTCCCTTGTGACACATTATCCAACAAATACGGCGATACTATTTGCCATGTATTTGGTGATGGCCGAAAGGAGAGGGATCCCGTGGGAAAAGCTCAGGGGGTCAGTACAAAATGACATGGTAATGGAAGAGGTTGTACGAGGTGGGCTTGAGTTCATACCTCCCAAGGAATGTTTCAGGACTCAATGTGACAATATATCATTTATTAGGACACATGTCCCAAAATGGAATTGCATCACTTTGAACGGATATAACCTGCGGGAAGCTGGGGCTTCGGCTGTGACAGAGACATCGGTAGCGATGGCAAATGCTATTGAGACGCTCAAGGAGTTAGTCGAAAGAGGGCACAGTGTAGGATGGATAGCGGAGAGGATTAGTTTTTTCTGGGATGTTGCCAACGACTTTTTTGTTGAGATCGCCCGTCTGCGCGCAGCAAGAAGATTATGGTATCGAATCATGAAATATAGGTTTACGGCCGATAATGATAAAGCCATGTTGATGAGATGTCATGTACAAACATCCGGACTGAGCTTAACTAGTGAAGAACCAATGAACAATATTGTAAGAGCTGCATATCACGCACTAGCTGCCGTCCTTGGTGGAACCCAATCTCTACATGTGAGTTCATATGACGAGGGCTATTCAGTGCCGACAGAGGCTGCTTCACTTGTATCTCTCAGGACGCAGCAGATCATCCAAGAAGAAACAGCAATATCCGCTGTAGTTGATCCTATTGGGGGATCTTTCTATGTTGAATCGCTAACTGACGAACTGGAGAAAAAGATACTTGATGAGATTGATGAAATAGAAAAAATGGGCGGTATTGTTGAAGCAATCAACAAAGGTTGGTTACATAAAAAAATAGCAGAGTATGCTCACCACGAAAATAGGATGAAAGAAAAATCAGCAATAAAGATCGTCGCCCATAATTATCATAAACTGGGTGGAAACACGGCAGAGATTGACGTTTTTCGCTACAGAAGTGGTGTGGAAGAGAGACAACGCAAGAAAATTGAAAAACTTAAACAGCGAAGGGACAATACTACTGTGAAAAAAAGTTTGCAAAAGTTGCGGGAGGCCTGTTTAAAGCACGAAAACGTATTGCCCTATTGTATTGAAGCCTCGCGAGCGGATGCAACAGAAGGAGAAATCGCGCAGGTATTTCGGGAAGCATTTGGGTTGTGGCATCCACCAATGCATTGGTAGAGGGGAGCACATAGTATGCAAAGCGATAATATAAAAATTGTCATAGCTACACTTGGATTAGAAACACATTGGAGGGGAGCGGTTACGGTTGCCCAAATGTTGCGCGAATTCGGTATAGAAGTGGTCTATATAGGCAATGCTTTCCCCGAGGAAATTATCGAGGTTGCTATTCAAGAAGATGTAAGTATTGTCGGTGTCAGCAGCCTATCAGGGGGACATTTAGCATTAGGGAACGATTTAATATCTCTTGCTCGTAAAAAAAGTGTGAAAGATAAAGTCGTTTTTATTATTGGGGGTGTATTTACTCCAAATGATTACAATGAATTGATGAATCTCGGGTTTGATGGTATTTTCGGCCCCGGTGCAACGGGAGAGGAGATATATAACTTTATTAGAAAAGCGGTGACCGCAAAAAAGGTATGATTTATCACTTCCCCCTCGATTTCGGCAATCCTAACCATCTCGGCGTCTTATCAATATACTCACTATAGGCCTCGCCGTACTTCTCAAGGCAATAGCGTTCCT
>Ga0307429_1000561_pt1 | contig 21296 bp, 19 predicted proteins | sample SalMarWE160230MG_FD_202151 | JGI IMG/M metagenome (GOLD analysis project Ga0307429, IMG submission 202151) | Salt marsh sediment microbial communities from the Plum Island Ecosystem LTER, Massachusetts, United States - WE1603-230 | ecosystem: Environmental > Aquatic > Marine > Intertidal zone >... | reverse complement strand
TTGACTCCAAGGCCCGTGCCGAACAGGTCCAGGTCGAGACTGGGCTGCACGGCGCTCTTGTCGTTGTAAACATCGAAGCCTCGCCAGATATATTTACTCTGATAGGTCAAGTCGACCGACCCGTGCAGTTCCGAGTTCTGGGCTTGTGCCATGCCTACAACGGCCAGCAAAAATACAGCAGTCACTAAAATTGTCCTTCCCATTGTCTTCTCCTTAAAACATTACCTTATTTTTACAACGCTAATTTCCATAAATTGTCTTAAATAAAGTCAAGAGTCAACAGAAAAAACCGATAATTTTACCACTTCCCGGTTTTTCTCATTTCCGCTTTTGGCAGACTCTCTATATCTTTTAGATATTTCTGCAGTTCTTCTTCCGGCAGTTCATAATCTGTAAGCTTTCCGGATAAATACGCATCATAGCCAAGAAGGTCCATCAGGCCATGCCCACTATAGTTGAACAGTATTACCTTTTCTTTGCCTTCTTCCTTCGCTTTTTCCGCTTCTTCAATAACCGCTGCAATCGCCTGACTGGTTTCGGGAGCAGGGATGAAACCTTCCGTTCTGGCCCATGTTATGGCAGCAGCGTAGGACTTCAACTGATGGTATGCTCTTGGCTCCAGAAGGCCTTCTACTATAGCCTGGCAAACCAGCGGTGCCATGCCGTGGTACCGCAGTCCTCCGGCATGAATCGGAGGCGGTACAAAAGCATGTCCGAGTGTGTGCATTGCCAATAGCGGAGTCGTGCAGGCGGTATCTCCAAAGTCATAAGCAAAAGGAGCACGTGTCATAGTTGGGCATGCCGTAGGTTCGACCGGGATAATCTTGATATTGGCACCATTGATCTTGTCAGCAACAAACGGGAATGACAATCCGGCAAAATTACTGCCCCCGCCGGCACAGCCGATAACTATGTCCGGTACTTTTTCTCCGGCTATTTCGAGCTGCTTCTTTGCTTCAAGCCCGATTATTGTCTGGTGCAGCAAAACATGATTTAAAACGCTGCCGAGGGAGTAGCGGGTTTTACCTGATGGGTCAGTAACTGCTTCTTCGACAGCTTCGCTTATGGCCATTCCCAGGCTGCCCGGAGTATCGGGCATTTCCGCCAAAATTTTTCTTCCGGCGTTTGTTTCGGTGCTCGGACTTGCAACACAGTTCGCTCCCCATGTTGACATCATCATTTTTCTGAACGGTTTTTGGTCAAAACTTATTCTGACCATGAAGACCTTACATTCGAGTCCCAATAGGTTGCAGGCGAAGGCCAGGGCGCTGCCCCATTGACCGGCTCCGGTTTCTGTAGTTAATTTTTTGATACCGAACTGTTTGTTATACCATGCCTGTGCGACGGCTGTATTTGGCTTGTGACTTCCAGGGGGGCTGACGCTCTCGTCTTTGTAGTATATGTGCGCCGGTGTCTCCAGATACTTTTCAAGGTAAACTGCCCTGCGCAAAGGCGAGGGACGCCAGCGGTAAAGGATATCCAGGATTTCCTCCGGAATATCTATCCAACGATCTGAACTTACCTCTTGTTCGATCAGGTTCATCGGAAAAACCGGCGCTAGCATATCGGGCGAGATGGGATTTCCATCGGGTCCGAGCGGGGGAAGCATAGGCGTGGGCAGGTCTGCCGCTAAGTTATACCATTGTCGAGGAATGTCATTCTCATTTAGCTGTATCTTTATTGTTTTCATTGCTGTGCTCCTATATAAGCTAAGTTATTAGTTTTACACCGTTAACAATCCAGTTCGCAAATTCTTATAATCACGGCAATATTAATGTGTATCAATATGATGGTCAAGCATAATTACTCAAGCTGACCGATCTGTAAATTCAAGACTTTATGCGGGCATCAAATAAAAATGGCCTACTCTGATAGTAAGGCCCGAAAGATCCAGCACTTATCATTCAAGATGCCTTATAATTAGAATCGGCAAAACTCAGGAAAAAGCTGTAAGTTTTTTCAATACATATTCACAAACGTTTTGCTCAAAGACACTTACAATACTTTTGGTCCGGCATCTGTAACGATTCGATCATAAGATGAAAAATCATCTTAAAAAGTGCTGATTTGTCTGTATACAGGGACGACCGAAATATTTTGTCTTAAATTGATAATACGTAAATCCTCAGGCGGCCCAAGAGCATGGGCGGAATGGGCAAATTAGGAAGATGTATCTGCGGGCACGATTAGATTATAGTCAAGCATCTGCGGCCATTGGATGGAAAATAGGCTATAGATAGCTATAGGTCCGATTCTGGAAGATACAATAATGGATTGCAGATATACCGATTAAATAAATGGTTAAGAGTCTGGATTGCGGAGTTTTTGTTGTAGAATGCCTTTCGTAACATCAATTCGGCTGAGAAATCAGGTTTCTGTGAATCGTAGGTTGCATTAAGTACTTCAAGTGCCTTAGATTGAAGTTTAGAGTTGGTCAGCGTAAATTCTGGGGCTGGTTCGTTAAGGATTCATAGGGTGGCATATCAGAAACATCATCGTGACGCCTATCTTTTCGATTGCAGCGCTAATCCTGAACCAGCTTTCATCGGTGACCGTTTACCTGGTATTCCGTGCCGCCGGTATGGGCGGAGGCCAAAGAAGCGTGGGAAACTGATCGTATGATGGAAAATATGTTCCTGTTACTCCGGTCTGACTGGAACGAATAAGCGACATTCCGGCTCTATGAGCGGGCGAAAAGCCCCCGGGGACAGGTACTTGATGGCGGATTGAGATTAAAGTGACGTCTCATTAGTGTCTTTTTTTTTTGCGTGGAGGGTAAACTAAGGCGAAAAATATTTTTTTTGTCGTGAAAAAAGGTTTGATGATTGTCGCGTCACTCATTAAAATACTATAAAGCGTGTGACAAGCCATTAGTCCATTTAATTCGAAAGGGATATGAGATGGCAAAAAAGAAACTCATCAAAGGTTTATGGTCAAAGAGCGAGTTGAGTCTGCTCAAGAAGCTTTTTCCGAGTAATCCCACTGCTAAAATTGCTGCGAAACTCAAACGCCCAACCGATGCGGTAAAGAAGAAAGCTTCCAGAATGGGACTTCGCAAATCGAAGAAATACATGAAGTCCCTTGGCAGATCGTAAGTTGTAAGGCTGGTTCTACAGAAGTGACTTTGATGTAGTGCCTTATCTTTGCGGGGAGATTGTCTGCTTAACTCTGGGCCCGGTCTGTGCCTTAGTGCTGAAGGTGTGTATACTATATGGACGGTTATACGCTTGTGTAGTGTTTCTTTAGTAATTTTCAATTCTGCAGGCTATATTCTTAATTCTAAATTCTTGACAATCGCAGCTCATCGCGTTATTTTCGGCTATTATTGTTTATGTTTTTAAATTAATTTATTCAGCCTTAAATATCAGGAGGTTAGTTTGAGGGTACTTTCGGGTATACAGCCATCGGGCAGACTTCATATAGGGAACTTTTTCGGTGCCATGCGTCAGCACCTGAAACTTCAGGGCCAGCACAATTGCTTTTATTTCATCGCCGACTATCATGCTCTTACAAGCAACCCGGTGCCTGATGACGTTGCCGGCCTTAGTCTTGGCGTCGCGATGGATTACATTGCTTTAGGCCTCGATACCGAAAAAACCATCTTCTGGCGTCAATCGGATGTGCCTGAAGTTACAGAGCTTACCTGGTTACTCTCATGCATAACCCCAATGGGGCTATTGCAACGATGCACAAGCTACAAGGACAAAGTTGCTCAAGGTTTGAGTCCTAATCACGGCCTGTTCGCGTACCCGGTCCTGCAGGCGGCGGACATCCTGATTTACCAGAGCGACCTTGTCCCCGTCGGTGCCGACCAGAAACAACACATCGAGGTGACTCGCGATATTGCCATCCGGTTCAACAACGCGTACGGCGAAATTTTCACCGTACCCACCGAGCATATCATCGAATCTGTTGCCGTTGTCCCGGGTATCGACGGGAGAAAAATGAGCAAGAGCTATGGAAATACTATTGAAATATTCGAGCCGGAAACCAGCGTTAAAAAAAAGATTATGAGAATCGTGACCGATTCGGTGCCGGTCGAAGAGCCCAAAAATCCCGATAAATGCAATGTTTTTGCCCTTTTGAAGTTGGTTGCCTCTTCCGATGAGTTATGTGAGTGGGACAATAAGTATCGCGCCGGTGGTCTGGGCTATGGCCAGGCCAAGAAACGCCTTGCTGAGTTAATGATAGACTATTTCAAGCCGTACCGGCAGAAAAGGGCCGAACTTGAAAATAATATGGATTATGTCAAAGAAGTTCTTGCTAACGGTGCCGAGCGGGCAAAATCCGTGGCCGGAGAAACGCTCGAAAAGGCACGTCAGGCTGTTGGGTTGAGAAGGTGATAATACTGAGGGCATAAATTGGCTGATTATCGCGTTAATCTTGAAATATTTGCAGGACCTCTGGATTTGCTTTTGTATCTTGTCCGCAAGGAAGAGGTGGATATCTACGATATTCCCATCGCCAAGATAACCAACCAATACATCCGTTACATTGAATTGCTCAAAAGTCTTGATATTGATTTGGCAGGTGACTTTTTAGTAATGGCCGCAACGTTAATGCAGATAAAATCGGCAATGCTCCTTCCGAAAGCTGAGCCAGATCAATTTCAAGATGATGATTTGTCCGATCCCCGCAGAGAGCTTATCCGCCAGCTCCTTGAATACAAAAAGTTCAAAGATGCCGCCAATTTGCTGAACGCTGCCGCTAACGAGCAAAAAGAGCGTTTTCCACGGCCCGGCACTATTGTCGAGCAGCTAAAACCGGACGCAGAACCTGAGATTGACATTGAGCAGGTGAGCATCTGGGATTTGCTGGAAGCTTTTGATACAATATGTAGAGCTACTGGTACCGTTCGTGATATAAGCAGTATTAAGGACGATACGCCTATAGATTTGTACCAGATAGAGATTCTGCACCGTTTGCAAACTGAGGGGCCGATGACTTTTGAACGCATTTTCGAGTCCAGAACCAATCGCATTATGATGGTTGGATTATTTCTGGCGCTTTTGGAATTGATTCGGGAGAAATTGGCCTGGGTTGAGCAAGTGTCCGATTCTTCTATATATGTACGATCCTTAACAGAAGAACCTGCAGAACAGGCCGTGCAAAAGGCTATCCTTACCACCGAGACCGGCTCAGACAAGTCAGATCAAGCTGAACAGCAAAAAAGGCCGCCGATTCCTATTTCTGAATTGCCTCCAAAACGCGAAACGCCGGTTCCATTGGAGGCCCGGCAGCAACAGTCATCTGCCTTACCAATCACCGAGTTGCCGTCAAAAAGCGATTCGACGATTTCACCCCAGGAGCAGGAAAACAAGGAACCCGCTAAAGACCATAAACACCAAACTGCCGGTTAGCGGTACTATCACGAATAAACCCGTAGATTTTGCTTTTGACTTTGTTGTCGTATACTTTAAATGGTAATGGACGGACTCAGTTCGACGAATCAGCAGGTCGCTGTCTTTAAATTGCCGTCAGGGGGAGTAAATGCAGCGGTTTTCATATAAACCTCATGGCTTTTTATGTCGATTAAATCATGTGTTAGTACAACTTTGATTAACTTTCAGTGATGGTTTGCGTATGTCATGTTTAAGGCGGTCAAGCTTAATGGGGGTTCGTTAATGCATTGTCCTATAATATTGCAATGCAGCAGCGTATTAGTAACTATCTCTGGCGGACAGAAACGGTAAATTCGTTTAAGTACCCGAGCTGTTTCCTACAGCAGGGAGGACACAAATGGTTCTAAAGACAAGCAAAATTAGATGTCACCGGGGCGTGTCATTGGTGGATACAATGATTGCGGTTACGATCCTGTTAATAGCGTTTATCGGGACTTCCAGCTTCAGATATAGTACCGCTTTGGGTGGGCGAAAAGCTAAAGCACAGACTGCTGCTGCCAGAATTGCATTGATGCTTTGCGAGAGTTGGCGAGGCATAAGTGGTGACGTAACCTTTGATCCGACAGAACTTTGTGGTTCGAATCTTGATATTGACACGCTCGAAGCCAATCTCGATAAGCCGTTGGATTTTAACCTGTTAGGAAGCTATACGGTAGTGTTGGATACCAATGATTCCTATAATATCAACTACTACGCTACTTTGTCATGGAAGGACGTTCAATCCGGATTGAGGGCCTTGAATGTCGTTGTAGCCTGGGCGCAGCGGGACTTGGGGGTAGATGGCATTCAGGGTGTGGATAAATCATTCAGGCTTACAATCTATACCCAAACTTTTTGAGGGACGATGAGGACGATAATAATTAAAAAAAGACAGAGAAACCTACGGGGCTTTACGCTTGTTGAGTTGATGATAACGATGGTTATTATGAGTGTTGTCGGACTTGCAATCGGTGTAGTCATAGTGGACGGTCAATCCAGTTGGAGCCATATGTATGACCGCATAAACTCTGATGTCGTTACCGATGGCTATGTTGCGAGAAAAAAGTTTGACGTTGTGATGCGTAACGCAAGCAGGGAGAAGATCCTCCTTGGTGACGCCGGTAGTTGGATCGAGGTTTATTACTACGCAAGCGATTCTTCGACTGTCGTTGACCGATATGCGCGTTTCTACGCTACGGATGGTGATTTGAATCTCGAATACGGGCAATTAGAACCGAGGGCGACGCTGGGCATCGATACCGTCTGTGGAAATGTAACTGCCTGCACTTTCAGGAATGTTGGCCAGTCTACCCAGATGATACTTACACTTGATAACGGGACACAGGCAAATACCGTTGTTTCATCTGCGGTTACGCACAATCAATAAAAATCGGACTGTTAAGATGAGGGTGAGGTGAATAATGAACAAGCTGCTAAAATCAAAAAGAAATGGCTCAGCTATACCGCTGGCAGTTGTTGCGGTCATGATATTGCTTGCGATGGGTGTGGGCATGCTGACTCTGGGGACGAGCAGCCGCATTTACTCAACACGATCTGCATCTGATATTGCCGCTCGCTGTGCTGTCGATTCCGGGCTGACAATGGCCCTGTTTGCAATGAACGAGAAATTGAAAGTCAAACCGTGGAATGACAGCACCCTGCCTGAAGCGACAAATGAAAGTCTCCCCAATTGCGACGCAGTCTTTAGTTACACAGTTACAGGTAATCTCAGCACTGGTTATACTATTGAGTCCATCGGAACTTCAGGTCACGCCGAGAGAAAAGTTACCTGCATTTTGAAACCCCAGGGACCGTTTGAGTTTGCCGTCTTTGGAGAAGAGAGCGTAGAGTTAAAAAACTCGGCTGTAGTGGACTGGTATAATTACGACACAGACAGTGAAAATCTGAAGATCGGCACGAATAGCATTGCATCAGGCGCTTTAACATTAAAAAACTCAGCCGTCGTAAATGGCGATGTGATTGTGGGTATGGGTGGAAGTCCGGATATTGTGATTGATGACTTTGGCGCTAATATCACGGGCGCGACTTACGTTATGACGAAAAGTTACGAGTTGCCATCAATAGCAGTGCCTCAGTGGCTCGAATCGCTGCCGTCCAGCGAACCTATAACGGATGATTTAACAGTAACCAATTCCGCCAAGTATAGCGGCATTAATCTTCAGAACAACAAAACACTGCTGATCGATGGGGACGTTACCCTCTATGTTACAGGCGAGATAATTCTTGGTAATTCTGCCGAGGTGCAAATAGATAATGATGCTTCTTTGATTCTGTACTTAGGCGGGGATTTTGAAGGCAAGAACTCAAGCACTATCAACAACCTGACACAAGACACAAAAAAACTTCAAATATATTGCCTCGATAGCTGCGAAAATATGCAATTCAAGAACGGCAGCGATTTTTACGGGGTAATTTACGCCCCAAACGCGGATGTAATAATGAAAAACTCCGCAAATCTGTATGGATCTATTGTAGCCAAAGACTTTGAGCAAAAAAACTCCAGCACTTTCAATTACGATGCATCACTGAGAGATGCAAGTGTGAATGATGAGGTCGTGCGTTTCGTAGTAACTCATTGGCATGAAGAGTAGGCAAATGAATTCGGATAATGAGGTTTAACTGCTCATTCAACTTGCCCAAAAAAGCCGATTAACTCGTTAGTTCTGCGGGATCATATATCGAAAAGTTACGACATCACTTCTGAAAACCTTCAGATTCCCAATACACTTCTCTTATTCTGCGAACCACAATAGTTCTTGACATGATGGCTTGCGTGTGCGATAATCTTTGATTTTCAGGGAATTTGGGCTAATAAGGAGCGGAAATGTCGCACAAAATCGTGTCCAAAAAACAGCTTTCAAAAGATGTTTTCACTGCTGAAATCGAAGCTCCACTCGTTGCGCAGGCAAGAAAAGCCGGCCAATTTGTTATTATCAGTATAAACAACGAATACGCCGAGCGGATTCCCCTGACAATTGCCGGTGCCGACCCGGAAAAGGGCACCATCCGCCTGATATGGCAGCGCATCGGCAAAACTACCGCCGAATTAGCTGATTTGCAGCAGGGTGACGAAATCACTAACGTCGCAGGGCCGTTGGGTAAGCCAACTCATCTCGAAAATTTCGGCACCATTGTCTGCGTTGGCGGCGGCATCGGCAATGCACCTTTGCTGCCCATCGCAAAAGCCCTGAAGGCTCAGGGCAACAAAATCATCAGCATCCTCGGGGCAAGAAGCAAAGAACTGCTCATCCTCGAAGAGGAATTCGCACAGATAAGCAGCGAACTGATAATCACGACCGATGACGGCTCATACGGACGAAAAGCACTGGTAACCGAACCATTGAAAGAATGCTGCCAACGCAATCCAAAGCCGGACCAGGTCTTTGTAATTGGACCGACTATAATGATGAAGTTCTGCTGCGAGGTAACAAAGAAGTTTAATATACCCACACAAGTATCACTCAACACCATTATGGTTGACGGTACCGGTATGTGCGGCGGCTGCCGAATCGAATTTGACGGTCAGCCGAAATTCGTTTGCGTTGACGGGCCGGAATTTGACGGGCACAAAGTCAACTTCGACTTGATGATGAAAAGATTGAACGCCTATAAGGACCAGGAACAAAAGGCCTACAAACAATATAAAGAACACAAATGTAAAATAGGCCTGGACAAATAGAACCTTGAACATATCTGTTTTTGTCAAAAGCAGCAGATACCTTTAGCAATTGTTAGGGATCCCTTACAGTGACAGACAAAGAAAGTCAAGAACTTCTGCAGCAGCTTCTGGAAAAGCAAAAAACCGGCAAGCTCACACCCGCCGACAGATACAAAATACCCCCACAGGGTATGCCCGAACAGGACCCAATCACCAGAAGGAGTAATGTCAACGAGGTGGCAACCGGCTACACCGAGACCCAGGCGCGACTGGAAGCTATGCGCTGCCTCCAGTGCAAAACGGCACCTTGCATTAACGGCTGTCCGGTACAAATCAGAATAAGAGACTTTATTGCCGCCATTGCTGATGGAAACTACAAAAAAGCCCTGGATGTCATAAAGGAAAACTCACTATTGCCCGCTGTTTGTGGCAGAGTGTGTCCGCAGGAAGTCCAGTGCCAGCAAACATGCACTGTCGGCTTAAAATTCAAAGACCCTACAAAAGCCGTTTCAATTGGCCGACTTGAAAGATTTGTCGCCGACTTCGACCGAAACGCCGGCAGCGATAGCGTCCCGTCCGTCGCAACCGAGACCGGAATGAAAGTCGCCGTAATCGGCTCGGGTCCCGGCGGTATTGTTACCGCCGCTGACCTCAGAAGGGCTGGCCACGATGTTACAATATTCGAGGCCTTTCATAAAACGGGTGGCGTAATGGTTTATGGAATCCCGGAATTTAGACTACCTAAAGCCATTGTGCAAAAGGAAATCGATACCCTGACCAAAATGGGTGTCAAAATCACCTGTAACTTCATTGTCGGCAGAACAAAAACCCTCGAGCAACTTTTCAAAGAGGACGGCTTCGATGCCGTCTATATCGGTGTCGGAGCAGGTCTGCCAAGGTTTATGGGCATCGAAGGCGAGTCCCTTATCGGCGTATATAGTGCCAACGAGTATCTCACACGCGCAAATCTTATGAAGGCATACGACTTTAGCTCCGGGGCCGACACCCCGATCGCCATCTCAAAGAAGGTCGCCGTTATTGGCGGCGGCAATGTCGCTATGGACTCAGCAAGAACAGCACTGCGACTCGGAGCCGAAAAGGTCTATCTGGTCTATCGAAGAACCGAAAAGGAAATGCCCGCTCGAATTGAGGAAGTCCATCACGCACAGGAAGAAGGAATCGAATTTCACATATTACAAAGCCCGAAACGAATAATCGGCGACCAGAACAGCCATGTTATTGCTATCGAATGTCTCAAGTATCAGCTTGGTAAACTGGACGAATCCGGCCGACGCCGGCCTATTCCCATTGAAGGCTCGGAGTTTAGAATTGACGTTGACACTTGTATAATAGCTATCGGCAACATTGCAAATCCGTTAATTCGCCAGACGACCCCCGGCCTGAAGTTCAATAAGTGGGGCAATATCGTTGTTGACGAGGAAACTATGGCCACCTCGGTTCCGAGCGTTTTTGCAGGCGGCGATATTGTTTCGGGCGCCGCAACTGTCATCATGGCAATGGGCCAGGGCCGAATTGCCGCCGCTGCTATGAACGACTTTCTGGCGAAAAAATAAAGCCCGAAAAGCCGAACTATCCCGGCCGGGTATTCCACCTTTGGGCAAGATATTTCAGCCTTGCCGGCATACTGCCAACCTTGATGTGGGTAACCAACTTATTCAAATTGTCATGTTCCTATTTGACAATCGGCCTTCAATTTAGTATTATCCGGCCCTTTACAACTGATGATTGATTGAATGTTCATGATCGATGCTCATTTGGGATTATGGTGAAAGATGCAAAACGCGATATACGAGATTCGAGACAAAGTTATGCAAGTTGGTCCTTTCAAAGCATTTAGGTTCGATGCCGGCGTAGTTGGTAATGTAGGCGATTGTATTGCTCCTCCGTATGATGTTATCAACGACGCCCAGCAGGAACAGCTATATAAAAAGAGCAGGCATAATCTCGTCCGCATCATCAAAGGCAAGACGAAGCCCTCTGATAACAGCGAGAATAACCAGTATACGAGAGCCGCCGACTATTTGGCCCGTTGGATAGAAGATGGAGCCCTGAAGCAGGATTCGGCCGAGGCCATTTATGCTTACGTGCAGGATTTTGAGGTGGCCGGTACGCGATACCAGCGTAGCAGTTTTATCGCTTTGGCCAAGCTGGAAGATTTCGGAGATATCGTCAAGCCGCACGAACAGGTTCTCCACAAGCCGATGGTTGACAGGCTTAGTCTCAAGCGGGCAACGTCCGCCGACTTCGGTCTGGTTTTCATGCTCTATGACGATGAGAAAAAGCTCGCAGACGGAATAATCGAACAAGCCGCCTGGCAGCCGCCGCTTATCGAATTTGTGGATGAGCAGGATGTGCGGCACCGTATCTTCGCGATTACCGGCAAGCAGGATATAGAGCAAATCGTGAAAATGATGAGCGATAAAAGCTGCATTATCGCCGACGGCCATCATCGCTATACGACGGGTCTGACCTACTCCAAAGAAAACAGCAATCCTGCCGCGAAGTATCAAATGCTCGCCTTCTCTAATATGCATCAGGATGGTCTGATCGTCCTGGCGACCCATCGGCTTGTGGGCAATCTCGAAAACTTCAGCATGAAGAAACTGATTGAGCAGCTCGGAGAAAAATTCCGGATTACTAAGTTTGAATTCAGCTCGGCTCAAACCAAACAACAAGCTGAGCAAGACATGCTTGAGCGAATGCGTGCCGAGCACGATAAGGATGAAAGTGCATTCGGGATTTATGGGCACGACAACGCCTTTTACGTGGCTGTCTTGAAAGACAAACGTAGGATGGATTCGATTGTGCCGGACATGAGCCCGGCATGGAAGACGCTGGACGTTTCCATCCTGCACAAACTTATTCTGGAAGAATTATTAGGCATTGATCAGGAACGGTTGGCTGAGGGCGAAAATCTGCAATATGTGAAAGACACCCCAAATGCGATCGCCGATTCAATCACCCAGGTTGATGCAGGGCAAAAACAAGCCGCGTTCTTCATGAATCCTATCAAAATGCAGCAGCTAAAAATGGTAACGGAAGCCGGCGAGAGAATGCCGCAAAAATCGACCTATTTTTATCCGAAGGTCTATACAGGTTTAACGATTAACAAATTATGATACTAACGCAAACGTCATCCCTGCGAAAGCAGGGATCTCTTCAGTTTAAGGGGCATAGATTCCCGCTTTCGCGGGAATGACAAAAAGAATGGAGATGATATGGTAGATTGGAAAAATCCCCCCAGATTGTTTATTCCTGGGCCGGTGAAGGTCAATGAAGACGTCTTGCAGCAGCTCGCTCGCCCGACATTAGGACATCGCGGCAAGGAATATGCTCAACTGCACGGCGACACAGTCAGTATGCTCAAAAAAATCCTTTTCACCAACCAGAACGTTTTTCTCTCGACATCTTCGGCTTCGGGGATCTGGGAAGCGGCGATCCGCAATTGTGTCGGTTTTGACGAAGTTGTGCTATGCACCTGCTGCGGTGCTTTCAGCGACAAGTGGGCCGGCGTGGCCAAGAGCTGCGGCAGAAACGTCGAAGAGTTGAAGGTCGATTGGGGCAAGCCGATTACCGTTGATATAATTGACGAGAAACTCGCTACCGGCAAATACGCTGCCGTGACGCTTGTATATAATGAAACGAGTACCGGCCTGACGAATCCGGTTTACCAGATCAGCGAGATGATGAAGGATAAATATCCCGATGTGCTCGTCTTCGTGGACTCGGTCAGTGCATTGGTAGGTCTACCAATGCACTTCGACGATCTTGGCTGGGACGTGACATTCGCCTCGGTTCAGAAGGCCTTTGCAATTCCGCCGGGATTGGCTGTTGCTGTGGTTAGCAACAGGGCACTGGAAAAGAGCAAGACCGTTCCCGGCCGGGGTTATTACTTCGACTTCCAGCAATTCGCAAAAAGTGCTGAAAAGAATCAGACGCCAACAACACCGAACGTTCCTCATATTATGGCCTTGAATTATCAATGCGAAAAACTGGTAGCAGAGGGCATGGAGAACGTTTGGAAACGACACAAGGAAATGGGCGATTTCGTAAGGGCCTGGGCCACGGAAAATTTCGGCCTCTTCTGCGATGAAAAATATGTCTCGGATACATTAACGACGGTAAAGAACACCCGCGGCATCAATGTCGCCGAAGTTATCAAAGCTGTTCAGGCCAAGCACAATACGATTTTCGGAAACGGCTACGGCAAGCTCAAAGAAGAAACTTTCCGAATCGCCCACATGGGTGACATAACTCTCGACGACTTGAAAGAGTTGCTCGCCTGGATCGACGACGATATTAACTAACAGATCGTAACGATCATTTCGAGCATGCCGAAGAAACTCATATTCAGCCCCCAGGTTCGCCTGGGGGTTGTTTACAACTATGCAATAGACTGTTGGGTCACGATGTCATGTGGTAGCTGAATTCGAGTACTTTCGGCTCTACCAACTTTCGATAGTCGTCCATGCTCATCCGAATCGCTTTGTCGTGCGTGCCGGCCTGGAACGTGATGTGATCATCCTTTTCCAGGGCCTTGTCCATAATAACCGGCAAATCATATAAGTTGCCGAACGGCGGCTCGGCTCCGAGATCGCAATCGTCAAAGATGCTTCCGATTTCCTTTTCCGTTGCTAAATCGACAGACCTGGCGCCGAGCTGCTTTTTCAACGCGCCTAAGTCAATCTTGTAGCACGCGGCAAGTACGCACATTAAGTATTTGCCGTCGGCCTTGATTATCACCGGCTTGGCCACGTACTTGCCCTGCTCGTGCTCGACCGCCGCCATTTGCTGCGCTGTGAAAGTGGGCGGATGTTCGCTCACCTCGTAGTGAACTGCCGACTTGTCCAGAAATTCCGTTACTCGCATATTAAGCCTCCTAATAAGTATCGGCAGGAATTATACAAAAAAAGGGAGGCACAGGCAATTATAAAAACTAATTTTGGGCCTGCCTCCCTGTTGCGATGTGCCTTTTTGCGCATTACCGCGGGTAGCGCTATAGCGAAACCGCTGAACTGCACTCACAACATATGTATTATAAGATTAAACAACGATGTTTGTCAAGTAAAATAACTTTATAATGTTTCTTTTTACATCGGCCCGGAGCTGTTCAAAGGGCATGAGAAAGAGCGGTCATCATAGTGGTTAATCAGGCGGTTCGGATTATTATGAAGGCACCACAACGCAAGTTGCGCTGTGGTGCCGTATTTTACTATCGTTATAGCTAATCGTAAATATGCGTTGATTCTGTTTCTTCCACCGGCCGGCTAAGCTGGTCGGCGTTCATGATGGTCTTAAAGCGTACATCTCCCGGTCTTACAGCCTCGACGACCACGCGCCAGGCCGCCTGGGCCTGTGGAGCAAGGCTGCCCAGCGGGAAGAATCTCACAGTCTGACCCTGTGTTGAGCCGGCAGTTGCACCGGCTGAAGAAATGTATTGAACGTTGTTTTCCAAAATGCATGCGATCCGAATGTTCGTGGCGGTAGCTGAGCCTTGATTCTCAACCCGGATCACGTATGTCGCACGATTTCCGGTTTTGATCGGGTCTTCGATATCGACGACCTCCAATGACAGCGCGGGAATTCCGGTCACCGACGTTCTCATTGTCGAAGTGGCAGCCTCTGCACAGTAAGCCGTAGCCGTTGCGCTGTTTATCAGAGTGCCCGCTTTAGTTGGAGTGTAAGTTACGCGTACGTTTTTCGAGCTATTAGGTTCCAGAGTGCCGAACTCCCAGACCAGTTTTGATCCTGAAAGCTTTGCGCCGGCGGTGGCTTTGACTCCGGTTACTCCGTTGGGGATAGCGTCTTCTAAGATGGCGTTTTTCGCAGCTACATCTGAATTATTTCTAATCGTTATTTCATAGGAAGCCGAACGACCGATATACAGGCGATCGGGTCCGGTCTTGTTGATTGTTAGTACAGGCATACCTACGGATGTCGTAGTTGCAGCCGATTCGACACTCAGGCCGGTTGTCGAACTTGCCACTGCACTGCTTACAAATGTACCTGTTTGAGTGGCTCGCAGTTCGGATGTGAATTGCCGGGATTGGCCGGCTCCCAGAGTGCCTGCATCGAATACCAGTTGGCTCTTGCCGTCGGTGGTTCGCAGTCCGGCAGGAAGATTTTCTATGATTTTGACATTCTGTATGGATCCCGTCCCGGAGTTGGTTGCCACATATCTTACAGGAATAAGATCACAAAGCAGGACATCAGCCGGCGCGGTCTTTGTCAGCTTCAACTCGGGCTGGATAACTTCTATAACGGCAGTGGCTGGAATTACAGGTGTGATGACAGTCGTACTGTGTTTAAGAGGCGCTGTGTATGTGGCCATGCCGGAGACTGTAAATTGTTTGTGTGCCTTCGGCCCGAGCGACGATATATCCCAGATAAGCCTTGTTTCCACTTGTTTTGCCGACGGATTGCTGCTCATGTATTTGAAATTTTCCGGTAGATGTTCGTTGATTACGATACCGGTGAGCATCGATTCAGTCAGGTTTGTGATTTTGATTGTGTAGTTGAACGATCTGTTCAGGCCGACTTCGTTCGGCATGATTTTGTCCAACTGTACAATACCGCATTCAGGCCACGGATATGTTCTTGAGATGACAGAAGATCCCGGAGCACTTACTGCTACGAGTCCCGTACTTGCAGGACCTGGAACTTTTCTCGTAGCGGTAGGTAATGGTTGTGCCTGAGCCATAGCTGCGGCTTTTCGAGTCTCGGTCCTGAAAAAATCACTGGCACTGAGGCCCGGTACGGCCGCCGCCTTAACCTTCTGTTGTTTAGGTCGGAAAAGGCTTCTGCAGCTTAAGGAACCAGACAAGCAAAACACCAGTAAAAGAAGCGAGATATTCAGAAGTTTTTTCATTGTATATCTCCTCGTATCTTTCGGCAAAACAACGGAAAAAGATCGTCCTAAAGATTCGCAATCCTCTCCTTTGCTGTCCCCTTTCATTAGGTACAATTTTTGTGAATTTCAAGTGTTATATCGGTACTTGAATTAGCTAAGTTAACATAAAAACTGAATAGTATATTACCTATATTATAGCAATTCGGCATAAGAAAGTAAAGTGTTAGTCTCCTGATAATGTTTTTTGCATATTTTGTCCCACAAAGCTTAGCTGCACGGCCTATAAGATCGCCATGTAAAGACTAACAATGCCGGATATATTCATTGGTGGAGATATTTTTTTGCTTCATCCGGTTAATAAATTAGCTGCTGCGGGCGATTTTTTTCCTTTTCCCACACCTTTGGTCAGAGCGGGAGCGGGAAATTGGCTTTGTTTGGCTTTGTTTTCTTCGATGTCGCTGGCCGGATTTATTTCATATTCTCTTTTCAAATAAGACTTTGCGCCATGCTGAACTACTGATAATTGGGTTTGTTTTTTCAAGTCGGCTTTTTTCTCTGCCGGGCGCCGTGCGGCAGCCTCATCCCGCAGGGATGGGGATGGTTCGTACTGTTGATCGGCGTCTTGATACTCAATCCGACGCATTATTTCGTGCTTCTTAAGCTCGTTCATCATCTTGAGCATACTGTTCTCGATCCGCCTCTCGTACAGCATCATCCTGTCGAGCACCCTGCAATTGCACCAGTCGCTCGAAGCGATTCGGCCAGCTGCAAATGGCTAATGACATATCTCGGGTCGCCCAGCTTTATCCCCTTGGCATGCCACTTCACCATATTGAGGCTTTTGGCCATCGGATTGTCGATTTGATTTTCTATCATCGAGTCGATAGCCTGGTTCTGCATGCGCTCGGCCCGTTTCAGCCGCCAGACAAGGCTGACAAACCGATCAGCTAACATGGTTTCCACCGCTCCGACGGGGTCAAGCTCAGCGAGGAATTGGTCGTGGTAAGCTTGATATTCAGCCGGATCTTCGCCTTTTATCACCGCCTCAGCGGCAAAAAGGCCATGCTTAACCGCATTCTGCGAGACTGTTGCCTTACCCTCGTCCGTCTGCGGCCCGGTCGATTTTTGTGCGTTCTGCTGGTTTGCTTTGGTTTGTGCTTTCGTTGACATAAGGATACCCCTTTCTGAATTGATTATTTACTATTGTCTATTGACTATTGTAATAACGATCTAATATATTACGTTAAATAACAATCTTACAAGTAGGTACGTTGGCCGTCAAGTGAAAAAAATGAAAAAATTATAAATTTATTTAACCGCAGATTTCGCGGATTACGCGGATTTTGATTTACCACGAAGGGCACCGAGAACCACGAAGAAAAACAATATCGAAGATCCCGACCCCTCGGGAATCAATAGTATAGAAAATAATAAATGACAAAGCCTCCTGTTATTCTGTCAAAAACAGGCTTTTTCGCCTTTTCTTCACTTTTTTTCAATAATTATAGGTAACAATTTCCATCGACAAACGCTGTAATAAGTAGAAGGGCTGGATAGGCCATAAAAAAAGCCGGAATTCGGGATTTTTATTGAAAATCCCGACGGAGCAGTGTAGATTTGTGATCGGCAAGCGATGAAGCGGGACATCTTGGATCTGTAGTCGTTAGTAATGGTTTTGATAGAACACGGCGGCCGTACTCAATTATTGGTGAGTTTGGGGCGCATATATCAGTTGGAAATAGGTATGGTGTACCCGGAATTCCCAGTAAAAACGTAGAAATATAGAAATAAGTATAATTAACAATAAAATATAAAAAATATAGGAATTATAAGTATTGTGCCGATAAGCAATTAGAATTTAATAAAAATAAACTTGTAAAAAGAAGTATAAAATATTATTATGTAACTTAAAAGGTTGTTTGGATAGTAAGGATTGGGAATTATGAAGACACGTCTTTTATGTAGAATTTCTACAGGTCAATTCAGCGGAGAAGTAGCTGTTCAGGGCAAATTATATAACTCCGAAGAATTTTCTTTATTCGCACCTATAGAATCTGTGGAATATAGTTCTGAGCTTGCCGAAGATTCTTATATTGATGGTTCTATATCTGTTGATATTTTAGAAAATAAAGATGATTTAGTGTTAATATCTTTACCTCAACCAGCTTTTGAAAATGGACAGACTATTACCGTAAAAAAAGAACAATTAAGTTCTTATTGAAATGATTTTATCAAATAAAGAGTTGCATAAAGCAATAGATGAGAGACGTCTCTTAATTATACCAGAACCATTACCAAGAATCCCTTCTTTAGGCGTGGATTGCCCTTATGATACACATTCTGTAAATCTGCGATTAGGAGATGAAATTCTTGTACCTAAAGAAAGCAAATATTGTATTGATTTGAGCAAAGCCGGTTCATTACCAGAAGCATTAAAAGCTAATTCAGACACTTATACAATTACAGAAGAGCAACCATTCCATTTAGCTCCACACAAGTTGATTCTTGCAAGCACGTTAGAAAAAGTCAATTTACCTATAACTGAAGAGCGTCCGTATTTGGCCGCTCGAATAGAAGGCAAAAGCAGTCGTGCCAGATTAGGTTTAATTGTCCATTGTACTGCCCCTACTGTTCATCCGGGTTTTTCTGGTAAACTAACCTTAGAAATGGTTAATTTGGGCCCAACAGACATCATTCTAAAGCCTAAAATGTATATAGCTCAATTAATTGTTGAGCAAGTCTTTGGGGAAGTACATACAAATGTTAGCCAATTCCAAGATCAGACATCTCCAAGCGGTTTATAAATTTAAGACTTGTTTTTTGGCTTCTTCGGCCAGCCCTCTTTAGGCTTTTCCTTCTGAATCGCTGTTTTTAGAGCGTCTTCGCAGTTTTCACCCTCAATTTTCAAAATATCCGGCTTTGGGCCAGCTTTGCCTTTCGTCTTTCTCTTTTTAGGCATATATAGCATTCCATTATGTCTGAAAAAAATTATTGCATTTTGTTAAATTTAGTATTGCATTTATATGGATAGGGCTTATGATTGCAGCATAATCCGTTAAACGAAAGGACATGAAATGAAAGCATTAGATTATAAAAAGCTGAAAAAGGACGTAGAAGACCGCTACAATAAAGCACTTCAAAAGGCCGAAAATGAACGTGTTGAAGCTTTAGCGGCCATTGAAAAAGTCTGGAAAATGACAAAACCGAATTATGGAAAAAGCTCATCTGGTACGACTTCATCAACTTCAACTGGTTATGGTTTGCTTGCCAAAACAGTACGCGAATCCCTTAAATTAGTGCCTCAAACATTTACTAAAACCAACATATTAACAGCAATGCAAAAAATATCAAGCGATGTGGCTAATAAATGTAATTCTAATTCTTTGTCTGGCTGCTTGCATCGTCTTAAAAACGAAGGTGTCATTATTGTAGTCAAAGAAGGTAAGGGAAGCGCTCCTGCTGAATATCAATTAGCTAATAAAACTATAGATGCAAATGAAGAACAAATAATGGATTTCTAAAAAACTGAGCCGGAGGTGTTTGCCCACCATCCGGCTCGAAAGGACAACCGAATGTTTTGCGATTTTCCTGAGTACGGATACTCTTGGGATTGCCCTATATATGCAATTCTACCGAGACCTCCACCATTCGTCAAGAGAAATCTGAGAAATCCAGTGTGGGTTCTGCGCTCACGCTGGATTCTCTCATGTGCCCCGGTGATGAAACTGGCATACATGCTACGCATGGGACGTAGTGGCACACGTTGCCTTCCCGGTTCGAGTCCGGGCCGGGGCATTGTAACCTAATTACCAGTTAAACGGAGCATTCTGGTAACTTAGGCAAATAATAAGGTCTCCGATTCTTTTAAGGAGCAAATTATGAAACGCTCTAATAAAGAAGGCCACTGGATATATACGGCTTATATTACTCTCCGAAATGGTAGAGTAATATATGCTTCCAGCTATGGCCTTCGGGCTTTCAGGATTTGGGTTAAGAACTAAATCCTAAGCCTTTTGTCCCCCATGCTGAGGCTTACACCCTCAGTATGGGGCTTTTTATATATCGGCCTGATATGTAATTGTCAAATAACAAATCTTATGCGGTTTTCTTCGTTGGCTTATTTGTACATAAGACGTTTACCTTCTGCACCTTTAATGACTGCTACGATCCGCTTGCCATCGTTTATTTTACGAGTATTCCAGCGAAATTCAAATTCATTAACATAGCGGTGCAGGTGCTTTTTACTAACAGCATGAAATGTACCATAAAGGCCACGCTTCAATAAAGCAAAATAACTTTCTGCCGTATTACTATATACATCCCCACGAGCATATTCTCCGCAATCATGGCGAACGGATTTAAATGGGATTTAAATAGTGATATCTGGGGACCATACATATTAATTTTGGTTTATTCGCGGGTAATTAAAGTTGTTCGCCTGCCCCATTCGACAAGGCTCAGGACAGGCTCTGAGCCAAGCCGAACGGGCAAGATATATTTAATAATCAAATCTTTTCAAAACTTCGTGTTTCTTTGTAAATAGGCAGACGTTCTTATTTGCCCCTAATCACCAAAATTGACAAGCTGCTTATTTTACTCAATTTTTTTCATGATTTAATGAAACGTTTTTGGCATTTCGGAGTTTATAATAGTGATGACAGCAGAGGCTAATAAGAACTTGTTAATGAGACGCGTTGATTTGGTAAATAGCGAAACAGATCAGGATATCCTGATAAAACAGGCGTGTAGTGACCGTGCTGCCTTTGCCAGGCTGTACCGGATGCACTACGAGAGAGTGTTTCGCTACTGCTGCCGGAAATCCGGGGACACCATACTTATTATACTGGTGAATCAAAGAAGTACGCCTGCCCCATAGGGGGCATATTTTTCAATGAGTTGTGCTTGATCATGCTGCGGGATAAAATGCTCTTTCGTGTTGATTTGCAAGAAAACCTGCCGAGTGAATCGGCGGGCTAAATATTTTGAATTCTTGAGATTTGTATGCATCGAATAAACCGCGGGGGGAATTATAAGGTGTCCGCCTGCCCTTGCAAACTTTTACCCAACAATGAATATATTCGTCCGGGGTGGATATAAAACTGCGAAGCAAGACCTTTGCTTATATAAGAAGTTTCCGCTGCTGGTTCAGTACGCCGTACAGCGTCCTTCGCAGAGATTTTGCTGCCGGGGGAATTAAAGGTGTCCGGTACATTTTTCGATGAGTTTTGGTTGCTAATTAATTCGTATATCGTATTGCGTATATCGTATCGCGTGAAGGATTGAGATTGCCGCAGTCGCTGCGCTCCTTCGCAATGACATAGGGGAGAACGAATTTATATAATTCAAATGTGAGCTTGGCCATCCC
>Ga0307429_1000560_pt1 | contig 21314 bp, 19 predicted proteins | sample SalMarWE160230MG_FD_202151 | JGI IMG/M metagenome (GOLD analysis project Ga0307429, IMG submission 202151) | Salt marsh sediment microbial communities from the Plum Island Ecosystem LTER, Massachusetts, United States - WE1603-230 | ecosystem: Environmental > Aquatic > Marine > Intertidal zone >... | reverse complement strand
TACAGCGGTCTGGAGAAGGCGTTAAAGATGTCGCCTGAGGAAATAGTTGGGGAGCTGAAGAAATCCGGGCTGCGGGGGCGGGGAGGTGCTGGATTTCCTACACATCGGAAGTGGGAGCTATGCCGTAAGGCTAGAAGCACACCAAAATATGTCATATGCAATGCCGATGAAGGAGACCCCGGCGCTTTTATGGACCGGGTGGTCTTAGAAAGCGACCCCCATCAAGTTATCGAGGGCATGATTATTGCCGGTCACGCTATAGGTGCCGAGCAAGGCTATATCTATGTCCGTGCTGAATATCCTTTAGCTATTGAGCGTGTGCAGATTGCTTTAAAGCAAGCTGGGGAACTACGTTTCCTGGGAGATAATATCTTAGGGAGTGGTTTTGGTTTCCATATCGAGATAGCAGCAGGGGCTGGTGCTTTTGTCTCTGGTGAAGAAACAGCGCTTATAGCGGCTGTTGAGGGGAAAATGAGCACGCCTAGCCCCAGGCCACCTTATCCTGCCGAGCTTGGATTATGGAATAAACCTACTCTGTTAAACAATGTGAAGACCTTTGCTTACGTTCCTTTGATAGTTAAACGAGGGGCGGATTGGTTTGCATCCATCGGCACTGAAGGAAGCAAGGGCACAGCAGTATTTACCCTGGCAGGCAAAGTGGCTAGCGCAGGATTGGCCGAAGTGCCTATGGGAACAACACTTCGCGAGCTTATTTATGACATCGGTGGTGGAATTGCTAAAGATAAGCAGTTTAAAGCAGTACAGATAGGAGGACCCTCGGGGGGTTGTCTCCCCGAGACTTTGCTTGACATCCCTATCGACTATGATTCCCTTCGGGAGGCTGGCTCAATGATGGGCTCAGGGGGTATGATTGTCATGGATGAGGATAACTGCATGGTCGATGCTGCGAGGTTTTTTCTTGATTTCTCTACCAAGGAATCCTGTGGGAAATGCACTATGTGTCGCTTAGGGACTTTGCAAATGCTACACATTTTGGAGGACATCACGGCTGGTCGAGGCACAATAGAGGATATTGACCTTCTCCTCGCATTAGCTGAGGATGTTAAGATAGGGTCGCTTTGTGGCTTAGGGAAAACAGCTCCCAACCCTGTCCTCACAACCCTGCGCTATTTCCGAGGTGAATACGAAGCTCACATCTTGCAAAAGCGCTGCCCCGCCAGAGTATGTCCCGAACTCACTGCTTATTATATCCTTCCAGATAAGTGTGATAGAGGCTGTGAGCATTGTGTTTTGACCTGTCCTACAGAAGCAATTAAGGGAGGTAAAGGGGAAGTTAAAATCGTAGATCAGGAAAAGTGCTCTAAGTGTGGTACATGCTTGGAAGTTTGCCCTCCCGAGTATAATGCGGTGGTGAAGCTATCGCCTATTAGCTTGCTGCCTTCCCCGAATTCGTCTGAAGAGAGAGCAAGGAAATGACCAAGACGATTGCTATCGCAGGAAAAGGAGGCACAGGTAAGACTAGTGTTGCTGCCTTACTCATCAAGCTCCTTTCTCAAAAGGGGTTGGTCCTGGCTGTGGATGCTGACCCCAGCACCAATCTTAACCAGGCGCTGGGTCTGCCTCTGGATGATAGTAAGACTGTGGGTAGAATACGGGAAAACATGACTGAGGATGTCTCCAAGGGTCGTTTAAGCCCCACCATTACCAAGCCGGAATATCTGTTCGGTAAGATATTGGAATCCCTGGCGGAGTCTAAAGGCTTTGACCTTTTAGCCATGGGGCGTCCGGAAGGGCCTGGGTGTTATTGTGCGCCCAATGAGTTTCTGCGTGCATCCCTCGATAAGCTGGTGAAAGATTATAATTATAATTATATTGTCATGGATTGTGAGGCGGGCATGGAGCACATTAGTCGCCAAACAACCAGAGATGTGGATGTTTTGCTCATTATGTCTGACCCCACAATAAAAGGTGTTACTGTGGCAGCTCGAATGAAGGATCTCATTGGGGAATTGAGGTCAAACGTGGGCAAAGTTGGGCTTATAGTTAATCGTGTCAAAGGTGAATTGTCTCCGGAGATAAAAAAGGTAATTGATGAATCTGGCCTTCAAGTCATTGCTATGATTCCAGAAGACCCCGATATGGCGGGTTTGGAAATGAAGGGAAGACCCGTAACTGAACTCCCCCAAGAATCTCCCCTTCAATTAAAGGTGAAAGAAATAGCTGAAGGCTTACGTTTATGATTGAGAAAATATCCTCCTTGGTGGAGGATTTGCGAAAATAAGTCGAAAGGCAGGTGAGGACTTATGGATGCAAAAGAATACCCGGCGATATGGTTACAAGCCGCTGGATGTACCGGCTGCTCAGTCTCTCTTCTCAATGTTATAAATCCCTCTATTAAAAACCTCTTAATTGATGAAGTGCTCCCGGGCAGTCATATAAATCTAAGGTTCCATCCTACTGTAATGGCAGGGGCAGGAGCGCCTGCCATCGAAGTTATGGTGGATACCTCACGGAAGAAAAAGGAAGGTTACATCCTGATTGTAGAAGGGGCTATACCCACTGCTAAAGATGGTATCCATGGCGTGGTTGGTGAAAAGGATGGTAAGCCAATGACTATGCAATCATGGGTTGAAACATTGGCCAAGGATGCCTTAGTAGTCATTGCTTTGGGTAGCTGTGCTGCTTTTGGGGGAATTCCCGCTGCCTACCCCAACCCTACTCAGTGTCGCAGCGTCGGTGAAGTTCTTCAAGCCAAGGGCATCAATACTCCGTCGGTAAATATCCCCGGTTGTCCACCACACCCTGATTGGTTTGTGGGCACTTTGGCAAGCATCCTGCTTTCCGGTCTGCCGAAGCCGGAGGATTTGGATGAGCTTGGGCGTCCTAAGGCTTTTTATGGGCAAACTATCCACGAGAACTGTCCACGGCGAGCCTACTACGATGAGAATAAGTTTGCCAAAAAATTCGGCGATCCCGGGTGCAATTATGAATTAGGGTGTAGGGGACCTATAACCCATGCCGATTGTCCTTTAAGGTTGTGGAACAACAAGGTTAGTTGGTGCGTAGGCTGTGGTGCCACTTGTATTGGCTGCACCGAGCCCGGGTTCTTTGACATATCCCCGCTTTATGAAAAAACTAGCGAAGCTGCTTTGCCAGAGGAGGTTTGAATTAATGGGCAAGATTATAATCGATCCAGTAACTCGTATTGAAGGACACCTCAAGGTAGAGGCAGTAGTCGAGGGTGGTAAAGTGAAAGAGGCTAAAAGTTCGGGGATGCTGTTCCGCGGCTTGGAGCTAATCATGAGGGGTAGGGATCCCCGTGATGCCCAGCGGATAGCTCAACGTATTTGCGGAGTTTGCCCGACAAGCCATTCTATTGCCGCTGCTTTAAACTTGGATAGCGCTTTTGGCATCGCTGACAAAATCCCCGACAACGGCAGAATTATCCGCAATCTAATTCTCGGGGCAGCCCATATTGCTGACCATATCCTTCATTTCTATCACCTGGTGGCTCTTGATTATGTAGATGTGGCTAAATTGGCAAAGTATGAAGGGAATAATCCCGCCTTAAATTCAATAAAAAGCTTTATTGCTCGTGGGGAACTGGGGCCTTTTGTACCTCGTTATGAAGGTGATTATCGCCTGCCCGGCGAAGCTAATGAACAGGCGGTAGCGCACTATGTCGCGGCATTCGACATGCGTCGTAAAAGCCAGGAGATGCTTGCCCTGTTCGGTGGTAAGATGCCTCACAACATGGGCGTAATGCCCGGTGGAGTTGCTTCTGTACCCACGGTTGACAATATCACATCCTTACTGTGGAGGTTGAAGGAGCTTCAGGAGTTTATTGATAATGTTTACCTCCCAGACGTGCTGGCGGTGGCCCAGGTTTACTCAGATTATTTTGAGATTGGTCATGGATGTGGAAATTTACTTGCTTATGGCTCTTATGAGCTGGATGGAAAGAAACCAGACCTCACCAAGAGGAAAAGATTTTTTAAGCCCGGGACCACCTCTACCAGTCTTAAGTTTAGCGAACTCGATCCAGCTAAAATTACCGAAGAGGTGAAGCATTCCTGGTATGCCGATTCTATCAGCGGCAGACATCCCTCCCAGGGAGATGTTGTTCCCGAAGAAGAAAAGAAAGGTGCTTATTCCTGGATAAAATCACCTCGCTATGGTAAGGCGGTTTTTGAAGCTGGGCCACTGGCTCGAATTATGGTCAACTATGTCGGAGGCAATCCCGGAGTCAAGAGCCTGGTTGATTCTGCCTTGTCGCAGGCAAATATAAGCCCCGATAAGATGTTTTCTGTCATGGGGCGTAATCTTGCTCGAGCCTTGGAGACTAAACTCATAGCCGATGCTATGGCCGACTGGGTTTTAGAGCTTAAGCCAGGTGAGCCAGCCTACGTAAGCTACGAACTCCCAGAAGAAGCTACTGGAATGGGACTGGTCGGTGCAGCGAGGGGTGCCCTCGGACACTGGATAGAAATAAAAGAAGGCAAGGTTGCTAATTACCAGGTCATTACCCCTTCTACCTGGAATATTTCTCCCAGGGATGATGAAGACCAACCTGGACCCTTGGAACAAGCTATCAAGGGAACCAAGATAAAGGATGAGGCTAATCCCTTTGAGATAGTGCGCATCGTGAGGGCCTTTGACCCTTGTCTCGCCTGTTCTGTACATTTGCTCAGTCCCAGAGGGCATGACCTGGGGGAATTTAGGGTTTGTTAGTAAAAATTTGGAGGAAAGTTCAGGAATGGGAAAATTTGTTCTGGGAATAGGGAATGTCTTGTTGAGAGACGAAGGGATTGGTTGTCATGTGGTACATGCTTTGGAGGGAATCCCTCTCCCCGATGTAAAAATAATAGATGGGGGGACATGCCCCGATGTATTGCAGCTTATTGAGGACGCTGATAAATTGATCATAGTGGATGCTGTTAAGGGTGGGGGAACGCCTGGACAAATTTACCGTTTTCACCTTGAGGATATAACTCTAGAGCAAAAGCCATTTCTATCCCTTCACGATGTGGGCTTGGTGGATAGCTTAATGTTAATGCAGCTTTGGCATCCCGATTTTATCGGGATCGGTGAGGCCGTCATTATTGGGGTCGAGCCCAGGGAGATTAACTGGGGGTTAGAATTATCGCCGGAGCTTCACGAGAAAATGCCGCAGATAATAGATGCCATTTTGGCAGAACTTAATGTCTCAGCTAGCCTCTCCCTCAAGGGAGAGGAATAAAGTGAGGTTGTAAAGGAGAGGGAAAATGCTGATTTCAGAGCAAAAACCAATTGAAGAAATCCTAAGCTATCTTGAGGGGGATAAGAGTATCTTTCTCATCGGTTGTAAGGGTTGTGCTGAGGGTTGGGGGAGTGGAGGAGAAAAACAAGTAGTAGAAATGAAAAGCACTTTGCAGGAACAGGGTAAAGCTGTCTCGGGTTCAGTAGTTGTTGATATGTTATGTGATAGCGTGTTAACCAAGTTGAAACTCAGAGCTTATAAAAAGGAAATTGCTGCTGCCGATTCTATCCTGGTTCTGACCGATGGGGCTGGAGTGCAGACTGTAGCGGAATTAGTAGATAAGGCAGTACATTCTGGCTGCAACACTCTGTCCTCAGGTGGTGCTCATGCCGAGTGGAAAGAAGCGGAGCGCTGCCTTGAGTGTGGTGATTGTGTGCTGGAGTTCACTGGCGGCATTTGCCCTATTGCCCGATGTGCCAAGCATCTGCTTAATGGTCCCTGTGGTGGCTCACAAGGTGGTAAATGTGAAGTTGATCCGGATATACCTTGCGTCTGGCAACAGATTGTCGATCGCCTTGCCAAACTAGGACAACTTGATAAATTGGAAAGGCTTGTAGCACCAAAGAATTGGAGTGTGAGCCTTATATCAGGGCCACCGGTAAAGAGGCTTTCTTGATGTCATTGTGGGTGAGAGAGGCAGTCCTTAAGAGCTACCCCGGCTCACATGTCGGATATATAAATTATTGAGGAGGAAGAAAATGAATGCACAAGTCCAAAAACCTTTTGAGGAGATTCTAGGATATCTTGAAGGTAAGAAAAGGATATTTCTGATGGGGTGCGGTGGATGTGCCACAATCTTTCACACAGGTGGCATAAAAGACGTGGATGAGATGGCAGAGAGACTAACGAAGGAAGGGAAGGAGATTGTAGGTAAGATTGGATTGCCCTTTGGCATATTTACCTGCTATCTTCCAATGTCCTCCATGTTTTTGAAGGAGCACAGAGAAGAGATAGAGAAGGCCGATGCTATATTAATGCAGAGTTGCGGGGACGGTTTGCAGGCGGTGCGAGGATATTTGGAGGAGGAAATGGGTATTATAAAGCCCATGTATCCCTCAAACAACGCGCTTGGGTTTTCCAGTGGAGGACCTAGCAAGTTCAAGGAAGAATGCCAAGCCTGCGGGGAATGTGAGCTTGGTAGGACTGCTGGTATTTGTCCACTGGTGCAATGTCCCAAAGGATTGCTAAACGGCCCATGTGGAGGGACAACTGTGGACGGCAAGTGTGAAGTAGACCCTACACGTGACTGTGCTTGGGTCATGATCTATAAGAGGTTAGGGAAACTTGGTGAACTTGATGAGCTGTTGGAAATACAAGAGCCGCATGATTGGAGTAAAGCAATAAGACCACGCAGCTTAGAGGTTGAACCCATCAACCTGCTGGAGGAATTGAAGGGGACGAAGAAGGTAATAGAAACATTGGGAGTATGATAAAGAACAACATTAGGAGGGGTTTATGAAGACGAAAAGTAATTTGGAACGGGTGCTAGAGGTTGGACAGTTTGCTGTCACAGGTGAATTGGGACCACCACAAAGCGCTGACTCTGAGATAGTTAGAAGAAAAGCAAAGATACTCAAAGGTCATGTAGATGCTTTTAATGTCACCGATGGTCAGACTGCTGTAGTGCGCATGGCATCTTGGGCAGCTTGCCTTATCGCTAAAGAGGAGGGTTTAGACCCTGTTGTCCAGATGACCTGCCGTGACCGCAATCGCATTGCCCTTCAGATGGACGTGTTGGGTGTCGCAGCACTGGGCATAAATAATATGTTGTGTCTCACGGGTGACCACCAGAAATTCGGCAATCATCCTATGGCCAAAGGTGTTTATGATCTTGATTCTATTCAACTGGTTAAGATGGTGAAAGACATGCGGGACGAAAGGAAGTTCCAGTGTGGCGAAGAGATGGCAGTTGAGCCTCGTCTCTTCATCGGGGCTGCTGCTAATCCCTTTGCTGACCCCTTTGAGTTCAGAGTGGCACGTCTTGCTAAGAAAGTGGCAGTAGGGGCAGATTTTATTCAAACTCAGATTATCTACAATGTGGATAAGTTCGCTGAATGGATGAAGATGGTACGGGACAGAGGATTACACGAGAAAGTAAAGATACTTGCCGGTGTTGCTCCCATAAAGTCAGTGGGTGCCGCAAAATATATGAAGACCAGAGTTCCCGGAATGGATGTGCCTGACAGCATTGTTGCCCGGCTTCAAGGAGTGCCTAAGGAGCAAGTGTCTGGAGAGGGCATCAAGCTCTGCATTGATATTATCAATCAGGTGCGTGAAATTGAGGGTGTGGCGGGTATTCATCTCATGGCTATCGAGTGGGAGGAAGCAGTGCCCGAGATAGTAGGGGCGGCTGGTCTTCTGCCTCGCCCCAGATTTGTCACATAATGGAAAATCGTCGTTCGTCATCACATGGTTCCCGGGACCAAGGTTTTGGGCTTTCATATAAGCTTGCTCGTGAGCAATTGGCCAAAATCAGCGATATACAAGAGCAATGCCGTAAAAGCGGTGCGCGATATGTGGGGCCCAACGATATAGTCATTAATTATCTAAATCAGCCGTATCACATTACCCTTCCTGATGTCGAAATATCGTTGGAGGATAGCAACGTGGAAGTTTCGCAGAAGGACAAAATCCTGATACTGCACTATTTCACTTTGGCAAAATACACACCGGATACTGGTATATTGATTACCTATAAACAGCTACCGGGAGGCATTAGCTATTTCCCGGCATTTTCCCAAAGAGCGATAGCTCCTTTTATAAACCACTTTGGCAAAAATCCCGAGTTGCTAATAAAGGCGGCGGCAAAGTTAGGAGGCTGTGAGGCAGACTACGGGGATGTGTCTGTGGCCGTTAATGCTTTCGACCACGTGCCCATAACCTTAGTGTTATGGAGAGGCGATGAGGAGCTTGCTCCCAATGGGAGTATATTGTTCGATGCTAATATTTCTGATTATCTTTCCACTGAGGATGTAACTGTGCTTAGCGAAACTATCATCTGGAAGCTGGTTAAAGGCATTCCATCTACTTAACCTAGTAACCGCAGTGCTCCCTCGAAATTATACAAGGCAAAGGGCTGAAAGACGACGGAGGGAGTTGCTGAACAATCACGATAGGCTATATTTGCGTTGGCGTCCCTATTTGTGATATAGTGCAGCCTTTGAGCTACTTTTGGGAAATTAGTTGGGCGGGAATTTTGAAGACGCCTATTTCGAGGCTGTCTCAAGAGAGATGGTAAATAGCGAGGTGCCAAATGGCGAATCCTTCAGGAACGCAAGCCACTCAGGCGCTTCTACAAGAGCAAGAAGGGACCATTGACGAACGCTTAAGTGAGATTTTGTCATCTTACCAGGGTAGGGAAGAGGAGCTTATCCCCATCTTGCAACAGGTCCAGCAGGTTTTTGGTTACCTGCCAGAACCAGCGATGAGAAAGATAGCCAAATTTCTCAAGCTGCCAGAAAGCACCGTCTTTGGAGTCGGCACATTCTATGCCCAATTCAAGCTTGTCCCTTCAGGTCGGAACATTATTAGGGTTTGTCGCGGCACTGCTTGTCATGTGCGTGGTGGCGCCCGCATTCTTAGAGAAGTGGAAAAGAATCTGGGCATTAAGCCCGGCGAAAGTACCCCTGACCTCGAGTGTTCCTTAGAGACAGTGGCTTGTATCGGTGCCTGTGCTCTAGCACCAACAATGGTGGTAAACAACGAGACCCATGGACAGATGACAGCTAAAAAGGTAACTGAGGTTTTAGAGCGGTTTAGAAGAAAGAAATGACGGGGAAAAAACTTGGTATTCATTCTGATAGGCACCGCAAGGTGTTGGTCTGCCAGGGCACTGGGTGTACTTCTTCGAGGTCGGAGGAAATTCGGAGGGCACTCGAACATGAAGTGAAGCGGGCAGGTTTGAACAATGTCGAAGTCGATTTTACCGGCTGCCACGGCTTTTGCCAGCAAGGACCAATAGTGGTTGTCGAGCCTGAAGGTATCTTCTACGCCCATGTTAAGGTAGAAGATGCCGCCGAGATTGTCTATTCACATCTCAAAGAAGGTAAGCCGGTGGAGCGTCTTTTCTACCGCGACCCTGTTACCAATGAAGCGATACCCACTTATCAAGAGATAAAGTTCTACAAGAAGCAAACTCGCTTGATACTACGTAACTGTGGACACATTAATCCGGAGAGGATTGAAGATTACATTGCCAATGGTGGCTATGAGGCACTGAGGAAGGCATTATTAAAGATGACTCCGGAGGAGGTTATCAGTGAGGTTAAAAAATCAGGGCTGCGAGGTCATGGTGGCGCTGGTTTCCCTACGGGAGTAAAGTGGGAATTCTGCCGTAAGTCGCCAGGGGAACAGAAGTATATGATTTGCAATGCTGATGAGGGTGACCCTGGTGCCTTTATGGACCGGAGCACCATGGAAGGTGATCCACACACCGTTATCGAGGGGTTGATTATTGCAGCCTATGCTATTGGAGCCAGCGAAGGCTACATTTATTGCCGTGCTGAATATCCTTTGGCTATAAAGCGTTTGCGTATTGCTATTAAACAAGCTGAGGAGGAGGGGTTCTTGGGCAAGAATATTCTCGGCTCACGGTTCAACTTTACCGCGCATATTAAAGAGGGTGCTGGCGCTTTTGTCTGTGGTGAAGAGACAGCACTGATGGCTTCCATTGAAGGTAAGAGGGGCATGCCTCGCCCCCGACCTCCATTTCCTGCCCAGTTTGGTTTGTGGGGAAAGCCAACTACTATTAACAATGTGAAAACCCTTGCCAGCATCCCTGTGATAATTAGCAAGGGTGCAGACTGGTACGCCAGCATTGGCACTGAGAAGAGCAAAGGGACTGCGGTTTTCGCCTTAACGGGCAAGATCGCCAATGCCGGTTTGGTAGAGATTCCTATGGGCATCACTTTACGTGAACTTATCTTCGAAATCGGCGGAGGAATCCCTGGCGGCAAGCGCTTTAAAGCAGTACAGACTGGCGGACCATCCGGAGGTTGTCTACCAGCAAGCTTGCTTGATTCTCCAGTTGATTATGAATCGCTAACCGCAGCAGGCTCTATTATGGGCTCTGGTGGTATGGTGGTGATGGACGAGGATACTTGCATGGTTGACATGGCACGCTTCTTCCTCTCCTTCACACAACTTGAATCCTGTGGCAAATGCATTCCATGTCGCTGGGGCACTAAACAGATGCTGGACATATTAGAGGATATAGCCAATGGGAGGGGTAGGCCTGGAGATATTGAATTGCTTCAAGAATTAGCGGAATCGGTTAAAGATGGTTCCTTATGCGGTTTAGGGCAAACCGCTCCTAATCCGGTGCTTACTTCAATTCGCTACTTCCGTGATGAGTATGAAGAACATATCAAAAGGCATCATTGTTCTGCCGCAGTGTGCAAGGGCCTGGTCAAGGCGCCTTGTAGCCATATTTGCCCTGCTGGTGTGGACGTTCCTCGCTATCTTCGCTTTATTAGCCAGGGTAGATTTGACCAGGCACTGGCTGTGATCAGGGAGAAAATACCCTTCCCCTCGGTTTGTGGGCATATTTGCCCTCATCCTTGTGAAGCCAAGTGTCGGCGAGGACAGGTTGACGAGGCTATTGCCATAAGGGCACTCAAGCGCTTTGCTGCAGAAAAAGGAAACGGACTTTGGAAGGCGGGGGCAAAGATGGCTGCAGCTACAGGTAAGAGGGTGGCCATTGTTGGCGCTGGACCGGCAGGGCTCACCGCGGCTTATTACTTAGCCAGGCGAGGGCATGCTGTTACTGTATTCGAGGCACTTCCCGAGCCGGGGGGCATGATGAGGTATGGAATTCCCGAGTACCGCTTGCCCAGAGAAGTGCTGGCCGGAGAAATTGAGGAAATAAGCGGCGTTGGAGTGGATATAAGGATGAATACCAGGACTGACTCCGTGGATGAGCTTTTCGAACATGGTTACCATGCTATTTTCCTTGCTATTGGAGCTCATCGGGGGGCGAAATTAAGGATTGAAGGAGAAGACAGCCCTGAGGTTATGGACGGCGTGTCTTTCCTCAGAGAGATAAATATAGGTAATAAAGTTAGAGTAGGAGATAGGGTAGCTGTCATCGGTGGGGGCAATGTCGCCATAGATGCTTCCCGCAGCGCACTACGCCTCGGTGCTAAGGAAGCAATAATTATCTATCGCCGTACCAGGGATGAGATGCCAGCAAGCGAAGAGGAGATAGAGGAAGCGTTGTTTGAAGGAGTGAAGATAAAGTTCCTCGCTGCCCCAATTAGAATAGAGAGAAAGAGTGGTGCGGTAGAGCTTACATGCATACGTATGGAGCTTGGAGCGGTAGATGAAAGTGGCAGACGGCGCTCAGTGCCGATTGAAGGTAATGAATTTAGTTTGACTTTCGATACCCTGGTTGCCGCTGTTGGACAAGTGCCAGAAGTTGCCGAGAAATTTGGACTTTCTCTGGGACGGGGAAATACTGTCCAGGTTGACGCTGATACTCTAGCCACAGCTAGGGAAGGTGTCTTTGCTGGTGGTGATGCTGTGACTGGCCCAGCCACAGTTATTGAGGCTATCGCCGCCGGAAGGCAGGCAGCGATTTCTATAGACAGATATCTAGGCGGTAGCGGCGCAATAGATGAAACACTGGCGTCGCCTGAAGAAGTAGAGATATTGCCTGAGATCGAGGAGGGGGAAAAGCACCGCATTTCTATACCTACCTTGACTCTAAGTGAGCGGCTCGGTAGCTTTGCTGAAGTGGAGCTTAGTCTTGGAGAAGAAATGGCGATTGAGGAATCAATGCGGTGCTTGAGATGTGACCTGGAAGAAGACTAGTAAAGAGGGGCAACAATGACTAAAGTTGCCTCAACCAAACCAGAAGGAAAGAGAGTGGATACTATCAAGCTGACCATTAATGGTCGCAAGATCATAGCAAAAAAGGGAGTCACTGTGCTTGAAGCGGCACTGAATGCTGGCATCTATATTCCCACGCTGTGTTATGACCCTGATCTCAAGCCTTATGGAGGTTGTCGCCTCTGCGTAGTTGAAATAGAAGGGATGCGGGGCTTGGTTAGCTCATGTACTACACCGGCAACTGATGGTATGGTGGTGCACACGGATACACGAAGGGTAAATCAATCACGCCGAATCACTATGGAACTTATCAGCGCCAATTATCACGGCGATTTCCTTGCTTGTGCCAAAAACCAGGGCTGTGAACTACTTAAGGTTGCTCGTTATTTGGGCATAGAGCAGGAGCGCATCAAGCGACTTCGGAAAAGCACTCAAGTGCTTCCTGTAGATGATAGTCATCCGGCATTTCTTCGTGACCTGAATAAGTGCATCCTTTGCGCCAAATGTGTGCGAGCCTGTCACGAGATAGTTTGCCATGATGCCATTGACATAGCCTTTCGAGGCAACTCGGCAAGGATAGCCACCTTTGGTGATAAACCGATTGTCGAATCTATTTGCAAGTCCTGTGGTGAATGTGTTATGCGATGTCCTACTGGAGCATTGGTGCCTAAATGGGAAAAGCCACCTGCCGAAGAGGTTAAGACCATTTGTCCTTATTGCGGTGTTGGTTGCTCCCTCTACCTGGGTGTTCTGGATAATAAAGTTGTTTCCGTGCGTGGTGACCCCGAGGGTCCAGCTAACAAAGGCAGTCTGTGTGTCAAGGGGCGCTGGGGGTATGATTTTATTAACCATCCTGAGAGGTTAACCACGCCCTTTATACGGTTACCTGGAGTGGCACGAAAAGCAGGTCAGGATGGGCAGTTACACGAAATCTTCCGTGAGGCTAGCTGGGATGAAGCTCTGGAACTAGTAGCCAATAAGCTCATTGAACTCAAGCAATCTTGCGGAGCAGATAGTATCGCTGCCTTAAGTTCAGCTAAGTGCACCAACGAAGATAACTATGTTATGCAGAAATTCGTGCGTGCTGTGATCGGGACTAATAACATTGACCACTGTGTCCGACTATGCCACGCCTCCACAGTAGTCGGTGGCATCGCCGCCTTCGGTCAAGGGGCAATGAGCAATTCTTATTCTGATTTTGAGAAAACTGGACTTTTCTTCATCATCGGCTCTAACACCACCGAATGTCATCCCATTATCGGCTCGATGATCAAGAGAAGAGTCAGGTTTGGTGGTGCTAAGCTCATTGTGGCTGATCCTCGCTCTATCGAACTTGGCGATTTTGCTACTGTCAGGCTCTCTCACAAGCCGGGGACAGATGTTGCCCTTATCAATGGGCTGATGCACGTGATTATTAGAGATGGCCTTGAGAAAAAGAAATTTATCCGGGAGCGCACCGAAAGTTTTGAGGAACTGCGCCAGCTTGTGGAGAGGTATACGCCTGAGGCAGTGGAGGCTATAACAGGGGTTCCTAGGGCTGATATAGAAGTGGCCGCCCGCCTTTTTGGAGAGGCGAAAAGCGCCTGCATCCTCTATGGAATGGGAATAACCCAGCATATTACGGGCACAGATAATGTGAAAAGCGTGGCAAACCTGTTACTATTGACTGGCAATATCGGCAGGGAGGGTACAGGGTTCAGTCCCCTTCGGGGTCAGAATAATGTCCAGGGTGACTGTGACATGGGAGCGCTTCCCAATGTCTACCCCGGCTATCAAAAGGTTGATGACCCCGCTGTGAGAATGAAATTCGAAACTGCCTGGGGGTGTAAATTGAGCGACCAGCCAGGAATAACGGTTACTGAGATAGCCAATGCTGTACTCAAGGGAGATATTAAAGGGTTCTATGTTATGGGAGAGAATCCCATGTTAAGTGAGCCTAATCTAGAGCATTTTAAGCAAGCACTGGAGAAACTGGAATTCTTGGTAGTTCAGGATATATTTCTTTCTGAGACTGCCTGGCTGGCTGACGTTGTTTTCCCCGCCGCTGCCTTCGCGGAAAAGGATGGTACCTTTACCAATACCGAAAGGCGAGTTCAGAGAATAAGGCAGGCCCTTATGCCACCCGGGGAAGCAAAGGCTGACTGGGAGATTATATCTGCTTTGGCGGAAAAGATGGGAAAGCCATTTGACTACCAGAGTGCCAGCCAGATTATGGAAGAAATTGCCTCCCTTACTCCTATTTATGGCGGTATCCACTTCGACCGCCTCGACAACGGTGGTTTGCAATGGCCCTGCCCGGATGCCTCACACCCCGGAACCAGTTTTCTCTACCAAGATGGCTTTGCCCGGGGACGGGGCAAGTTCCATGCTGTGGACTATTTACCACCAGCGGAAGCGATATCCAAAAAGTACCCGCTTATTCTCACTACGGGGCGGGTGCTGGAGCATTGGCACACTGGCACAATGAGTCGGCGCTCTAATGTGCTGAATGAACTCTATCCTAACGGTGTAGTTGAAATGAGCCTTGGTGATGCCGCAAGGCTGGGATTTGTTGAGGGCGATTTGATAGCAGTTACCTCAAAAAGAGGTCGGGTGGAGGTGCCGGTTCATATTACGGAAAAGTCGCCTCCCGGAGTCGTCTTTATGCCCTTCCACTGGCGTGAGGCAGCAGCCAATATCATCACCAATGATGCTCTTGACCCATTAGCCAAGATTCCTGAGTATAAAGTCTCTGCCGTGAATGCCGTGCGGCGGAGGAAAAAGCTGCGCTGATGAGCGGAGATATACTCAAAGTATAATCATGGCTGGGCAATCTGGATGAGCGCCTTAAGATCTGGCTTTTGTCGCGATTGAGATGGTAGCTACTGTTACCATTTTTCTTCGCTCCTCCATCTCCTCTCGGCTGCCAGCTTTCGTGCCCTCTCCAGGTCGTCATGGTTGTTTATATTGAAAAAGCTTAAGTGCTCCGGGTCAAATCTGTTTATCTCGTCCTCTCCAATGTATTTCACCTTGACCATACTAAAAAGCTTTCTAATCTGCCGTTCATCTTGCTCCAGCAACTCCTGGATGGGGACTAAACAATTCTTGGAATACACTGCGCAAAGGGGCTCCAATTCATTTTTTATCCGGGGAATAACGACATCAAATGTAGAACAGATTTTGGTCATATATTCAAGCAAGCTGACGCTCAGAAACGGTGTATCACAGCCAACGACGATAGCCCGCGAACTAGATGAGGCTATTAAACCTGAGTAAATGCCCACCAGTGGGCCCTTTCCAGGATAAATATCGGCTACCGTTTTTATACTTACAGCCGAGGAGCAGGGAATTGCTTTGCCATGGGCAGTCGCTATGATGATTTCTGTGCTAAGGATAGCAAGGCGGTCAACCACCAACTGGATAAGGCTCTTATCCTCAATAACCTGAAGAGCCTTGCTCTGACCAAGCCTTAAACTTTTGCCACCGGCGAGAATGATAGAGGTCATACTCAAAACGCCTGAAATATAAAGCTACGCTAACATACTGGACAGCGCCAGACAAGCCGTTGTTGCTTGCCTAAGCTTTCCTGCTGTATTAGAATACTAACATAAGCACATGGCAAAGCTGTACTGCAAGGCTCTAGCCAAATCGAGACAGGTAGTTTTTACTAAGAGACCTATATGGAAGAACTTTACAAGCTAAAAGTAAGGGAAATAATGATACCCCAACATGATACCCCATTTATGGAGGAGAACGCGAGTTGGGTGGAGTTTCTTAGCAAGCTTTCCCTCAGGGCACACGCATGGGTGGTTAACAATACTGAGGAAATGAAAGTTGTGGGGGTAGTAACGGAACACGATATGCTGCGTTCCATGATTCCTCCTGGGCAAAAGAAGGAAAGGATATTCGGAGCTACCAAGGCTGAGATATTTTGCTTAAAAGAAAGTATCGTCCAGGATATCATGACACATAATCCTGTTGTATGCTCGCCGGAAGAAACTGTAGCTGACGTTTTGAAGAAGTTTTCCTCCTTCGGTGTCCGCAGGTTAGCAGTTGTTGATGAAAATAAAAAACTCCTGGGAGAAATAACAATACAGCTCCTGGTAAGAACTCTCAGAAATAGGTTCCTGAATACCTTATGAATATCTATGTCCTTGTAGCCTTAGTTCTCATACTTGGCTTCATACTCGGCAGGATACTACGCAAGCTACGCTTAACGGAAATCCTGGCGTATATCCTCTCGGGTATCATCATAGGACGGGTTTTGAATTTCAGCCCACCCGAACAATTCACTGTCATTATCACCGGCATCACGCTTGCTCTTGTTGCCTACATAATAGGATTGAGCTTTTCCTTCGCTTTTCTAAAAAGGATGGGTAAGCAGATAGTCATTATATTGATTGTGCAGGTGCTCATGACCTTCATTGCCACATGTGGTTTTGTATATTTATTAACGAAAGACCTCCCACTTTCCATAATTTTGGGTTCGCTCGCTCCTGCCACCGCTCCGGCAGGAACAATAGCAGTTTTAAGGGACTTAAGGGCAAAAGGAACACTTACGGATATAACGATGGCTCTTGTGGGACTGGACGACGCACTCGTGATAGTTATTTATGCGGTGGGGATTCGGTTGACAAAGATATTGTTGGGCGCAGAAGCAAGCATTTCATTGTCCTTTGCTTACCCATTATGGGAGATTTTTGGTGGCTTAGGACTTGGAGCGGCAATTGGAGTTGCCATTTCTTACTTCGCGAAGAAAATACATCTCTCCTCTGATCATATTTTTATCATTTCTATCGCGGCTGCTATGCTGTGTTGGGGACTTGCTGAAATGATTGGGGTTTCGGCAATTCTCGCATGTATGGCTTTAGGAACTGCCGTGATTAACCTCAATGTCCAAATCGGCAATCGCTCAAACGAATTGATAGATAATATCATGACGCCGGTATTTGTTTTATTTTTCGCCGCTATTGGTATGCAGATGGACTTTTCGCTTTTTCAGTCCATGTGGCCGCTTATAATTGTGTATTGTGTTGGCAGAAGCATTGGCAAGATAGCAGGGTGTAGCGTAGGAGGCGTCCTATCAAAATCTGAGCCAAAAATTAAGAAATATCTTGGCCTTGCCATGCTAGATCAAGCAGGTGTTGCTATAGGTCTTGCTTTCCTCGCAGCTCAAGCATTATCAGGGTATGAGCTCGGAGGCATAATAATCACACTTATGGCGACCACGACAGTAGTTCATGGACTCATTGCACCACCCCTAATACAATATGCTGTTAAGAAGGCAGGAGAAGGACGTATATAGTAGTCAATGAAAATCCTGGGTATTGAAACCTCCTGTGACGAAACTGCTGCTGCCGTAGTGGAGAACGGCAGCAAAATTATCTCCGATGTTGTATCTTCACAGATAGACATTCATGCTCGCTATGGCGGCGTAGTCCCCGAGGTCGCCTCAAGGCAGCATCTTCTCACTATTATCCCGGTTATCAGCCAGGCAATGTCCGAACTTTCCTGGCAGGATATCAATGGCATTGCTGTGACTTTCGGCCCGGGGCTGGCCGGGTCGCTGTTGGTAGGCGTTAACGTAGCTAAGGCAATTGCCTTGGCTAAAAAATTACCTATTACCGGGGTTAACCATCTTGAGGCGCATATCTATGCTAATTGGCTGGATTCCTCTTCACTACCTGGCAAAAACGGGAGAGTGAAATTCCCTTGCCTCTGCCTCGTTGTCTCCGGTGGGCATAGTGATTTAATGTTGATGAAGGGACACGGTCAATTTGAGAAATTGGGGCGGACCCGGGATGACGCTGCCGGCGAAGCTTTTGATAAAGCAGCTAGAATCCTGGACTTGGGATATCCTGGGGGTCCAGCTATTGAACAGGCAGGCCGCTCTGGAGTCCCTTGCTTGCCCCTCCCCCGAGCCTGGCTCAAGGGAAGCTACGATTTCAGCTTCAGTGGCTTGAAAACCGCCTTGTGGCATCTTGTTTACAAGGGAGGGGTCTCGGTGGTTGATGCCGCAGCAAGTTTCCAGTTAGCTATAGTCGATGTTTTAGTTGCCAAGACAATTGAGGCAGCAAAGCAATCGAAGGTGGAACAGATTTTGCTGAGCGGTGGAGTAGCAGCCAATAAGGCATTAACCGAGCGTTTCCTTGCCAACTCGCCTGTCCCGGTTCTTATTCCCCCTCCTCACTTATGTACAGATAATGCTGCTATGGTGGCTGCCTGTGGCTATTACCATTTCCAGGCTGGCAAGATAAGCGGTTATGACCTGGATGTAGTGCCCAGCCTTGGCCTTGGTTAATATCTTCCCTGGCTCTCTTGAAAATGCGGTTTTTCCGGGGTGAATAATTAAAGCGCAGCTTTGAAGTTTTTAGTACTAAGACCATTTAGCCATCAACTTTTTCCAATTAAATTCGTTTTACTTAGATTATAGGGTGAAATGCCCTTTCCCTAGGGCTTGTAAGCTGAGCAATAAGGCCTTGATGCCAAGGTGTAGGACTTTTGGGCCATAGACAGATTTTAGAACTTTTATTAAGATTTTTATACTGAAGGTGATAACTAAGCGGGGGAGTAATACATTGAAGATAGAAGTAGAATGCCTCCATGACGAAGTCGTGACTCTTAAAACGGCAATCGAGGAGGCGATACGCGAGGGACAGAAATCCACGGACGGCCTTAACGATATTCCAAGGTCCGACCTGGTTTCTAAAAGGACTTTGCCCTCACCTGTGTGAACGCAGGTTTGGGGGTTGTCAGCTGGGTTGACGATTTTTGAGCTTACGCCCAGTATTCCTCAACCAGCCATAGGACATTCGCTGCAGCTACCCTCTCGGCAATAGTTCCTGTAGATATGAATGAGCCCTTGCTGACAACAGGCAGTTAAATCGAAAGATTCCTCGAGGCCAAGCTGCTTCTTCATGTGTCGTGTTATGCAATTCTCAGCCAGTTTGGGATAATTACGGTAAAGCTCTATAGCGTGCTCTGTTAGCTTCTCTTCATTAGCTAATTCTCCCCAGGAAAAGGTAAAAGGCAATATTACGTTTACTGCAATTTCACCTGCTTTGCTATTTCCCAAAAGAGCCGATATCTTCGTTTTACTTCTGACGTCAAAATCGAAACGGCCCCGCCAGTAGCCACTGCCAGCCACAGTCAGGCCGTTCTCCAGCGCACGGTGTCCACCGGGCAGAGGTGCCTCTTTCACTAGTTGCAATATCCCTGCTAACAGTTTTCCCGCGCAGTAACGCTCAAGAAGGTAGCTCTGGGCGATAATGCGCCGCACTGGAGAATTGTTGGGGTATATGTGTGAGAAGGTCCAGTCACCCTCCTTCATGGTTTTAACTTTTTTATCCACTGACTGCCATATTTGCTCCAATTCCTGGACCTCCTTTTCCCTGGCAAATTTCCCTTGCCATCTTTGAGAAGGTAATAGCCCGGCTGTGCCTAACAACAAAGCTTGTTTTAGGGCCAAGCCTTCTCTGGATTCGATGAAATTGAGGGGCATTCTGTCAGCAAGGTCTTCAAAGGGCTTTGTGTTTTTGGCATAACCCAAGGCCCTCATAATGCCTCGGAAAAGCACCTGCCCTGCCTCCTCCCCAGCACTCAGAGCGCTGGGTGCTGGGCGAAGAATCTCAGCCTGGAAATACATCGCTTTCTGCTTAAACCTTTCTTCCCCGGTAGCGTTCAATAGTTTTTTCAAGGTTTGCCTATCCATGCGGTCCAGTATCTGGGAACAAGGAAGCTGCTGGTAGGGCAGCAAATAGGCCTGGTGACGCAATGCCTTTGCCAGACATAGCACGGGAACTGGCTTGCCGCTTTTTAGTAATGTAGCTGAATTACAATCGTGCCACATCACAACGTGAAGGATGACATTATTATATTCGGCATCAGCATGATGCTTATGGCTATACCAATCGCTGGATTTAACGTGAACCTCTATATCCCCTTTCGTCAAATGAGATTTATTTGCAATAACTGCATCCCGAAAATCGGGGCCGTTATCAGCATTAGTCCTTCCAGGATAGATTACACTGACTAGCGCATCTTCTGAGGAGGTCAGCTCCTTTCCCATCACTTGTTGCCATATTAGAGTTACTTGCTTTTCCGAGAATTTTATCCGATTACGTGTAATCATGGCACAAAAAAATTACCTGTCACTTTATAGCAATTGTTTAGACCTTAGAGCATTGCTCACAATATTTCCTCTTGCCCTTAGAAAACCGCAGCAGCCAACATTAATTTGGTTCATCATGCTTCTTTCCAGCTTTGTAAGTAAAGCCACTACGCTCAGCAACTATGCTGAGCAAGGTAGCCGATGCTCCGCGAGGTCGATACATCCCCTTTTCCCATTCACTGATTGTTTGCTGCCGCGTGCCTAATTCCTCGGCTAGCTTCACTTGAGTTAAGTTCAGGTGTTGCCTCAGTGCCTTGATCTCTTCTTTACTCCATTGTCTTTTTTTCTTTTTTCTTCGCTCCATCGCTCAAAATTATACACGTTTTAGTGTAAATTTTCAAGAAAATTGGCCAAATTTTAGTAAAAACCTCTTGCTTTTTTGGGTTTTCTTGATATAATAAAAAGTTAGCAATCTCAGGGACAGAGTGCTAAAGTAAATCTAGGAAAGGAGGGAACATGGCTAAAATTGAACCTTTGGGAGACAGGGTAGTGATAAGACCCACACCCAAGGAAGAAGTAAGCAAAGGAGGGATAGTTTTACCAGATACAGCCAAAGAGAAGCCCCAGGAGGGAAAAATTATTGCAGTCGGTCCAGGCAGGTTGACTGAAGATGGCAAACGTATTGCCATGGAAGTGAAGAAGGGGGACAAGGTTATTTATTCTAAATATGCTGGCACTGAGTTTAAACTGGATGACGAAGAACTGGTTATCATGCGTGAGGGCGATATTCTGGCCAAGATGAGTTAAGAAAAGGAGGCAAGCGAATGGCAAAACAAATTATTTTCGGCGAAGAAGCAAGGAAAGCCTTAAAGAACGGCGTAGATACTCTAACTGATGCTATCAGGGTGACTCTGGGACCACGGGGGCGGCCTGTAGCACTGGATAAGAAATGGGGTGCTCCCTCCGTTCTCAACGACGGCGTTTCCATAGCCAAGGAAATAGAGTTACCCGACCCCTTTGAGAATATGGGGGTGCAGCTAGTGAAGGAAGCAGCCACTAAAACTAACGACCAGTGCGGCGATGGCACCAGTACATCCACTATTATAGCCCAGGCTATTATTAATGAGGGCTTCAAGA
>Ga0307429_1000559_pt1 | contig 21332 bp, 17 predicted proteins | sample SalMarWE160230MG_FD_202151 | JGI IMG/M metagenome (GOLD analysis project Ga0307429, IMG submission 202151) | Salt marsh sediment microbial communities from the Plum Island Ecosystem LTER, Massachusetts, United States - WE1603-230 | ecosystem: Environmental > Aquatic > Marine > Intertidal zone >... | reverse complement strand
TCGTGAAATTGATTAAATAAAGTTTTCTCCCAGCCATTGGTGAGATCTGGGTAGGAACTGCCAAGAAGTTTGGCTATTGAACCAATAACTTCCGCATCCAAAAGGTGTCTTTCACATTTCCGATTATGCTCTTTTATATCTCCATGGGTGGTATAGCAACCATCCCAAATAAAGTTAAGCTCATCTTTCACTACGGGGAGATTAAGCTCTTCCTCAGAAATAGTCTTGAAAAACTCTCTGGTAGTACTGAACTTCAAATGTGGGAAAACAGCTTTCTCATTAAGATTACGGGCCATCTTTATATCTTCTCTGGTAGGTCCTCCTCCATGGTCCCCTACACCATAGACAAACATAGCTTTCTCTGTTCCAAATCTTCTCTTAAAGTCTTTGCTTAGCTCGGCGAGTTCTTTAGGATTTATAAATGCATTGTATACACTATTGAAGGCAAGCACTCTTGAGCCATCAGGACCCTCCCACCAGAACATAGGAGCACCTCTACCACATCTCATAAAGTAATAATAGTCTATCCCACTCTTTTTAAGTATCTGGGGTATGCTCCAGGGATGACCAAATGTATCGGGCTCCCAGCAAATCTTAGGCTCCACTCCAAATTTTTGTTTAACATATCTTTTGCCGTAGAGAATTTGTCGAACTATGGCTTCCCCATTTGCCATATTTAAATCGCCCTCTACCCAGGCAGAGGAAGTAACATCCCACCTTCCTTCATTTATTCTCTGCTTTATCTTTTTAAAAAGTTGAGGAAATCTCTCTTCCACGGTTTTATATGTAACAGCCTGACTTTGAGAGAAACAGAAATCAGGATATTCCTTCATCAATCGAGTTACTGTATCGAAGTCACGCCGGCATACCTGGACTGTTTCCTCCCATCCCCAGAGCCAGTTTATGTCTATATGGGCATGTCCGATAAGATGAATTACATACTGCTTTGCCAGAGATTTTAGAGGAGTAAGGCTATTCCTTACCTGGTTTACCATGGTTAGCAGTTTTGATGGCCGCACAGTGAAAATATTTTTTGGTTCTATATCGGCGATAGCTTTTTCGACAACTTCTTTTCCGTGGGTTAGCTCTTCAGCAAACTTAAGTTCTTCCATAAAAGAAGCCAGCTCAAATACTATATCCTCTGCTTTACTATAGCCTAACTCTACCAGAGGAATAACTGGTAGACCTTCTCCACCAAAAGCATGAATAGCGATAACATGTTGTTCACCAGGCAAAGCACTTTGGGATACAAGAATCCTCGGTGATCTAAAATCTGCCCAGTGTGGGGCGAAAAATACTTTCCTTTCATCCATAAATAATTCTGTAGCTATAAGCATAACCGAAGTTATAACCGAGGAAAAAATCTCCACTTTAGAGCCGGCTACAGAAACTCCATTGATGCTTTCTGGAATGACTATTCTCCTCCTGAACCAAGCATCCTTCTTTGCATCCCAGCTATAGGGTAAACTTACCACTTCCCAGGAAGTGTCATTATACTCTAATTTTTCAGCATCCACCAACTTTCCGGCCTTAAATTTCCACTTTTTCTGTTTCCGATAATCCACAAATGACTGCAATCTTTTTTCCAGAGCATTAATAATTTGATTCAATTTTTGAGACATAAATACCTCTTTTTCACACCTTTTCCCATTTCTGGAAGACAGCTTCTACATTCTCGGATCTAGCAGTAGCACCAAACTCACATTAGGCAATTATCATATCTTTTAAAGACTTCTGCAATATTGAGAAATACAGGCTACTCGCTCTATATCAGCAGGAGGCGGAACTTCATCAGATACTCCCAAAATGAGCCTGGGATGGAAAAGCTCTATTACCCTTCTCGTAAAAGCTTTAAATTCTTCTAAGGGATAATTAGGGAGAAACATAATAGCTGGAATTCCATCCAGAAGTATTTTATCCCCTATAGATTCTTTTATTTCTTCTATGCTTACATCCCCTTGGGGAAGAGGAGTTAAAGCTTCCAGACCATCAAAAGGTAAATCTTTAAGGTATTTAAGTAAGGGTTTAAAGTTTCCATCAATATGAATATGGGTATATATGCCGGCTTTACGCAGTTGCTCCGTTCTCTTTTTGTAAAAAGGGATGCAATACTTTTCAAAATAATAAGGGGAGATTATATTGGCATCTATATTTTCTCCAAAATTTATTATCTTTACCTTCCCATAAGAAACAATGGTTTTACAAAGAGTTTCATAACAATTATCAATTACCCTCATTAGCTTTTCCACTTTTTCTGGAACATCAGCGAGAGCATATATTAAATTTTCTGTACCCATCCAAAATAAAGAAAGCATCTGATAAGGACTTCGGGGAAAAAAGAACTGAGGTTCGCCTCTGTTTGTCACAAATTTATCCCCTTTTTCAAAATTATCCTTTATGAAGACAAAGTTTACATTCTTAAAAAACTCCCCTGCCTTTTCGAGATCTTCAGCACTTTTAATGGGAAACTCTGTGATACGCCAACTTCCATCAGAAGATAATCGTTTCTCTTTCTGAATCATTTCTCCTTTAGGAGTACTGATAATTATATATTTTTCATTTTCTCTTATTTCCATCCTTTTATTAAGCTTTACCTCTAAATCCATGGGTAAACCAGAAAAACTGGGAATAATAGTATTAGTAATTACATTCCTTCTATTTCTGCCTTTTTCTCTCTCTGTGATTTTTATCTCTTTGGTATACTTTACCCCAACAGCGGATGGCAAACCAGTATAATATTCAAAATATCTAAAAGATACTCCTAAATCATCGAAAAGTTCCATTAAACTCATTTTCTGATATTTTTCCGGAAGAGTTCCCCAGGCTTTGTTCCACTGATACCACCACTCGATTCGAGGCTGAAATAAAATCTCATTCCTTCCTTTTCTCTCAAATATATTTAAATTTATCTCCCGCATATTCCTTTTCTTTTCCCTATTTAACATTTTTATAAAGACTATACCTTCCCAATTAACTTCTCATCAGCCAAAGTCTCTTTCTAATAAGACTCACCTTGATTAAGTCTTTGTTTTTGTACTTCTCAGGAAGGATTCCCTTTTTTAGAGGTCATCTTGACCACTGTGCAAATAAGCCAGCTATGAACCACTTTTGAAAAAAAAGAAAGAGAACCAGAGGGGGTATCAAGGTCAAGATTCCTGCTGCACATAGACCTTCCCAGTACATGCCCCATGTCCCAATGAATGACAAGAGTGCCTGAGGTAAAACTCTCACCGACATAGATGAAGTAAGAGCAGCCGCGTAAAGGTAGTTGTTCCAGGTAGTTATGAAGACAAAGACGATGACGGCGATCATGCCGGGGAGCATCAAGGGCAGAGCAATACGGCAAAGGGCACCTATTCTTGAGCAACCATCCAGGAGTGCTGCTTCCTCAATCTCCACCGGAGTATTTAGAATAAAATTTCTCAGCATCCACAGGGCAAAAGGTGCATTAAAGACACTGTTGACCAAAATCAGAGCCATAAATGAGTCGTAGACTCCCAGTTTATACATATAGGAAACCAGAGGAACGAGGATGGCAATTAAGGGAAGCAGGGGAAATATTAGAAGCAAAATCCCAAATTGCTTCCCTGGGAAATTGAAACGAGCCAGAGCATACGCACCTAATAGAGCCAGGGGCAGGGTAAGCGCTACCGCCCCTAAGGTCACGATCAAGCTATTTTTGAAGTAAAGTAAGAATGCCGGTCTGACAAATAGAGATTGATAATGCTCAAGAGTGAGCCTGCTTGGTATCAAACTGGTTTCATAGCGAGGAGAAAAGGAAGTTCTTATCCCCCAAAAGAGGGGAAACAACACAAACACGGAGATAAGCAAAAATCCAATCCAACTAATGGTATCTTTTACCTTCATCAGTAATGTTCTGCTCCACCCATTAGTTTGAAATAAAAGACCATAAAAACAGCACTCATCATGAGCAAGAAAACCCCAATTGTTGCTCCATAGCTTAGATTAAAGTTAATAAATGCATCTTTGAAAAGACGTACCGCAGTCACCTCTGTGCTATAGCCAGGCCCTCCCCCAGTCAAGGCATAAACAGTCTCTGCATCCTGGAGAGTCCACATAGTTATTATGAGTAACACAATGGTTAGGTGGATTTTCGTCAGGGGAAACGTGATATGGCTGAATCTAGCCCAGGCGCCGGCTCCATCCACTTTTCCTGCTTCATAAAGTTCGGTAGGAATAGTGGCGATTCCTGCGGCTAGAAAGAGCATAATGAAAGAAAAGGATCTCCAGAAACTGTGCCCGATGATGGTTAGCATGGCTAGGGTGGAGTCGGCAAGAATAATGTAATGCTTTCCTGTTATCATCTCCAGCAGGGCTGTTATGGGACCAAAGGAGGGATTCACCATTGACCTAAACAGGATTGCACTTACAACAGGAGTTACAATAAATGGAATTAAAAAAATTGCCCTAAAAAATTGTATTCCTCTCAACTTACCGGTGATTAGAAGGGCTGCAGCATATGCAAGGGGGACCGACAATCCTACATTTCCGGCTACATAAAGTACAGAAAACAGCAAATTATTCCTGAATCTTCCCTCTCCCAGCAGCAAGCGATAATTTCTGAATCCAACAAATTCCGAGATGCCTCTTAAAGAGATCTTTTGAAAGCTCATATAAATTCCAGAAACCAAGGGTGCGGCTAAGAAAAATATTAGTAGAATAACACTGGGCAGCAAAAAAAGATAAGGGAGCTTGTACTCCCAGAAAATATACAAGCCCCCTTTTTTAGACGACATCTGTTTTCCGCTTCTTTCCATCGGCTTTAATTGATTTTATTCTCCGGCGTATTTGGCATTATATTCATCTTCAAATTTCTTTAAGGTTGCCTCAATGGGTGCTTTCTTGATCAATATCTCTTGAAGACAGGCCGCTACTGTATCAGCTAATTCTCCATAATGAGCTGTGTACGGCATTGATTTTCCATGTGCAGCTGCTTCAAGCCACTTTTTGTAATAATCTGTTTGAAGTTCTGGTTTTTCCCACATGCTCAACAGAGTTGGAAGTCCCGCATCCGGATAGTCGATGAGTCGCTCTGCGGTAACTACAAAGTCTATGAGTTTGAAGCTTTCATCTGGATGCTTGCTAAGTTTATTTATGGAAAGAGCCCAGGCATTGGTAAACTGCGCACGAGGCTTGGTAGAAGTCACAAATATATCAGCCACTGTTGCCTTTCCCCATGGTTTAGGTGGGAAGAGCCCTGTTGTCCAACCCTTTTCCTCCACAGGTCCAATCCAGTAGCTTCCCCATCCTGCTGCCATGGCATATTTACCACCTAAAAAACCCAACAGCATTACATCATCATGGGTTCCACTCACAGCCCACTCAGGGGTAACCTTGTAGGTATTCACCAGATCGTAGACGAACCTTGTGGCTTTCACTCCGGCTTCGGAAGCAAAATCTGCTCTCTTAGTCTCAGGATCCCATAGTTTCCCGCCAAAATGCCAAATGTAGGGTGCAAAATGAAGTTCAATGGTGGCACGTGAGGGACCAAAGTATGACCCTAATCCCCAGATGTCAGTTTTTCCATCGCCATTAGTGTCCCTGGTTAAGAGTTGAGCATATTTGACCAGAGAATCAAGATCTTCTGGAGTTCGGTCAGGATCAAGCCCATATTTTTCAAAGAAGTCTCTTCGATAAATAACAAGTCTGGTATGTATTCCCAAAGGGACTCCTAAGGGAAAGCACTTTTTCCAAACCGGCGTCCAATTAATATCTTCCGCTCTTGCCTTTAGCCATTTTGCCGCGTAAGATGTGAGATCCAGATAGTCACCGGCAATAAAGTGTTTGGGCATCAGTTGAGGAGAGCTCATCATAACATCATGAGGGATTCCAGCCGCATAATCTCTTATGGACCTAATGTCTATCTCATCCCATTTAGCCCATTCGAACTCCACTTTAATACCGGGATTCTCCTTTTCAAAAGCTGCCCTTGTCTTTTCCAGCCACTCCACACACATCGCATGTCCTGGTCCTGCCGCAGGATCATAGAAGTGAGCAAATTTAATGGTAACAGGCTTCTGAGCTAATGAAGGTACCAGTCCCATCCACATTATAAGCCCAACTGCTAGAGCTGTTATAACAGCCTTTTTTTTAAATATCTTCATCGTCCATCCTCCCTTTTATAAATTTTTCCCTCTTTCTTTATCTTGAAACTCAGGTTGGCCCTCCCTGCCTCAGGCAAGCTTGTTTACCTTCTCACCCCCTTCCGGGCCTTTTATTTTCTTTATCTTCTGGAGACCAACCGATTAATTAAATAATAACCAACAGAAAATAATAGAGGCTACAGGCATCCGAGATATCTAAGAGGATTCTCGCATTATCAAATCAGCCGGTACCAGAATTTTAGTCTTTTTTGAATTTTTACCGGTAATGTTTTCAATTACCCCTTTTATTAGCTGCAGGAAGAATCCGCTGGTTTACAATTTAGAGCAGATGAAGCAGTTGAGACGGCAACTTTAGCCTTCCTGGCTACATCTCTAATTGTAGCAGGTGAATTCATATCTTCCCTCGTCAATTTTCCCGAACCGGTTCAGGAAAACTATGCCATACATATTTTTTTTGTCAACCCCCCCATTTTCGCCTGCCATCCTTTGAGAAAATGTCCTTACTATTTACGTTTAAGACAGAAACTTTGAAATTTTTAACCTGTGCGGGATTAGAAAAATAAAAGTTGGGCTGAAGAGATTTTTGATTAAGAGTTGGCGCAACTTGAGGGAAAGACTACAAGGAAGTGATGGTGTTATAAAGCAAAAAGTACTGCTCCCTTTATGAAAGATGAGCTATTTTCAGGTAGGTTGGCCAAAATCCTCCGGTCTTAGATCCTTCAATCTTTTCTTGAAATCCTCTATCTCCTCCTCCTTGATGGGAGGCTTGTCCCCTATGGCTATCTTGTCTAGCACTGTCTCGTCTATAAAAATAGGTACCTTCAGCCTAAGAGCCAGGGCTATAGCATCACTGGGGCGAGAATCGACCTGAAGAGGCTCTCCATTTCTCCTCATTAAAATACGGGCATAAAAGGTATTATGTCTGAGGTCGCTTATTACTATTCGGTCCACTCTGCCGTTAAGCTTCTCAATTAGAGATTTGGCCAGATCATGAGTTAAGGGTCGGGGCGGTTTAACATTCTCCAGAGCCAGAGCAATAGCCTGTGCCTCAAATAGTCCAATCCAAATGGGGAGTGTTTTATCTCCGTCTTTTTCTTTTAACACAATGACTGGCATCTTTGAATTAACATCGATAGCCACTTTGGAAACGGTTACTTCTATCATCTTGTCACCTCTTTCGAGAAATTGATGGCATCAATTTCCAATATTTAGGCGAGGTTGGTGGTCCAAGATCCGTAAGTTACGAAAGCCAAATCTCATTAACACCTTCCTCAACTCCCCACCATATGTCCACATCCCATTAGATCCATAATCGCCCTGTTTAACTCAACCCCGGTAAGATGCCCCAGGCATCCGCAAGCAGTGGAGATCTCGTCAAAAAATTTCACTTTATCCCGCCTGGCCCCCTTTCCATAAAATAAAACTGGCACTGGGTCGCTGCTGTGCCTTTTAAGGGAAAGAGGCGTGCTATGGTCAGCCGTCACGATAAGATAGATAGCCTCCTGGCACAGAATCTGGACTAATTTATCTACTTTTTCAATCATCAAAAGTTTTCCCTCAAGGTTTCCATCATGGCTTGCATTATCCGCCCCCTTGACATGAACAAAGACAAAGTCAAATTCTTTCAGGGCCTGTCGAGCTGCCTTAGCTTTTGCCTCAATGTCCGTATCTATTCTTCCCGTAGCTCCAGGAACTTTAATAATTTCCATTCCTACATATTTGGCCACTCCCTTGTATAAAGCAGATCCAGCTATGCAGCAGCTCCTGATTCCATACCTATCCTTTAAGGACTCCACTTTCTCATACACTCCCGCTCCCCGGGTAAGAATTACATTTGCCGGAAGCCTACTCTCTTTTTCCCTTTGTTTGTTTAAAGGATGGGAAGCAAGGCGAGACCTACTTTCTCTAATGACCTCATTTACAATTCTTGCCGTTTTTTTTGCCGCCTGGCTATTATTTTGAGGGATTGACTCTAGGAGAGGCAGTAGCTCAGACGAGTGAGGATCTGTATCAGAAACAGCCGGGGAAAGACCATCTCCCCGCAGAACCAACGTTCCCCTGTGTTCAGTTGAAGGAAGGAAAATTGCCTCCACTCCCTCTATCTTAATTCCCTGCAAGAATTTGGCTAGTTGGGGACCCTCATCCTTTAAACGACCAGCTCTTCTGTCGATCACTCTAAGATTTTTATCCACAGTAGCGAAGTTACACCTGAAAGCTACATCACCACGCTTTAACTCAAACCCTACTCCTAGGGCCTCAAAAGGACCCCTTCCTTTATAATAGACGGCGGGATCGTATCCAAGAAGAGCCAGGTGTGCTGTATCACTTCCCGGAATAACTCCCCGGCCCAGTGTGCTCATCAAGCCAGTAGAACCCTCTCTGGCTAGTTTATCAAGGACTGGCTTTCTGGCCAGCTGTAGAGGAGTTTTTCCATCTTTCACTATCCGGTCTCCTAATCCATCTACCACCACCAGTATAGCCTTCTTTTCCAGAGACATCTTTCCCTACCGTCCTTAAGATATTATATTGGATCTATCTTGTCAAGCTTTATAGCTCATGGCTCATAGTTCATAGCTCATGATTCATCAAATTCACAAAAGTAGCCTGTCCCCTTCTATTTATCTCATAGTTTTTAGTCTTTTGCTATCAGCTATGAGCTATTTTCTTCAGGGAAAGTCCCTCGATACGCGTATAAATCTTCTAAATACTTTCTTGCTGTTATCAAGTTAATAGTGTTGTTCTACGGTTGTGCCTGGATAATAAAACTGGAGAATTTCCTTGGTGCTGTAGCCTTTCTGAGCCATTCCCCTGACTCCCCACTGACACATCCCCACTCCATGACCCGATCCTCTCCCGGTGAAGATAAAATATCTAGCATATCTGATGACCTTGAATAAGGTGCTTTTTATATTATCGGATCCCACTTTGCTACGAAATTCAGTTCCCTTTAAATATTTTTCTCCTCCTCGGTATTGTATCCTTAGCTGCTTGACTCGACCACTCTGATCAAAACTGAGTGGCTGAATCCGGTAGAGTTTTCCCAGTGGTAGTCCCTTCTCCCTCAGAAGCTTCCTCAACTTTCCAGCTTCAACTTTCCACTTCCAGTCATAATAAGGACTGTCTTTACAGAATGGATCAGCTCTGGCCTCAAGATAGGGAAATGGTTTTCCCCAGACATCAGCGCTGGAGGCGGTATATCCTCCACAACAGGCATTATAATGAGCACCTATTAGCTGTCCTTCATAGGTGATTACTTTGCCCCGGGTGGAGTCAACCGAGTTTCTACTACGAGGGTCTTCTGATTCGACTCCTCCGTATACCTGATCGTCCTCTGTGCTTAAGAGGTGATAATCTTGATTTTCCGGCAAAGAAGCCTCCAGTTTCTTCAGAGCATAGGTTCTAGCTGCAATAGCCTGGGCAGCCACAGCCACAGGGGGCCAGTCAGGGGAAATTTCCCATTTGATCACTCCATAAAGATATTCTTCCAGGGGAAGCTCATTTATGACCTCAAGAAACTTGTCCTTCTTTTTAACGAGAAGACTACCCCGATATCTTCGTCCATTAACCAAACACAGAGAACTAACTCTTTTGGGTTTAATCAAGACAATGCTTCCCCAATTTTCTTGGTCAATCTTTATCCCGCTTGGGGAAGACTCGATTTTTAATGGTGGGCTTGAAGGTGAGAAATGGCGAATATTTCCTTTCCCTTCAACTCGAAAAGCACCCGTGGCACCAGCCTGTATAATTTCTTTTTCTGAGATCTTCACGCGAATAGTCGGCGGGGATTGAGCTCCGGCAGGAAAAGACAATGCCAATGCCAACGAAAAAGTCATTACTAGCAATATAGCTAATGCTTTCATCTTCAAAATTCTTTGGAGAACAAAGGGGTCAGGTCTCAACATTTGACATTCAACCAAAGGTTCTTGATTGATGTGAGAAATTGCCAGAAAGTTCACCCGCGGAATAAGCGTAATCATGGTCAGTTAAAGTGATTGAGATCTTGAGAAAAAAGAAACAAGATAAAAATCTTAAGATTATGGAAAATAGCCTGCTGAATGTTAAATGTTGAGACCTGACCCCCCTTTCTTCTAAGGGGATATGGCTATTTTAATTCCGGCCTGATGAAGATGCATCTCGAGAGCCTTTACTGTCTCACTAAGGGGGACCTCGTCGGTCACCAGTAAACCCTCCGGCATCATGCGGCGAGTAATCAAATCATAGGCTATCTTTACATGACGTGGTGTAGTATGAAAAACACCTTTTAAAGTGAGCTGGGAGTAATGCAGAAGTTCTGTACCTACCGTGATAGTGGTACCGGCTTTGCAGCCCCCGAAAAGAAGGACCTTACCTGCTTTTCTTGCCATGAGTATGGTCATCTCCCAGACTTTAGGGGATCCAGTTGCCTCTATGGCTACATCCACTCCTCTTTTGTCTTCTGTGAGCTCCCGTACTGAGGCTACTTGATCTTTTGTGTGGGAGACATTTATCGTCTCGTCAGCCCCCATTTTTCGGGCAACAGCAAGCCTTTGCTCCGAGAGATCACAGCTAATCACTCTTGCCCCTTTGAGCTTGGCCAATCTTACAAACATAAGACCAATAGGCCCGGCACCATTTATGACCACCGAATCGCCTAATTGAATACCAATCTCATCAGTGCCATAAACTGCACAAGACAAGGGTTCTAAAAGCGCGGCTGCTTTATAGGAAATTTCATCGGGAATCTCAAACAGGTTCTGCTCAACAATAGCTGAGGGAACTTTAATATATTCGGCATAGGCACCTAACAATAAATTGTCCATCAGATGCTCACACATGCTGTGATAACCTTTCTTGCAATAATAACATCTCCCGCAGGGTGCAGTATTATGCCCCACTACCCTCATCCCCTCCTTGAATCCAGAGACATTTTCTCCCACTTCAACCACATCCCCGGCCCACTCGTGGCCGAAAAGGCAGGGAGGCTTAAATAAAGAATAGCCCCTGCGATAACTCTTAACATCCGTTCCACACGTCAAAGCTATCTTGACCCTCACCAGAATTTCCTTATCCCCTACACGAGGCAGCTCAACTTCCTCAATCCGAACATCTCCTGGAGCATAAAACATAGCCGCTTTCATTTTTTCCATTCTCTAAAAACTCCTTCCTAAGCTGCACCTATCACTTTCAACCTCATATCCCAAGCATCCCAGACCCTCTGGTAAAGGTTCTGGTAAAGCTGGTAAATGAGTTGATATTTTTGGTGATTTTCTAGATGAGGATAGTATTCCTTTTCAAACTTCACTACTCTTTTTACTGCATCCTCCATATGAGGATAAATTCCTACTGCAACTCCGCCACCGATGGCAGCACCAAGTGCCCCTAGTTCAGTGGTTCGGAGAGTCTTAATAGTCTTTCCAGTGACATCGGCAAAAATCTGACACCAGAGGCTACTTTTTGCTCCTCCACCGGTGAGTGCTACCTCGGAAATTTGAACTGGTACGTGTTTGAAACAATCAAGCATGGAAAGAGCCACTCCCTCGTAAACAGATCGAAGCAGGTGCCAACGGCTATGTCTCAAACTGATGCCGAAAAATTGTGCTCTGGCAGACGGCTTGACAAAAGGGGCCCGTTCACCCCCTGGATTTATATAGGGATGATAGAGAACCCCCTCTGAACCCAGGGGAACCTCTTTTACCTTTTCCTCCAGGATCTCGTAAAGACTCCCCTCTCCTTTTTTACCCAGGCCAACCTCAGATGAACAAAATTCCTTGATAAACCAATCAAGATTAGGCGTTCCGGCCATGCTGGGCATGGAGCGTACGAATTTGTCGGGCAAAGCGTGAACCAGAGTCATCCCCACACCAACAGGCTCCAAAATGAGCTGATCAGTAACCACTGCATTAAAGCAGGTAGTGCCAACAATAGAGAAGGCCTGCCCGTCATAGATGGCCCCCAGCCCTACCGGAGTAGCCACCACATCAATCATCCCGGAGATAATGGGTGTCCCTTCCTTTAGGCCAATCTCTTCAGATGCCTCAGAGCTTACATCACCCGCCACCTCGAGGGAGGGAATAATTCTCGGAAACAAATCTTGATAAGCTGACAAACCAAAAAGCTTGAATAGCTCATCAGAATAAACCCTATCCTTGATGTTGATGGGAGCCCTTGAGGCATCAGACGGATCAGTGCTTACCTTGCCTGAGAGCTTTAACTTAATCCAGTCTTTGGCGAAGAGGAAATGTTTGGCTTTCTTCAGTGAATTGGGTTCGTTCTTTTCCAGCCATTTAATAATAGCCGCTGGGGTTCCTGAGAAAGTAGCGGACCCGCTAATTCGAAATCCGGCTAGATCAGTACCTTCTTTTTCCCAACGAGTGACCACCCCACCGGCACGGCCATCTAACCAGAGAATGGCCTTTCTTACCGGCTTCAAATGCTTATCCACCAATCGACAACCATCACCCTGACCACTAATTCCCACCACGGCAATATTGCTAGCCGCCAGACCGCTCTTTTTGAGCGATTCTTGGATTGTCTCCTTCACTGCCTGCCATACCTCATTCATATCCTGTTCAGCCCAACCAGGCTTTGCCGTTTCAATAGATAGCCTCCTGCTGGAAAAAGATACCTCTTCCCCTTCCCGGTCAAAAATGACCGTCTTCACCACGGAAGTCCCGGCATCTATTCCTAGAAGGAATTTCTCCGACACTTTACGAGGACTCCGGCGTCATGGTTACCTTAATAGCATTATCGGTTCTTCTCTCAGCCGTTTCTATAGCCTCTCTCCATTCCTCTAGCGGAAAGTTATGAGTCACTATCCTCTCAGTCTCAACCAATCCCTCACTGAGGTAGCGGATAGCCAAAGGATAGGTGTAGGCACCCAGATGTCCACCTATAATCTCCAGTTCCTTTATATCGCTGATTATACTAAAATCTATGCAGGTTTTTTCAGCGAATACACCGAATTCCATTAATCTGCCCCGACGACGAAGCATCTGGACCGCTTGCTCGACGGCTGCCGAGATTCCACTAGCTTCCAGAACTACATCACAGCCCAGACCATTGGTTAGATCTCTCACCTGCTCGACAAGATTATTAGCTGGATTAATAGTCACATCTGCACCCAATTCTTTGGCTATTTTTAATCGGGAATCCACCGGATCCGACACAATTAATAGCTTGGGATTTTTAAGTTTTGCCACCTGAAGCATAAAGAGCCCGATGGCTCCGGCTCCGGTTATTACTGCGACATCCCCTAGCTGAAGATTTGCTCTCTCCACTCCATGGATAGCACAGGCCAAAGGTTCTATGGCAATAGCTACCTCATAGGGTAGATCTTTAGGGACTTTCCAGATCAGAGAACGATCGGGGTATTTCAAATACTCGGCCCAACCTCCATTTGGCCCGGAAACTCCGAAAACTTCATGCACATCACACATATGATACAGCCCCCGCCTACAGAAATAGCACTCCTCGCAGGGAACTATTTGTTCAGCTATAGCCTTGTCCCCTATCTCTAAGCCATATTTTTCTTTTGCTCCAGGTCCCAGCTCAACGACCTCACCAATAAACTCATGCCCAGCCACAATGGGAGCGTGATCATAGACTACCTGACTAAAATAGGCTTTCCCATGAAAGATCTTAGGATCAGCGGCACATATCCCGCCTCTTCCTACCTTTATCACCACCTCATTTTCTCCAGCTTTAGGCTGCTCAACCTCCTCATATTTAAAATCCTCTTTTCCATAGATAACCACTGCTTTAATCTTACTCACCTCCCGCAGTTTTTAGTCCGGATTAACCCCAGAGTTTCTCGATTAAATGACCTCATCTTTTATCATAAAACCGATAGACATTTATTCAATAATATGAATCTTGTTCATATTTTATTAGAAAACAAAAATTTGGTGAAAACTGCAAAATCTAGGGAAAGAAACTGCGTGTAGGTTGCTGGATTAGTCAAGACAGTTTTTTATAATAGAGCTAAAAATATAGTAGCTGGAAGCTGCTCCAGGATCGAGGTGACCTTTGGTTCTTTCCCCTAACCGGCTGGATCGTCCCCGCCTGGAAACTATATCCTTAGTGGATTCCATGCCTTCCCGAGCAGCTTTTTCAGCGCGTATTAGCGCTTTCTCTAAAGATTCCTTTTGGTCTATTGATCTTTGCAGAGACTCGCTTACCGAATGAACAGTGTCTAGCATAGTTTTTTCTCCAACCTGTGCCCTACCCCTTTTCTTAATACCTTCTTCAGCCGCTTTAACTGACCTTGACCAATCCTTCAGTCTGATCTCCCGCCTTCCCTCGATTATCTTTCCCGCTTCGATGAAGGCCGTTCCAAATAAAGGGCCGGTAGCAGCACCACCAGAAAAGGCTATGGTTTTTCCCACCTCTCTCAGTAGATTTCCTACATCAGAATCCTTTTTTTCCAACTTAATTTTATCCAATCCTTTTTCAAAGGCCTCGAAAACAGTTCTTCCATGGTCTCCGTCTCCGATCTCTGCGTCAAGCCTATTTAAATACTCTTTTTTCTCCCTGAGGACATCAACAATTCCTTCCAACATCTTTTTCACTTTACTGTATGGGACCTCTTTTTTGGACATGGTGGTTTCCTTCAAGAGAAGTTCTCTTTCTCAATCTCCATTATCTTTCTTACCTTGGGGGCTGATCTTCCTCCTTCAAACTCCGAGTTAAGCCATACCTCAACCAACTTTTTCGCCAGCTCAGGTCCGATTATTTGAGCTCCCATAGTCATTATTTGAGCATCATTACTCTTTCTTGACCTCTCTGCAGAATATAGATCATGACAGACGGTTGCTCTTATTCCTCTCACCTTATTGGCTGCGATATCCATACCCAAGCCGGTTCCACAAATCAAGATGCCTCGTGAGAACTTACCCTGAGCCACAGCTTTTGCTACTCTCTTAGCTATATCCGGATAATCAACCGGGGCGGAAGTCTTAGTTCCAAAGTCCTCATATTCGACATTCTTTCCCTTCAAAAACTCTATAATGATGTTTTTGAGCTCAAGACCGTTATGATCGGCACCAATGACTAGACTCATTTTTTTCCTCTTTTAAAGATTTGTGATTTTTTATGTCTGAACAAAAAGAGGCGAATTTGCTGGAGCATCCAGGAGCCTCTTTAGCTCATCATCCAGTTTGGTGAGAGTTATAGAAAATCCACCCATCTCCAGGGAGGTAAAAAACTCGCCAATATAGGATCTATAGATTTTTATTTTCCTTTTCTTTAAAATCTGGGCCAATTTTCGATAAACTATATATAGTTCCAACAAGGCAGTAGAACCAAGACCACTAATGAGCACGCTAACCTCATCGGCGGCTTTAAAGGGTAGGTCCTCCAAAACCTTCTCCGCCAGAATCTGGGTGATTTCATCGGCACTCTTCATCTTGGTTTTCTCCACCCCTGGTTCTCCATGATGGCCAACCCCTATCTCCATTTCATCTTCATCCAGATGAAAAGTTTCCTCTCCACCGTATTTCATAGATGGTACAGCACAGGGAGAGTGCGCCACCCCCATACTTCTGGTATTAGCATTTACTTTCTCGGCAACCTTCTTTACCTCTTCAAGATTTGCACCTTGGGCAGCTTTAGCTCCAATCAACTTCCAGACAACCACTTCTCCAGCTACTCCTCTACGATTCTCCATTTGATCGCGAGAGCCTGATCCTACATCATCATTTATGATTACCTGCTCGACCTTTATCCCCTTGTCCTTGGCCATATCAGAGGCCATATCAAAGTTCATAATGTCTCCCGAATAATTACCTAATACACAGAGAACTCCTTCTCCCCCGTCTACAGCTTTAATGGTATCGTAAATCTGCTGAGCAGAGGGGGAAGCAAAGATGTTACCCACGGCTACCCCGTCCATTAATCCCTCTCCTACATACCCAATAAAAGCTGGCTTATGTCCTGAACCCCCTCCGGTAACTAAACCTACCTTACCCTTTATAGGAGCTTCATTTCGCACCACCGCTCTTGAGGTCTTTAATCTTCTTATTCGATTCCCATGGGCTTCTAAAAATCCCTCCAGCATCTCATCCACAACCTTATCCGGATCATTAATGAATTTTTTTAGCATTTAAGACTCCCTTCGTTTTAGTTCTAATCTCTCTTAAACGCATTTTACAAAGGTGGGACGTTTTGTCAATTATTTTGGAGATCTAGCACAATTTCCCTGGGATGATACACCCACAACTTTTAAAATACAAAGAGAACTTTGTTAAAATCTTCTCTTTTTTGGCTCATTTTTTCAAATACACTTTTAACCTCATCGATTTTGAATCGGTGAGTAATGAGCGATTTTACGTCCAACCTACCAGTTCCTATGAAATGAAGAGAAGCCTCCCAGCTATTGAAAGGAACTGGTCTGGTGTCAGCGTCATAGACTCCATAAATGGTTAGCTCATGCCGCAGAACATCGGTGATGGTCTTTTGTGGCAAGGTCACGTCCTGTTCTACTAGACCCACCAGAGCCACTTTACCCAATTTTCTGGTCATTCTTATACTCTGCTCAAGAGTAGTTTCTGATCCGGCAGCCTCAAATACCAAATCAGCTCCTCTGCCTTGAGTTTCCTGCATCACTACCTCGACTGGATCTTTGGCTTTGGCATTTATACAGTCAGCTATTCCCGTCTTTCTGGCAATTCTCAGTTTTACCTGGGCAATATCCACGGCGAAAATCCTTCTTGCCCCTAAAATCTTTGCCCATTGAGCGATTAAAAGTCCGATAGGCCCACAGCCGAGCACAACTACTACGTCTCCCGGGGTGATTCCAGCTCTCTTAACAGTGTGTAGAGCTACCGAGGAAGGCTCTAGAAGAGAGGCTGACTCATAATCAACTGTGGGGGCTAATTTCAAAAGATTCTCAGGACTAACCTTTACATATTCAGCAAAACAGCCATCTACTCGAGTGCCCAGGCGAATAAAATTATCACATAGTGAATATTCGCCGGCTTGGCAAAAATCGCAGTGCCTACACGGTATAACTGGCATAATGGCAACTCTTTCTCCGGGTTTGACTGCGGTAACCTCGCTTCCTACCTTAACTACCTTACCAGTGCATTCATGTCCCAAGATTTTAAAATCATAGGGAGAGATACCCCTTAAAAAACGTGAAACATCAGATCCACATATCCCCACGACTTTAATGGCCACCAATACCTCTTTGGATCCTGTCTCGGGAACAGGTATTAGCTCACAGCTAATCTCTCCCGCTCTGTGTAATACTCCCGCTTTCATCGTCTGGATCATCTAGATACTCTCCATCGCTTCACTCTAGCTCCCAATCCAATAGCTTGACCAACATTGGATTCATACATTTCCCATCAAACTCATGGGAGCTGCCTCGCATCACTCCTTACTCTTGAAAAACTTCAGTCCTTGCTCAGCAATGGCGTCGGCACTTGGTGCAACTTTTCTCCAGATAGCTGTAAGCCTGGCTATTTCTTCAATGGCCGGGACAAAGGATTCAACCACCGCCCATCTATCGTATTTAATTTCCTTTAAGGCTTTAAAGACATCAGACCAGACAACATGCCCGGTCCCCGGAATTCCTCTATTATTTTCGCAAAGGTGCAAATGATAAAGATATTCACCAGCTATTTTTATTGCTTCATAAAAGCTTTCCTCTTCAATATTGAGATGATAAGTGTCCAGATGAATCCTGACATGAGGATGATTAATTTCTTCTACCAACTTCCTGGTATCCTCGGTGGTATTTAAAAAATATGTTTCATACCTATTTACCGGCTCAAGAGCCAAGACCACACCTTTCTCTTGTGCATATTGGGCTGCTTCTAGTAGAGATTCCTTAGAGTAGCTCCATTCCTTATTTGTTCTTACCTTACCGGTGAATTCGCCCCAGGCTGCATAGATGACTCCTCCCAGGACATCACTACCAAGCTGGGAGGCAATCTCAATCTTCTCCTTCAAAAATTCTATCCCTGCCTTCCTCTTTTCTTTATCAGGACTGATTATGTTGGTGTCTTTACCCAAGGTAGCTGTAAAGGTGCACTTCATCCCTGTCTCATTCATTTTTTCTTTAATTTTCTTTTTGGGTAGAGTTTCAGGATGATTCGTATGTATCTCAATGCCGTCAAATCCCATTCCTTTTAGCTTGTCAAGTAGATGAAGGTCCTTTTCTGTAAACTCTGCTGTCCACATTAAGGAATGTGCTGCGTATTTCATAGTTTCCCCCTTTCTAAGAATTTAATTTTCTTTGACAGCCTCAGAATAAACATTTATTCATGGTATGGTTATTATTGTATGGTTATTATTCTTATAATATCCAGGAGAAAGAATTCTGTCAATTCTTCTCATTCATCAGGCGCTTCCCTTTCCCACTTCCACTTATAGACTGGCATAAATTGACTACAAAACTCAGAGACTCCCCTTTCGATGGCAATCTGACGGTATTCAAATACATCACTCGTTACAGGTTCGGGTAGGAAAATCTGGGGTGGGGCAGTTTCTTCTTTCCAAGGAATATCTAAGGAAGTCCAATTCTGTATCTTACCCACACATTGCTTTGACAATATAATTTTGCGGGTTTTGGCATCAACTAATTTAAGAAAAAGATTAACTGTCACCGTGGTTGTTTGACGAGTAGCCCAGGTATACCATATCTGGTTGGAGAGCTCAGAGGAAGATCTCTCTGGTGGACCCAGGTAAGTATCTACATGATAGTAGGTAGCTTCACCGAGAATAACTAAATCTCCTTCCTCATTTTTAATGGGTAGGTTTTCAATTCCCAGATTGGGTCTTCCTATCAGAGTTAAGGCAATTGCTTTAAGCTTCTGGATTAGAATTTGTCTTGCCTCTAAACTAATGCCTAATTCACTTCCTCCAAATTTTCCTATGATGACGCGTTTCTGGCCAAGATCCATTAAAGGGGGTCTCACTAGAACTCGACGTCTAACATAGGGAACACAGCCGGTTAAACTCGAGATTAACAAAATCACCGGCACAAACTTTAGCCAGATGAGTCTTTTTCGCCCTAAATGGCTCATGCATCCCACCCACCGAAGAATTCATAGACACTTCAATTATAAGTCTGAAGCCTCCACTGTCAAGAGAATCTTGGGATTCTTTCCCTCGATACGCGTATAATTCTCCTGAATACCAATGTTCTCCTGGCACTATCAAGGATACAGATTTTAAGCTCACTGCCCGGTTGGAGGGCTTGACTTGTGGAAAAAATCTACTATACTTCATAGGCTTCTCTCCAAACTCTTATGAGGTGAAACTGAATGCGTCCAATAGCTAAAATTACAAAAGGGCTTGCGGAAAAGCCTTTGGGCCTCAAATGTTTCGATGAGGAACGCCGTAAGCAGAATCTGTTAAGTACGGTGGATCTAGGCATTCGCCCGACGAAGATAGATAGGATAGTAGGAAGTGTAGGTAGATGCCTCGACTTTGATCCTAAATTTAAATTTAGAGCTAAGAATAATACCCACTATAGATATAATTCCATAAAAAGAGCACTAGAAGGCGGCGTAATTCTTCCTCCGGTGGAACTTTATAAAATTAAGGATGAGTACTACGTGGTGGATGGTCACCACCGCATTTCTGCCGGAAAGGAAATGGGACAAGAATATGTTGATGCTCAGATCATTGAATATCTGCCAGCAAAAGACTCTCCTGAAAATGCTTTATATTTAAGGAAATTCAACTTTGAACAGAAGATGGATACAGGCGAGGTTTTTCTCTCGCGACCCAGTGGATATGATAGACTTATCTGGCAGATAGACCTGCATCAACAATATCTAACCAATAAAATGATAAGAGAGGTATCCATTAAAGATGCCGCCCATGACTGGTTTTATTCTATATATCAGCCTGTTATCCAAAAGATAGAGGAAGAGAAACTTACCCTCCAACTCAAACGCGCCACTCCTGGTGACATATATCTTTACCTGACAGAGGATCTACAACTTCGTAACAAAAGAAACGGCCATTACCTGGATCTCGCTGAGGCAGTAAGGGAAGTTGACTTCCTTAGCGAAGAAGTCCACATAATTAAACCACGAGCAACCTTAAAAGAAAAAGTGATGAATATTCTACTTCCCTGCCACCCTTTAAGAAAATGTCCCTACCCTTTACGTTTAAGACAAAAAAATTGACAACTTTTAAAAAACGACGAAAACCACTTCGAATTTGGCTAACTACCGTGCGAAGTAGCTGATAAAGCGGTGAGGTAGTATCTCCCGCTCGATATCCCTTACCACAAGGCTGTACTGGGGTTGAAGACAGACAAATTTAGACCATCGACATCTCTCACTTATTGAAAGTGCTTTCATAAGCTGCCAGCCGGTGAAATTGGAGACACTTAGATTATGACAATTCCTAAATTTAATATTTCCCGTAACTCTTTACGGCATTGTACATGGCCATAATATTCTCGGGGGGAACGCCTACCTGGATATTATGTACCTGTGTGAATACAAATCCTCCTTCTGGTGCAAGGTCTTCTGTCCGTCGCTTTACCTCTTCGGTGACCTTCTCTTGCGTTCCAAAGGGAAGAACTTTCTGAGTATCACATCCTCCACCCCAGAAAGTTATATATTTCCCAAACTCTCGCTTTAGCCTTCCAGTATCCATATTCCTTGCTGATACCTGTACAGGATTTAAAATGTCCACGCCCATCTCAATGAAATCAGGTATGAACTCATATACTGAACCACAGGTATGAAGGAAAAGATAGGCACTGGAGTATTTTTTTACATACTGATATAGCTTCTTATGCCTGGGTTTTACTATCTTTCTATATAACTCTGGAGAGAGCTGGGGACCGTCTTGCAGTCCCAAGTCATCTCCTACCTGGATAATCTGTATATAGCTTTCTACCATGGGTAAGATTTTTTCCAGTCGTTTTATATTTTCCTCAACTAATATATCCAGTAGATACCCGGCAAATTTAGGATTAGAGGCCAGATCCATCATAAAAACATCCCAGCCTCTCAGATCCTGTGCCCACTCATAAATTCCTCCAGCACCGTTTAACATCAAAGCGTAATCTGTTATCTCATATAAAGTCTTAACCCTCTTATGTAGATCACCTAAAGCCTTCTCATCAACAGGTGCCATTGACCACATAGTCGAACGAAGGTCTTGCTTTTTCAACTCCTGGATTGTATTGATTTTTTTCAGGGGATGGTAAATGCTATCGAAATAATAGCCATTTTTAGGCATCTTTGCAACTATATGTCC
>Ga0307429_1000558_pt1 | contig 21376 bp, 26 predicted proteins | sample SalMarWE160230MG_FD_202151 | JGI IMG/M metagenome (GOLD analysis project Ga0307429, IMG submission 202151) | Salt marsh sediment microbial communities from the Plum Island Ecosystem LTER, Massachusetts, United States - WE1603-230 | ecosystem: Environmental > Aquatic > Marine > Intertidal zone >... | reverse complement strand
CCTCGTTGGCAGCCTTCAGATCGGCCTTCAGATTGATCATGGCCGCCATCGACGGCGAGGCGAAAGCGAGCGCGCCGGCACAGGCGAGAACGGCCAGGGCCGGGCGCAGAAACGTCCTTGTCATATTTGCTCCTCCTTGATCGGGCTGTGCAAAGCCTTATGGCAAACACCGGACCCTAGCGGCTATTCCGCCCGGGTGGAGTTCAATAGGCCGCGAGCGGGATTGCCGTGATGGACGGCGCGCCGCAGGCCTCGCACTCCCAATGGTGGCGGATCTCGCCGTCCACGACGAATTCGGAGTGGACAGGCGCCACCATCCAGTCGCCGCAATGGGGACAACGCGCGGGCGTGGCAAAAGTTCGGATGGTGGAAAGTTTTGCCGCATTGCAATGAAGCATGGTCTCGGCCTCCGTTCGAGTCGTCGTCCTTACCCGTGCCGCTGCTTAGGAGCCGATCATGGCGCTGCCGAGACCGGCAGGTGAAACTGTCGTGACCATTACGCTAAGAATTTGCGACGGCAGTGCGGCTGTGCTGCGCGCAGCGGCGGCCCGTGTAGGTGACCGCATTTTCGACGAATTTCGTTAAGGGGCGGCGGCGTATTGGTGAGCGCGCTGGAACTGCGCTCAGCCAATATTTCCAATGGCTTAGATTGGCAAACCGCCATTACGGCGCACATTGAAGCTAAAAGGCTATTTCCGCCGCTGGCAAACCTCTTTTTGGCTTCACGTCGAACTCTAATCATTTGTGCCCACCCCCGAAGCGTAGCGCGAGCGTCGAGCTCGACGTGCAGTGCGCAGTGGGAGGGCCCATGAATTCCCGCGATATCATATTTGGGCCGGGCGACAAGTTGCGGTGGCTAGAGGCGGTGGCGTTTAGTGCAGACGCGACGAATTTTCATTCCCGCCTAGCAATCGCGCTCAGCAATCGAATCGACAAGTATGAAGGCACAGCGACCATTAGCCAGGAATGGCTGGCCGCAAAAATAGGCGCGACTGATCGCGGCGTCCGCAAGGCAATCAAACGCATGGAGGTCGCCGGTCTGTTAGTTGCGGCCCGAGTTCCTAACGGTCGCGGCGCGGCGACTGTGTATCGCCCACTGACGCCATTGAAAGAAACTCGGAAAGGCGTTTCCTCTATTACCCGGAACGGAGGTTCCAGTGAGACCCGGAACAACGAAGCAGGAAACCTGGAACCGAGAAACACAAAACCCGGAATGACGGTTCCTCCTGTACCTAAGAGTCTACCTAAGACTCTCCAGACCGCCGCTATTCCAATCGTTCAAAGCTGTGACCCAAACGAAATCACATGGCAATCGGTCAAAGAGAAAATGAAGGCCAGCCTGGGTGCCGATGTAGTCTCAGCATGGTTTGACCCGCTCCGTGTTCATGAAATTACAGAGACCGAAGTTGTCATGACCGCACCAAATGAGTTTTGCAAGCACTTCATTGAACAGCACCTGCTCGAACAAAGACTGATCGCGGGTTGGCAGCGCGTCTTGCCAAACGTTACGAGTGTGCGCCTTGTCGTCGCAACAGGGCGGGCAGCGGATTAAAACGCATCGCGCCCCACCGGGGGAGGGGAAAGGTTTTGAGCTTTGGTTTGCGGACAGGTTTGCGGTAGGGACAGCGGTCTATACTCGGTGGACTCCAACGTCAGTACGTCCGGATCTGATTTGCAGTGGGGACAGGCGTTCGCCAAAAACAACGACGAGGTCCCGGCATTCGCGGCGAAGCGTGCCAATCAATCGTTCGGCTATGCTGGGCTTTGAGGTAGCCCGACCGCAGATGGTTGCGCGCTGCGGGCGTTGCCTCGATCAACGCGGTATTTCGGGCAGTACTTGCGCGTCCACGGTCCCGACCCCATCGATTTCCAGAATAATGAATGAACCTCGAGCAATGCGCACGGCACTCGCCGAGCTGTCCTGGACGATCTCTACTGGTAGGCTGCCCGAATGAGTGGCCTTCACATAAGTCTCCTCTTCGCCGCCTGGAATGAGCAGCGTCCCCGGCTGTAATGTCACCCTTTCGGACAGCGTCCTCATCCACTCAAAAAGCTCGCTCCAACGGCCGGGAATCGTGCCGGTATAGGCGTTTCGGCCATCAACTATTAGACGCACGCCGAGTTTCTGGGGCGGGCCGATCTGGTCCCTAGTGACGACGGCGGCACCCAGTGTCAAGGCTCCATCATAGGAGCGGGCGTGTGGATACTGCACGTGAAATAGGGCGCCCGCCCAACTTATCGTTTCGACTTCGCGCGCCTTAATTTCGAGTGCCAGACAATAACCGAACACAGCCTCACTCGCCTCGGCCTCCGTCGCCCGGTGCAATTTGCTACCGATGACAACCGCGAGCCGCGGCGCCGCATTAAACTCGTCTCCGAGCACCTGCGGAATCGAGATCCTCGCCCCTGTTGCCGCCACGTTTAAGGGATTTCGCATGAAAAATTCGCGATGCGGCTTGTGCTCGTTAACGTCGTCAGCGCAGTGGAATGCCGCGCCCGGCGAGAGCACCAGTGGCGACACCAGAGGCTTCGATAAGCGCACCTGCGCGGGATCAAGGAACAGCGGTTCGCCATTGATGCCGCTGCCGTCCTTTTTTGCCCGCGCATACTCGATCGCGGATTGGACGAGCAGTCGACTCGGCGCGCCGCCCACCAGATAGCGGCCGACGTCGGCAGGAAGCCGCAATTCGACTTCTTGCTTCCAAAACGGATCACGACGCTCTAAGGCGAGCCAGGCCGCCGCCGCCGCCGAGAGATCGAGGATGCGTCCGTCCTCCTCCACCGTGCCAAGCGATTGGCGACGATATTGCTCAAAAACAACGAGGCGCATTCGCGCCCTCCCGCTTGAAGTCGCTAGCCTTGAAACTGTTGGAAGCATCGCGAACCCAGTTTTCCAGTCGGCCGACACCTTCCACGTCGACAATGACGGTCTGGCCAGGCCTGAGGTAACCGGGTCCCGATGCCTTACTCGCGGATTTGCCGCCGCAGTCGGGGTCGGCTCCAACCGCGCAGCCACCCGGCGTACCCGGACAGATCAGGAAGCCAGGCTCAAGCGTCATCATATTGGAATAATATTCAATCACCTCGGCCACGCCCCAGATGTAGTTCCTCGTGTTGCTGTCCTGACGCAATTCGCCATCGACCCAGCAGCGCAAGCGGAGATTGGTGGCATCGGCGACCTCGTCAACCGACAGCACGGCGGGCCCAAGCACCAAGTTGTTGTCGAAGACCTTGCCGTCACCATATTTGACGTGAAAATACGAGCTTTCCGCCCAACGGAACAACTGCCGGTCGCGCACCGCCATGTCGTTGACGGCGGTGTAACCGAAAACATGATCGAGCGCGCGCGCGCGGGGAATGCATCGTCCGCCCTTGCCGATGACGATGCCCAACTCAGCTTCGTAATCGAGCTTCCACGATACCCAGGGTTGGTAGGGAATTGCGTCCTCAGGACCGAGCACACTCTCTGGATTTTTCAGGAAAAACTCTACGTGCTCCGGTTTGTCGCGTCCAAGTTCTTCCAGGTGGTCCCAGAAATTGCCACCGCCGCAGACAATGAGCGCGGGATCAAGCGGCGCCTGGAGCCGTATCCGATCCCGCGGCAGGGTGCAGTCTTCCCAGAGGTCGGCGCCTCCGCTGGTCACGAAATGCAACGCACGGCGCGCCAGCGACGTACTGATCTCTCCGCCGCGCAGGAATTGCGCCGTGCTGCAAGGAATGCGGATGGCCGCCTCCTGGGCGCCTAGCGGATCACCATCGTGTCGCAGCAAGGCCGCCGCGGCCGCCTGCAGATCGACCACACGCCGGTTGCCTTCGATCAACGCGCCGAGCTGCACCCTGTCTTCTATTTGAAAGCGTACCAGACGCATTCGTGGCCTCCGCTGAAGGGGTTGTCGCTCAAGCGACTGCGGCGTCGCGCACCGCGGCGCGGATGGCGTCGGGACCAGCGATCGGCATTGTCATCAGCCGCACGCCTAATGGCTGCAGTGCATCCTCGATGGCTGCGGCCAGCAGCGCAGCGACCGGAATGGTGCCGGCTTCGCCCACACCCTTCACACCGAGCGGATTGTGCGGCGAGGGGCTTTCCAAATGAACCACCTCCATGTGCGGAATCTCAGCCGCTGTGGGAATGAGGTAATCCATGTAGCTACCCGTCAAGAGCTGTGCGGAATCGTCGTAAACCAGTCTTTCATAGAAACTGCCACCAATGCCGAGCGCCACGCCGCCGTGAATCTGCCCTTCTACGATCTGCGGATGCACGACGCAGCCGCAGTCGTGCACCACAATATAGCGAAGGACCTGCAAGGTGCCGGTGTGCGGATCGACCTCGACGATACAGGCATGCACGCCCGCGCCCATCGTCCCCTGCTGCGGGTTGAAGAAGCCGTCGGCCTGCAGCCCTGGGCGGAATTGCTCCGGCGCGTGACCGATGCGCCCACGTGCAGGATTCGCCGCGGCGGCGACATCGCCCAGCGGGATGCCGTGGCCGCCCACGCCTTTGACCCGCACCATGCCTTCGGCGAGCTCGAGGTCCTCAACCGATACTTCGAGCAAATCACTCGCCCAGCGCTTGGCCTGTTCCGCCACGCGGCGCGCGGCACTGCGCGCCGCATTGCCGGCGGTCACCACGCTGCGGCTGGCGAACGTGCCGATACCCCAGTCGAAGTGCGCGGTATCGCCGACGGTCACGTTAACCTGTTCAGGCGCAACGCCGAGCTCGGCGGCCACGACTTGCGCCAGCGTGGTTTGTGTTCCCTGGCCCTGACTGCCAACACCGCTCGCCACGACGACACGTCCGTCTGGACGCACATGCACCCGCGCCCCCTCATATGGCCCGATGCCGGTCATTTCGCAGTACACGGCCACGGCGACCCCACGGTAGCGTCCGTCCCGCCAGCATTTGGGCTGCTCGGCGCGTACGCGGTCATATCCTACCAATGCCAGAGCGTCACGTAACATCCGCGGATAATCGCCGGAATCGAATTCGACGGGCCCGCCATCCCAATAGTTCACGGGATAGCGATAGGGCATCTCCGCGGGTTCAATCAGATTGCGCCGGCGCACCTCCGCCGGATCGAGCCGGAGCGCACTCGCTATGCGGTCGATCATGCGTTCGATGACAAAGGCCGCATAAGGTCTTCCGGCCCCGCGGAACGGACAGCAGAACATCCGATTGGTGAATATGGCTTCGAACCGGACCGCAAAACTCGGTATCCGGTAGAGCCCGAACAAATGCATGCTCGTGACGAATGGCGTATTGAGGCCATAGGGAATGAACGCGCCGGTCTCGTAGAGGAAATGGTCCCGGAATGCCAAGATGTGGCCCTCTGCATCGAAGGCGACCACCGCATCGTGAATCTGCTCGCGTTCGGATGCGGTGGCAACAAAGGATTCAAGCCGGTCCTCGGCCCACTTGACCGGACGTCTCAAGGTCAAGGCGGCGTAAGGAACGAGAATCTCTTCCGAATAAAGCGCCATCTTGGGCCCAAACCCGCCGCCGATATCGGGTGCGATCACACGCAGCATCGATTCATCCAACCGCAACATGCGTGCGAGGTTCGCCCGCAGGGGAATCGGCGCTTGCGTCGTGTCCCATACGTTCAATTGACCGGCGTCTGCGTCGTAGCGGGCGACGACCGCCCGCGGCTCTAGCGATTGCGCGTGCCCCCGGCTGATCTCGAAGCGCTCGCTCAATACATGTGGCGCTGTCCAAATATCGCGCTCGACGTCACCAAACGCCGCTTCGAAGGTGCCAGCAATATTGTCGGCGACGTCTTGGTGAACGGGAATGGCCTGCGGCCCGGCCGCATCGCGAAGGACGCTGATTGCCGACAGTTCCTCATAGTCAATGTCGATCAACTCGGCGGCGTCCTCGGCGACATAGCGACTGGATGCCACGATGAACGCTACTGGCTGGCCGACATAAAGCACCTCGGTGGCGGCGAGGACCGGCTGCGTCTTCGCATGTCGGATGCGCGGGTCCGGAATGATCATCGGCATCGTGCGCTCAATAGCCGCTAGATCGTCGAACGACCACACGGCGACGACACCGGGGTGACCACGGGCCGCGTGCAGGTCAATCGCCCGAATGCGCGCATGCCCATGCGGGCTGCGCAGAACGTGCGCTTCCAGCACGCCTTCAGGTCGAATGTCGTCGGTGAAGCGGCCATACCCGTCCAGCAGGCGCGCGTCTTCGAGACGCAGCGGGGGACGTTGGGCTGCGTCGGCCGTCACGTTTGCACCGTCGGCGTAGCACGGGCGCGCGCGGTCAGCCGGACCGCGCGGATAATGTTCTGATAGCCGGTGCAGCGGCACAGATTGCCGGAGAGCCCGCCGCGGATCTCATCGTCAGTGAGCGAGGCAGGATTCGGATGCTCGCGCAAGAATGCGTAGGCCGAGATTAGGAAACCAGGCGTGCAGTAGCCGCACTGCAGGGCGTGGCATTCCGTAAAGGCCTGACGTAATGACCGGAAAAGATCTGGATCGGTATCGGCGGCGCCCTCGATCGTGACAATCGTCGCGCCATGCGCCTGCACCGCCAGCATGATGCAGGAGCGCACGGCCTCTCCGTTCACCAGCACCGTGCAGGCGCCGCATACACCATGCTCACATCCGACATGGGTGCCAGTGAGCCGCAGCTCCACGCGCAGGAAGTCGGACAGCAGCATGCGCGGCTCAACGCGCACTTCGTGCCGCGTTCCATTCACGGTGATATTAATGTCAGTGCCGATAGCCAATAGCCTCTTCCCATGCTTGGCGCAGCACCCGTTCGGCGAGCACGACGGCGACCTCGCGGCGGTAGACGGCCGAGGCATGCAAATCGTCGGCGGGCTTGATCTCGCGCGCAACAAGTTTGGCTGCTTCCTTCCACAAATCAGGACCACCCGGCTGACCGTGCAATTTTTTTTCGGCCTGCCGGACCCGCACCGGCCCTTCGCCGACGCCAAACAGCACAAGTCGGGCGAGATCGATCGTCGCGTCCGCGCCAGCATGCAGGGCGGCTGCGGCGCCGACCAGCGCGAAGTCGCCGTGCCGTCGGCTGACCTCGGCAAGGCCATAGCCAGTATCGGGAGGCAGGGCCGGCAGGTAAATCGAGCTCACGATTTCATTCGGTTCGGCCGCCGTCGCCATGATGCCACAGAAGAACTCGTTCCACTTGAGATCGCGATCCCCGGCCGCCCCACTGAGCGTCACCGTCGCATCGAGCGCCGCCAATACCGCCGGCAGTTCGGCCGCCGGATCGTTCTGCGCGATGCTTCCGCCCAGCGTACCCCGGTTGCGGATCTGAAAATGCGCAACATGCGGCAAAGCGAGGTGGAACAGCTTCGCGCGCCGGCCGATCGTGGCCGAACGTTCCAGCGTCCGTTGCCGCGTCATGGCTCCGATGCACAGCCCGTCTGGCTCTTCATCGATGAACGAAAGTTGTGCGATACCGTTGAGATCGACCAGCGCGCTTGGCCGCGCCATGCGCATATTCATAGCGGGGATCAACGACTGGCCGCCGGCGATGACGCGTGCCTCTGGTCCGAGGGAATCGAGCCGTGCGACGGCCTCCCGCCGACTGGTCGGCGCGAAATAATCGAAGGTCGCAGGTTTCACCTGTGCACTTCCATCCGGTCGACCGCCGGTCGCGGCTAGGCAGCTTCTGCTGCGCTGCCCCGTTGCAGCCGCGCGATGACCTCGTCGGTGGTCAGAACGTCGCCGAAGAATTCGAAGAAGTTGTTCAAGGCGGCGGCATGCGCCTCCGGCGTCGAGCCGGCATTGCAATCGGACACCATGACCGTGCGGAAATTCAGCATCATGGCATCCTGCGCGGAGGCCTGAGAGCAGACATTCGTGTAGGTGCCCGCGATGAGCACGTGATCAATGCCTTTCTTGCGCAGATCGGCGGCAAGATCACACGAGCCCTGGATGAAGGCGGAGTAGAACTTCTTGACGATGCGCGTATCCTCGCTGTGCACTTCGAGTTGGGGCCAGAGATGGAATCCATCCGCCCCCAATTCCATCGCCTCCATGCGCTTTCTGGCCCGCTCGGGCGCTTGGAGTTCGTGGCGCACGGACCAGCTGTCCCAGGTGCCCGAGGTTGTGTTGAGCGCCCAGATCACCTGCCCACCGTGTTGGCGGACCGCTCGGGCGAGCCGGTTGATCGCAGGCACAATGTCGCGCGCCGAGGCTACTTCTCCCTGAAATGTGGGGGCGACGAAATATTTCTGCATGTCGACAACCACAAGGGCCGTGCGATCGCCCGGAAAGCTGTCCCAAGGGTGCAGCTTATCGCGGATCGTCTTCACGTGCGCGATCAGCTCGTCTAAGATCACGTAATCACTCATTGTCAGCCTCCGTCCGTTGCGTCACTCGAGACAGAATGCCATTGCAAGTCCGGCTACACGTCAATGATTTATCATGATCGTTTTCATATTCGTCAAGACCCTTTTCACGTTTGGCGAGATCGCTCATGGTGAGCGCGGCGCGTTGAAATTTCATTCGATGATAAACAGCTGATCAGTTGGAAACCGATTGGATAGGAGCCGTGGATCTCCGCGCTGAACCAAAACCAAATCCTGAATGTGCCAATGGTGTCGCTGGGGCTCAACGGCAAGTATCATCCCTTCCTCGATAACGATATCGCTATTCCGACGCAAAACTGGTTCCTGCTGGTGAAACCATGGGCCCATGCTGTGACCGACAAGGGTGGCCGTGTAATCAATGTTCTGCTTTCGAAATTCATTCAAGACGAATTCGTACAGTTCGCCGGCCGTCACGCCAAGCCGGCATTTCTCGATCGTTTTGCGGTGAACATCCAACGTAATCTCGTATCCACGCTTTTGTTTATTATTTGGTGGACCCAAGATTGCAATACGGGATTGATGGCCAGCGTATCCCTTTAGATACGCTACATAATCGTTCCGCACGAAATCACCCTTGCGAAATCTAAGATCGCTTTCGCCGCCGTACATCACCATGTTCGAACTGGAATTCAATATGCCGTGGACAAAATCGAATCCGCTACGGATACAGTCCGCGACGATGCGAAGGTGAACTTCCCGCTCACTGTCCCCGTCGCGGATCGTCGGGAAGTATTCTAAATAAACTTCATCGAGCATGTCCGCGACTTTCTTTTGGAGTGAGATTTCGCCTGCGGTCTTAATCCAACGCACCTCGTCCATCAGCCGCGAAATGTCAGCCATTTATAAATTCGGAAGAGCATTTCCAATTTGCTGCCAATGAGTGGCACTCAGAGTATCCATCTCGAAGCCGACGCGTTCCTTTCCCAGGCCATATTCGTCAAGAACCTCTGCAACTCTGCTGTACAGTGATTCCACGTAAGCTCTATAGACTTCAATACGGTTTATCCACGAATCTCGCTGCACAATTTTTTCCGCCATTGAATCCAGTATCACAACTGGCTCGCCATTGCGCGGCCAAACCAACATGAAGCCTCGCACCGTATTGGCGATGTCGAGATGGCGCATCAATGTACCCGGCATTGCCATGCCGGCGAGATAGGTGAAATTAATTTCGGAACGGACCGCTATGGCAGCAAGATCATTCCGGTCCAGATAGCGATTCAAACGACCGACATTTGCAATGATATCATTGCGAGGCCTTGCCATCCGATCTTCCCTCAACAGCCGTCTTAAAATTGAGCTCCTAGCGCAAATAGCGGATCTCAAGGGTGACGCAGCCACTTTCGGTGCGGTAGGGTCCATATTTCATTCCAGGTGGACGACAAGCATACATCCCCTTTTCAAGGTACATGTCACCGTCCCATTGGCTGCCTTCGAGAATGTAAACCTCTTCCCAAAAGTCGTGCACGAATGTCTCTGTACTTGCACAACCGGGGTCCACCTTGAGCATGCGCGTCACGAACATTTTGTCAGGATCTTCCGTGAGTATCCTTTGATAATGACCTGGAGGAGCACCGGGAACGGGCTTCCACGTCAGAGTGTCGACCGGGAAGAACTCCAGCTCTGGCTTTGGCATCGGGTGACCCTTTCCATGTTGTCGTCGTTTTCCGCCACGAGTCCGGTTAGCGTTCTTCACGCGCATAAGGCAGCGCGAGAGCGGCAGGGGCGCCGATCCGTCGCCTCATAGCCCGTCGGCCGATGGCCGCCAGCATGGCAATGGCCATGAGGTAAGGAAACATTTGCATAATGTACGTGGACACATAGTAAAATATCCCGCCGAGCACTTGGGATTCGGCGATCAGAATGTAGGCAAAGCCAAAGAGAAAGGCGCCTCCCAGCAGTTTGACCGGATGCCATCCGGCGAAGATTACGAGCGCGAGTGCCACCCAGCCGCGGCCTGCTGTCATTCCCTCAGCCCAGCTATTTAGATACGCGATTGAAAGAAACGCTCCCGCCAAGCCCGCCATTGAGGCTCCGAAAATGACCGCGAGATGGCGAATCCGAAAGACATTCCAGCCCGCCACATCGACGGCGCTTGGATTTTCTCCTGCTGCGCGAAGAGCGAGACCGGGGCGCGTCCGGTAGAGAAAATACCAGATGGCAGCGACCATGATGTAGGAAAAATAGACGAGCAGATTCTGGTCAAAGAAGATCGGGCCTAAGAAAGGAACGTCTGACAGCACCGGTATGGGCACTGCATGCAGGCTCTGCGGAACTTCTTTCGCAACAAGTCCATGACCGCTGAAACTCGAAATTCCGTCGCCGAGCAATACCAACGTTAATCCGGCGACCACGTGATCAGCTCGGATCGTAACGGTCAACAACGAAAACAACAAGCCAAGGAGCGCACCCGCCGCTATGGCGCTGAAAACTCCGACGATCACGGTACCGGTCGCAAGCGTTGCCGCAACGGCAGTCAATGCGCCGATCAACATGATGCCTTCAATGCCGAGGTTAAGCACGCCGCTCCGTTCGACAACCAGCTCTCCGAGTGCCGCTATGAGCAGCGGCGTTGCCGCGACGACACTGCCGGCCAGGATATTAATCAGAATCGTCGTATTCATGCGCGATCAACCGTGCTCGAACGGGGGCGTGGGCGATAGCGTGACGCCAAAGTCAAGCCTGCGAGAGCAAAAAGAATGATGGCGGCTTGAATAATACGCACAAGCGCAGGATCAATTTGAGCGATTTGTAATGCAGTGCCGCCCTGCAGCAGAATTCCATAGAAGACAGCCATCAGAAGGACGGCGAGGGGATTATGGCCGGCGAGCCATGAGACGAGAATTCCGAGATACCCGTAACCCGGCACCAGCACATAAAGACGACCGGCCGAGCCACAAACCTGCTGAATTCCCGCCATCGCCGCGATGCCGCCACTCAACAACATCACCATGATGGTAATGCGGCTAACGCTGATTGACGCGTAACGCGCCGCCTGGTGCGAATTGCCGACGACACTGATCTCGAAGCCCCAGCACGTGAAGCGGAACAGTGCGCCGAGGCCTAAGGCAATCACGGGCGCTATAACTACCCCGACGTCCAATTCTGACCCTATCGCTGGAAGGCGAGCAGCATCTGGGAAGTAGGCGGAAAATGGCCAACCACCCCCTGGCTGGCGCCAGGGGCCATATAGAAGCGAGTCCAGCCAAAAAATAGCGACGTAGTTCAACATCAGGCTAGACAAGACTTCGTTGACGCCTAACCAAACTTTCAAGGCTGCCGGAATAAATCCCCAAATTGCGCCCCAAATGACGCCGCATACGACAACTGCCGCAAGCATAAATGGATACGGCATCGAAGTATTGAGGGCAATCAGACCGGCGCCAAACGCGCCCATCACCATTTGTCCCTCACCGCCAATATTCCACACACGCGCACGAAAGGCGACGGCGGCCGCTAAGCCAGTGAAAGCGATCGGCTCAGCAAAGACGAGAGAGCTTTGCAATGCATCCCATGAACCGAGCGCGCCGTAGAATATCGCATTATACGTTTGAAGGACCGGTTGATGCACCACGAGGAGAAGAATTGACGAGGTCGCTAGCCCGAGCAGGACCGAGAGCAAAAATGCACAAGGTGCCCACAACCAGCGAGGCAAAATCATGCTCAAGCCGCATCCATAAGGTGGCCGCCCATTGCGGCACCGATCACGCCGCGGTCAGCTTCAGAGCGAGTCCAAGTGCCCCTCACGGATCCTCCGTAAAGCACTGCAACGCGATCGCAGAGTTGCAAAATTTCATCGAGATCTTCGGAAATCAAAATTATTCCAGCCCCTGATCCGCGAAGATCCAGCAACTGGTCATGCACCGCTCGGGTAGCGGCGATATCGAGACCACGAGTGGGTTGTGCAACGACTAGGGCGGTCGGTCTAGGGAGAAGCTCCCGTCCGATAAGAATTTTCTGTTGGTTCCCGCCCGAGAGAAACCGCACAGGCGTATCAACGCTCGGGGTATGTACGTCATATTTCTGGACCAGCGCATCAGCCCGGCTGCGCGCTTGGCGCCTGTTTAACCAGGAACCAATGCTAAGCGAGTCTTCGCGGTAATCACGCAACATCACGTTTTCAATGATGTTGAGCTCTGGAATCAAGCCCATTCCCAGCCGATCTTCAGGCACGAACCGCAGTCCGGCTCGCATTCGCGCAAGCGCGTTGCTTTTAGTGATATCTACGCCATTCAACCGGATTCCTCCCTGCTGTAAGGTGCGAATTCCGGCAATGGCTTCGGCAAGTTCGACCTGCCCGTTACCGGCAACACCTGCTATGCCGAGAATTTCTCCGCGGCGAACTTGTAGCGTGACGCCTTTCAACCCGCTAAACTCAAACTCCGCAAAGGCGTTCGCGTTTTCAACCTCGAGCACAATTTCGTCGGACTCACGAGCAACAATTGGACGCTGGGGCGGGATGGCAGAGCCGACCATCATTGTTCCAAGTTCCGCAATTGTTGTGTCTGATTTTTTCATAGACGCCACGACCCGTCCCCGCCGAAGCACGGTAACCTGATCGGCCGTGGCGACAACTTCGCGCAGTTTGTGGGTGATGAACACTACGTACTTCCCGGTGTCGGCAAGCCGACGCAAAGCCAAGTACAACTCATCGGCTTCAGTCGGCGTCAGAGTGGATGTCGGCTCATCGAGCAACAGGAGATCGGCACCTCGGTACAGCAATTTTAATATCTCGACTTTCTGACGCTGACCGACCGTGAGCTGCCAGATTAGAGCATCGGGATTAATATGAAGTCTATGTTCGTTCGCCACCGCTTCGATGCGGGCCGCGGCCTCGCTGCGATTGAGTCGTAGTGACGTTTCCGTAGTACCAAGTAAAATGTTATCGAGAACCGAAAAGACTTCCACTAACTGGAAATGCTGGTGGACCATACCGATCCCTCTGCATACAGCGTCCCACGGTGAGCGAAACTTGACCTTTTCGCCGTTGATAATAATATCGCCGCTGTCGGGCGAATAGACGCCCGACAATATGTTCATCAGCGTAGATTTCCCTGCGCCGTTTTCGCCGAGAACCGCGTGAATCTCTCCGCGTCTGAGCGTAAGGTCTATGCTGTCATTCGCGATGACCGGACCAAAATGCTTAGTGATTGACGACAGAAGGATTTCATTGTTTTGAAAATCCATGAACCGGCTTCCTGCCGTCAACAGGGTTATTTGACCGAACCCTGCACGCCGGCAACGAGCCAATCCATTTTGGTATACGCATCCTCCGAGCTAACGACCTCTCCTGCGGGTACCCGCAACTTGCCTTGGTTGTCCTTTAGCGGACCTGCGAAGACTTTCAGTTTGCCTGAAACGATTTTCTGTTTCGCCGCTTCCACAGCGGCTTTAGCTTCGTCAGTGACCGCGGGTCCATAAGGCAGTAAGACGACGGTGCCGTCCGCCAGCGAGCCGAGATACCGTTTCGGGTCGAACTTGCTCGCCAAGATTGAATTAACGACGCGAACATAATAAGGCCCCCAATTCCACGCGCTGCCACTGAGAAAGGCCTTTGGAGCCGCAAACGCCCAACTAGCATTTGACGTCATGCCCCATTTACCCTTGCCAGCAGCTGCAAGCAGCGTCGCCGACGAGTCTATGTGATTGGCTACGATGTCGGCACCAGCATTGAGCAGCGCATCGGCAGTTTCTTTTTCCTTCGGTGGATCATACCAGCTGTTGACCCAACCGGTGATTACTTTTGCTTTGGGATTGGCCGACTGGACACCCAGGGCGAAAGCATTGGCACCGGAAACCACCGCCGGATATGGCCATCCACCAGCAAACCCAATAATATTGGTCTTTGTCATCTTGCCGGCGAGCACGCCCTCAAGATATCGCACCTCTTCGAGCTTGCCGTAATAAGATGTGACATTCTTTGGGCCGTGGGGATCCGACATCTGACTGATGAAAACGACATTGGGATGTCGTTTAGCAAGATCGGGAAGGAAAGTCCCATAGCCATAACCGTTCGCAAAAATGACTTTGTTACCTTTCGCAATCAAATTATTGATTAGCGGGACGACCCCTGGACCCTCGGCAACGGATTCGACCCGAGTTACATCCAGATTCGGCACATGCGCTTCGAGATATTTGGTTGCTTCCAGGTTGGCGCGCACCCACGAAGACCCTGATGACTGGGCGAATTCTACAAAGGCGACTTTCAATTTGTCCGCCGCGACAGATGGGTTGGCTAGAAGCGAGGCAGCAAACCCGAAGATGATTGCCGCTGTTATTTGAAAGCGTCGCATCTTGTGTCCTCCTTCTCAGACCGTCGTGGGTCCCTGGATGAGCGAGCCACCTGTTAAGTGATTAGAATGCTAGCGTATCTTGAATCGCTAGGCAAACCCTGCAGCGGGCTAAGACAGGTTGCTCGACCTTCTCAATTCTGACAATCTTGAGAATAGCAATGCGTCGACATCAACTTACTCGAGACAGCGGCGATTTTGGACATTTGATCCACGTTTCCAGTTGGACCCGCGTAAGGATTTGCCGATCGAATTTGTGGACCGTTCAATATCGCAGCGGGATATGCCAGAATGCACCACGTCAATTGACGTATTGACAGAGCGAGCTCAGTCGATCGCCAAATTTGTTGCATTGCAGGCAAAGACATCCGCCAGTAACCACAGAGAGAAAAGCAACCAAGTACGCACTTGAAGGCGATCAAGGAGATTGACATGAGCGACGGACCGGGCGGTTCACGGCCGGCATTTGTCGTTGTTGATATGCAGAACGACTATTGCCACGCCAATGGCATTTATCCGCGTAACGGATTCAAATGCTTTGAGATTGACGCCACAGTAGGAACCACGATTGCCACGATATCCCGATGCAAAGAAAGACGCATTCCCATCGTCTACGTGCAAATGATGTGGAACAGCGACGCTCAAGGTTGTCCGATAGATGCTGGACTAATTGTCGACCAGTCGAGACCTTTTCTCCGGGACGAGGGCCTGCGACGCGGGACATGGGGTGTCGAGATGCTAGCGGAAATGCCTGCGCCAGATTATTCAATAGAAAAGACCCGGTATAGTGGCTTTCATAATACATCTCTCGAAGCGTTACTTCGCGGACTTGTGGTGGATACTGTTATTCTGGCTGGCGTCGTCACGAATGTGTGCGTTGAAGCAACCGCTCGCGATGCGTTTCACAGAGATTTTCGATTTGTAGTGCTGTCCGATTGTGTCTCCGCTTTCAATCGGAAGTTACATGAGGCCAGTTTGGAAAACATGCAAATATTCGGTCGTATCGTTAAATCGAATCATTTATTTAGTTAGGGTCCAAGTAATTTATTAGGTAGGCTCCTAATACAACAGCAACCGCGTCAGTGTCTTCAGCGTGGCGATAAAGGCTGTCATCACTCCTGAGTGCGGTTTAAAATGTAACCCGCAGTCCGCGCATATCGAAGTGGCATACTTTAATAGAGAACTATGAATACGCCGCTTCGACATTCGTTTACTCGTGTTACTGATATTCGGGCGGGGTTGCGGAGCCAACTGGGCTGCATTCCACCCCATTAGAGGGGATCGATTATGTTCGAACCCAAACCTGAGCCGATGATTACACGAGATCTAGTTGGGTATGGCGAACATCCGCCAAATCCCGCATGGCCTCACGGCGCATCAATCGCTGTCAACTTTAATCTGAACATTGAAGGCGGCGGCGAAGCAAGTCTGGTATATGGCGACAACACCTCAGAAGGCATGCTTAATGACATTGGTGTCGATGCGCGCATAGGCGTTCGCGTGCCACTCGTTGAGTCTGCCTTCGAATATGGGAGTCGCCGCGGTGTCTGGCGGTTGCTTGACATATTTCGTAATTTTTCAGTTCGTATCAGTATCTTGGCTGTCGCCCGGGCGCTGGAACAAAATTTGGAGCTGACAAGGGCCTTAATTGAGCGTGGCCATGAAATTGTCAGCCATGGCTACCGCTGGATCGATTATTGCACCGTGCCAGAACATATTGAGCGCGATCACATTCAGCGCGCTACGGAAATTTTAACGCGTTTAACCGGTTCGCAACCGAGGGGTTGGATGACTGGCCGTCCAGGTCCAAATACGCGCAAGCTGCTCGTCGATGCTGGAGGTTATATATATGATAGGGATTCGCTTGCTGATGAACTTCCATATTGGTTGACGGTTGCAGGTAAGCCGCACCTTGTCATTCCATATTCGTACGAAACAAACGATAATCGTTTTAACGAAAACAGTGGATTTTCAACTGGCGAACAATTTTTCACTTATGTTCGCGACGCTTTCGACGTACTTCTCGAAGAAGGTCGAGCGGGCTCCCCGAAACTATTGTCTATTGGCCTACATGATCGATTAATTGGACGACCTGGTCGAAGTGCCGGGTTGGTTAGCTTGCTTAAATATATGAAAGGCTTCGATGACATCTGGTTTTGCACCGGTGCCGACATCGCGCGCCATTGGAATATCAACTTCGCTCCGGAAGAAGGAATCGACCTCTGTCCCTCCTGAAAATTATATCCGAGTGTAGCGATGAAGCCATGGGGTCAGCTTCGCCCGGCGATTCCTTTTTGGTTTTATCGGTGTCTGGCGCGGCCGAGCCATGGGGTCAGCTTCGCCGCCGGCAGGCTTGCAACAACGCGGTGAGGGCCCGCGTCAACCACTTTTGTCACCCTTGCGCGCGCGCGAGGTGCGCGCCGCCGGCAGCCAGAGCCGCCTGCTGGCCGACGTCGCCGATTCCTTTTTGGCAATTCCGCTGGAGCGGTCGGCGGCGATTGCAGCGATCGGGCGGCGATGGTGAGGTTGGCGGCGCCTCTCAAGCGCGAGCCGAGCTACGGGGCCGACTTCGACAACCGCCCGATCGCCACAGCTGTGTGTACCGAGAACCTTATCCGCGTTGATTGGCGGAAAGAATCGCTTAACATCTGTTGATCATGTTCGGGCTGTTCTGCATCGTCTTGGGCATTTTGGCCTGACCATTCAAGTCGAAGAGCCGACTTGAGGCAGAGAATGCAGTTCTCCGACATCAGTTGATCGTTCTGCGGCGTAAGGTGCGGGGGCGGGTGACCTGCCCGGGCTTTTTTAGACCAAGCGATGTGAGAAAATAGCTTGGAAAGGAGCTTGGGTCATGCCGAAGAAGAGGTTCAGCGCGGAGCAGATTGTTACATTGCTTCGCCAGATTGAAGTGTCGATGGCGCAGGGAAACGCGACGCCAGTGGCCTGCCGGGATGCGGGCATATCGCTGCAGAGTTTTTATCGCTGGCGCAAGGAATACGGCGGGCTTGAGATCGACCAGGCCAAGCGCATGAAAGACCTTGAGCGCGAGAATGTCCGCCTGAAGCGTCTTGTTGCCGATCTATCGCTTGAGAAACAGGTGCTCAAGGACGTTGCCTCGGGAAACTTGTAAGCCCCGAACGGCGCCGGCAGGCCGTTGAACGCATTCGGGGGAAGTACGGCCTCTCGGAGCGTCATGCTCGTCTCAGTCCGCGCTGCTGCGGGCGCCGTCTCCTGCGCTTCGCTTGGTGGGCCCGAGGCCCTGCGCTCGCGCAGTCGCGGCGTCCTCGCGCGCGGCAGCCATCGTGCGGAGGAAACCACACACGCGGCACCTAAGCATCGCGAAAAAGGCCCGCCATGAATTGCAAGCCGCGGCAGGTGAGGCTCAAGTGTCGCGAACAGTTCAGAAAGATTGTCTGAAGTGTTCGCCGGAAAGGCAATGGGTGGTATGAGCGAAAACGAACGAGACGAAATTCCGCGCCGGGCTCTTGCAGATATGGCGGTCAGGGACGCGGAGCGCACGGCGCAGAAACGAGCGGCGCTCGAGGCGCGCCGTAGCTGGCAGGTATGACGCGTGGACAAAATCATTGACGCGTGAATCTGGTTTCGATTCAAGGCTGCAGATTCGAGGAGGCAGCTTTGAGCCGCGGCGATCGAACGGAGGTGGAGTGGCGTATTCTGAAGGTTGCCTACGACACCGACGCGATCCGGGATGACTTGAAGAAACGTGGGATCAAATCTGTCATCCCGCCGAAATTAACTCGCAAGGCGACGATCCGCTACAGCAAGCACCTCTACCGTCAGCGCAACTGCATCGAGCGGATGCTCGGTCACCTCAAGATCAACCGTGCCATCGCAACGCGGTACGATCAACTCGCCGAAAGCTTCCTCGGCATGCTATTTATCGCATCAGCCCGTTATTGGACAAATGTATCCACGCCGCCTAGCACAAATCTCAACACGTTAGATCAACACGTCGATTGCACCTCCGCGGGGGGCCGGGGGGGGTGAAAAGTTTAGCAGCTCGCTTTGAGGACCGGCGGTCTAATGACAAAAATTATATGCGCATATTCGCAGAACTTTTTTTAAGACGTTGATAGAAAGTCGTCCTATTCATTTGCACCGGACGGATCGTTCCAAGGGAATAGCTGGGCGGCGGTAGCCTAGATAGGCGAGTTTGGCCTGCACCCGGTTCCGAAGACACCGAGTTAGGTGTTTTATTGGAATCGGAGGTGGGTCATGGAGAGGCGGAAGTTTACACGCGAGTTCAAGCTTGAAGCGGTGCGGCTGATCAAGGAGCGTGGGGTCGGTTATACCCAGGCCTCGCAGGACTTGGGTGTGCATCAATCGCAGCTGCGTAGTTGGGTGAAGGAGTTTGCGGACGATCCGCAGCATGCGTTCCCCGGGCAAGGTCAGATGAAGCCGGAGCAGTTGGAGATCGCGCGTCTCAAGCGCGAGGTGACCAAGCTGAAGGCCGAACGAGACATCCTAAAAAAAGCCGCGGCCTACTTCGCGAAGGAATCGACGTGAAGTTCTCCTTCATTGCGAAGCACCGGGGGATCTGGCCGGCGGGATGGTTGTGCGGGGCGCTCGGTGTCTCGCGGGGCGGCTTCTATGGCTGGCTGACAAGGCCGCGCAGTCAGCGTCGCCAGAGCGACGAAGAGCTGAGCGCGAAGGTTCGCACCAGCTTCCTCGCTAGCGACCGGACCTATGGCGCCAGGCGGGTGTGGCACGACCTTCTGGCTGAAGGGGTATTGTGTGGACTGCATCGGATCGAGCGATTGATGCGACTACAGGCTCTCAGAGCACGTCCGCGACGGCACCGTCTGCTGCCCGATCTGGGTGAGCGGCAGGCCGCCGCCGTCGCTCCCAATGTGCTCGACCGCACCTTCGAAGCGCCTGCGCCCAACCGCAAATGGATTGCCGACTTCACTTATGTGTGGACGGCTGAGGGCTGGCTCTATGTGGCCGCCGTCGTCGATCTGTTCTCCCGGCGCGTGGTCGGCTGGTCGATGAACACAGCAATGACGGCGCAGCTCGTCACAGATGCTCTGGTGATGGCGATCTGGCGACGGGGCAAGCCTGACGCGCTGCTGCATCACTCAGATCGCGGCAGCCAATACAGCAGCGAACAGTTCCAACGGCTGATGGCGGATCATGGCGTCGTCTGCTCGATGAGCCGCTCGGGCAACGTCTGGGACAATGCGGCGATGGAGAGTTTCTTCTCGTCGTTGAAGACCGAACGAACAGCGCGCAAGATGTACCGATCACGGGATGAGGCCAAGGCCGACGTCTTCGACTACATCGAGCGCTTCTACAATCCGAAACGTCGGCACTCGACGATCGGCTATATGAGCCCTATGGAGTTCGCGCGGCAGGCTGGATTAGCTTAGGCGGGTGTCAACCGAACCGGGTGTAGGCCAAATCGGCTTTCGATTTGAAAACAAAGATTACCCGTTGTCCCCCCCCGTCGGCGTTCTATGATTGGCTTTACATGAGCGCGCTTTACCCACACCGCGACTGGTTAAAAAGGTTGCACAAGTGTGCGGGCTTCACCGACATTGAATTTAACCCGCAGCGTTCGTTGAATTGCCAAGCCCGCTCACTTGCCATGTTTATTGCTCTCGATAAGAGGGGAGTTCTTGACCAGGTTATGCAATCGTTCGAAACGTTTCGAACAATGTTATCTAGAGGGAGTATTTAGGGACCTCATAATTTACGGAGACGACAGACGCGGTGCTTCATGAGAAAAAATTGCGTTGTCTGATTTCGTCGAGCCGGAGCACGCCAAGTAGTTGCCATGTCTGTAGGCGCTTCGCTTGGTTGTGCACCTGCGGAGCTTCGGCGAAGACCTCACACAGCGTCGAGTCGATAAAGGAGCGCCAGCGCATGCGCGCTTGAGGCAAGAAGAGTGCGAAAAGCAGCAATCAGGAAGGCAGCGCGTCGCTGACGATTGAAAGCAAAGGAGCCGCGCCCGCGGCTTCAGCTCCCATTCGCGTTAAGGACTTTCCTAATCACCCGCTAAGTACGGTTCGCCAACGCGAAACCCACAGCGAAGTGATGCACTCTGCATCAATCTGTTGCGCCCGGCCGCCGTTTGCTGTAGCGTGAACAATTCAAGAACATAACGGAGATTCGTCTATCGTGCCAATAAGATATAGACGGTTCAGTCCGCAGCGCACCGTCAGCCTCACGGGCGGAGACTATGACCGCCTCCAAGTCCTTGCCGACAAAGACGAAGTGTCCGTGTCCTGGATCGTACGGCGCGCGACCGACGACTACCTGCGCCGACACCCGCGGCCTGGCGTGCGGGATTTTCCGCCCCAGCAAGCGCAAAAGCGCGAGCGGCGGGCGGTCTGACGACCTACACTGACTGGGGGACGGGATAGTGCGCAAATCAGCCAAGGGACGAATCCGCTCGCGCCTCGCGGCGCTAAACAGCACGCTCGGACGGCTCTACGACGAGCCGCTGCCGGCGAGCCGGACCGGAGCGCTTTACACGGCCTTTCCGTACCCGACCAAAATTTCACCCGAGGCGATCGCGCTGTTCATCGCAGCACATACAAAGCCCGGAGACACGGTGTTCGACGGCTTTGCGGGCAGCGGCACGACGGGGCTTGCCGCTCTTCTGTGCGATGTCCGACATCAGCGCCTGTGAGACAGATTTAGCGGCTTGAGGAAGGGAGGATTTCTGGCTCATCGTAACCATCAAGGAGTGGAGATGAGACAGAAATCCGTACA
>Ga0307429_1000557_pt1 | contig 21379 bp, 20 predicted proteins | sample SalMarWE160230MG_FD_202151 | JGI IMG/M metagenome (GOLD analysis project Ga0307429, IMG submission 202151) | Salt marsh sediment microbial communities from the Plum Island Ecosystem LTER, Massachusetts, United States - WE1603-230 | ecosystem: Environmental > Aquatic > Marine > Intertidal zone >... | reverse complement strand
TTTTCTCCACCACTCTTCTAAAACGAGGATCAACAGCTTTAAAAAAGTTAGGAGAGGGAAAACCTGTATCTGGATCCCACATTGCCTTATAACCAGCAGTACAGGAATTTCGCATTTCTTTTCCGGTAAGCTGAAGAATTATCCAGTCTGCCCCTTCAATTAATCTATCAGCAGCCTCATAAATTTCAGGAGCCTCGTTTAGTATCTGCAAAGATTTAGGGAAAAACCATTCTGGTGAGATTTTACCACCATATCGAGCAAGAAAATTCTCTTTTCTTTGACGGGCAATCTCATTTATTCTATCAGCTTCAGGTTGAGCAGCATGATGTTTCCAGAGCTTTACCCAGGAATGAGGATTATTTCTGTATTTCTCCCTCATACACAGAGGTACCCCTTTTTTATCTATGGGGAGCATAGTACAGGAGGTAAAATCTATTCCTATACCAATTACTTCTTCCGAAGAAACACCCCTGATATTAAGAACTTGAGAAACAGTATACTTTATAGCCTCAAGATAATCTTTTGGATTTTGCAGGGCCCAATCGTGTTCCAATCTCACATTAGTTCCTGGGAGAACTTCATCTATAACCCCATCCGTGTACTGATAAGTAGAAGTTGCTATCTCCTCCCCATCCTCTACTCTCACTAAAACTGTCCTTGCCGATTCAGTCCCAAAATCTATACCAATAGAATATTTAGCATGCTGCATTGTTGTTTTCCTGCCTCTTTATTTTTCTGAAAAATATTACTGATAATTTTATCAAATTATTTAGAAGAATAGCGAAAAAGTCTCCAAAAAAACAACAAAAAATTTTCGCTCAAATTAGTATCTAGCAAGGAAAAGCACAAAAAAGTTGCCAAAAATTTAGCCAAGTTTCGAAAACCAATCCTCAAGAAAATGTAACAAGGTAGCCGTAACCTTCAGGTTGTGCTTGTTTTACGCAGGCTAAAGCCTGCGACTACCAGATTATAACTGAGATGATTTGGTTACCTCTGGACAATTTATAAATCCCTAAGCATCAAGAAAACTTCAATATTCACAAAGCATTGAATTTAGCTTCGCTCTGTGAGACTAAGTTTTTAAATCACCTTTTTATTAAATCTTTCGGCTTAAGCTCCTTAAAAAGTTCATCTTCCGCACCCTTAGGAATAACACAAATAAAACCAAGGATCTCTTCCTCAACATTTAGAAATTGGTGAGCTTCATTGGAAGCAATAAATATTGCGTCCCCCGCCTTAATTAATTTTTCTCCATCTTTTTCTTTAAGAATACCCTTACCTTTGATAACAAATGCCTCTTCTTCAAAAGGGCATATCTCCTGTGGTGGCGTATGACCTCCTTTTTTAATTTCAAAGTATCGCATCTCAAAATTAGGTACTCCTATCTCAGGGGGTAATAACCAGCGAATCGTTGTATTTTTTACCCCTTCCAAAGCGTCAATAGAAACCGCTTTAGCTTTATTAATACTATTGATATACATTTTTTGCCTCCCTTGAGAAGTTAAATTTATAACAATTAGGTTAATAAACTTTTTAGTCTTAAATTTAAGCTTTGATCAGTCAATCTCAATGATTCTCTGTTCCATCTTAGAAAATTCTTCAATACCACCCTTGGTAACTCGCACACCATCTTCCCACCTTAAGCCGTAATCCTCTCGGAGAAGGAAATTATCAACTTGAAAAGTCATGTTTTCCTGGAGAACATAATCTGAGGTTAACTCTATCCATGGAGGCTCTACCTCCATCATTCCCAAACCATGACAAGGTCCGTAAAGAATATTCTTCTCATAACCAAGACTTTTGACAAAATCATAGTATTTCCTAACGAGTTCTCCTGCATTCACCCCAGCTTTAATTAATTCTAAGGTTTTTTTATGAGCATCAAGACCTGCTTGAACTAGATCTTTTACATCTCCCGGCATTTTTCCCAAACATATAGGTCGTTGCACAGAAGAAGAATAACCTCCTACTTTTGCTCCAATCCCCAGCTGGATTAGCTCTCCTTTTTTAAAACGTTTGTGAGTAGGTCTAGAAATAGCATTAGTTGTACGTTTTCCAGAAAAAATATAAAGAGGCAAACCTTCGTACTCGGCTCCATTGACATATATACTTTTCTGAGCAATTCCAACAGCCTCCAGTTCGGTCATACCAGGTTTAATTTCATCCAATACTTCCTTTAAAGCTATTTCTGAGATCCGAAACGCCTCCTTAAGCAAAGCTATTTCATTTTCACTCTTAATAGCCCTCATATTTCTCAAAATATCATCTACTCGAACAATTTCTGCTTCAGGTAAAGCTTTTCTTATAGCCTCATATATTGGAACCGGCATTATGGAGTAACCAATGATTCCAAGTTTTTTGATACCTTTCCGTTTCGAAGCTTCATCAAAAACTTCCTCGAAGCTAGAAAGAGAAATCCCCGGATAGTCTGGCTCCGCTGATTCTCGATATTCAAGGATTTTTCTAATTTTCCTTATTTTGCTAAAGTCCCTAGCGTAGGTCTCGCTTTCTGGTCCAATGATAAGGATAGCTTCACCTTCTTTAGGAATCACCACTCCCCCTGTTTCAAAAGTTGGCCAGTAATCACTTAAATACCGCACATTGGTAGGATCTGATTCATTGGCATGAAGAATCACAGCATCTAGACCTTGCCGATTTACCTCTTCCTGAACCTTCCCTACTCGTTGCTTGAACTCATCATCAGGAATTTGCCACATAATAAACCTCCTCGTGTTTTTTATAAAGTTATCCTTTTACTGCTCCAAAAATAAGTCCTCTCACCAGATATTTTTGAAGAATGAGAACTTAAAAACGCTAAATATTGATACCCTGCTCCCTTGATAAGCAACATTCTACAGTTCCTCAATCAATTCTAATATAGTGTTGCTTATAAGCTCACCTGCCTCTGGCCTTATTTTTAGCTCTTCCTTTGCCAAAAATCTAGCTTCATTACTAATTGCTAACAAAAAATTTTTTGTCAATACAAAAGCTATTGAGTAAGTTTAGCTATAGGGATTAATTATACCATTTTTACCGGTTTAGCACAGAAAAACATCCATTTTAATACCTTCTTAGAGAATCAAACTTGCCATCCCTCTTTTCCCCTGGCTAAAACCTCTCTTCAAGCCTTTTTCTCTTAGTTAACTCATTAATTTCTCTCAATTATTTATTTATTCGATGTTTGCATGACGAGAGTCAATTTGGCTCGGAGTCTGCTTAGTATGTACTGCTAAATCACAAATTAATCCATAGAAGAAAAGGAAAGTGTTGATACCAAAAAGAGCTCCCGAGAGGTTAGCATGTTCTTCGTCTCCGAGCGCCGACAAAGCAGGAAATTTCTTACTGGGAGCTTTAGCTTCAATCTTTAGTGCATGATCGGCTATCCTACCCAGAGTAGACTGAGAACACGCGGTAATTGCTATTACTTTTCCCCCTAACTTTTTTGCCTTTTTTGAAAGAGCTACCACTGAGGTAGTTTCGCCGGACTGAGAAATAGCCACCACTACATCTCCTTCCTTCAGCCCAGGGATAGTCACATCACCTACCACATAAGAAGCAAGACCTAAATGCATCAACTTCATGGCAAAGATCTTACCTATTAGTCCTGAATGACCGACTCCCATGGTGTATATTTTCCCGGCATTAAGAAGAAGGTCCTCCATAATCTCGGTAGCTTTGTCTGAAAGATTTTTAGAAATTTCAATGGTATTTAACGCCATTTCCTCCATTGTTTTTCTAATTTTCTCTACCAATCTTCCCCCTAGATCGCTTGAGTACCAAAATAAATTGCTTATTTATGATTAAATGATATCACAATTGAAAAATTAACCGAACCTCTATACTATTCTTACCTCGACCCCCAATCTCTCTATCTCCACCCTCATTTCCTCCGGTATCCCCCGGTCAGTGATTAAAATATCTATTGATCGGGCGGGATTGACGGAAGCAAAGTTTTGTTTACCAAACTTAGAATGATCCGATAAAATGATTATTTTATTAGACGCTTCAACAATCTTTTTACATGTCTGAGCCTCTTCTAAAGTAGGCATAGTTATTCCATAGACCGGGTCCAGAGCACTCACTCCCATAAAGGCCTTATCTATCCGCATTTGAGAAAGAGTGCCCTCAGTCAGAGGACCAATAAGAGCACGAGTTCTTCTCCTCGGGCTTCCTCCAGTAATGATTAAATTTATCCCTTCCTTTCCATCTAACTCCTGAGCTATATCCAGAGAATTGGTGACTACGGTAAGATTCTTGTTATTCGGGATGTTTCTAGCCAGCTCGAGGACAGTAGTGCTAGCCTCTAAGAAAATTACCTCTCCTTCCTCTATTAACTTGGCAGCCTCTTGGCCAATTCTTTTTTTCTCCTCCAGGAATTTCTCTTTTTCTTCGAAAAAATCAGGTTCAAGGCTTACCCGACTTTTGCTCATGGCGCCACCATGGGCTCTGGTGATTAAACCCTGACCTTCCAGAAACTCCAGGTCCCGCCTTATGGTAGCTCCGCTGACTTTAAACGTATCTATCAATTCATCAACAGTGATTCTTCCCTTTCGGGTAATTAAGTCGAAAATCTGATCTTTTCTTTCTATAGGGAAGGTCTTTTTCATTACTAATCCTTTATTTTCATTTTTGATTATATTATATCATATTTGAGAATTTTGTCAAGGGTGGGAAATTGAGGGAAAGTTACATCTTCTGGGGGGCGGTGATTCCTAAAAGGTTAAGAGCATCTTTAAGAGCGATCTTGACTGCCTTAATCAAAAGGAGGCGGGCACAGGTAAGTTCCTCATCCTCACTTATTACTCGGTGACGAGTATAAAACTGGTGAAAGAGAGTAGCCAGTCCAATCAAATAAGTGGTAAGTCGGTGAGGCTCTAAACTTTCCGCTGCTTCCTTTACCTCATCGGGGAGAAGAGCTAGTTCCTTCATTAGCTCTTTTTCCTCGGGAGAGGCCAATAAATCAAACCTAACTTCATCCAATTTCTCAAGTTCTATCCCTTTATCTTTAGCCTTCTCCAGGATACTGCAGACACGAGCGTGAGCATATTGGATGTAAAAAACGGGATTCTCGGGAGTCTGTTTCTTAGCCAGTTCTAAGTCAAAGTCAAGATGCGAATCACAACTACGAGAAAGAAAAAAAAACCGGGCGGCATCTTTTCCCACTTCCTCCAAAACCTCCCTTAAAGGGATAAACTTTCCCTCACGAGTGGAGGCAGAGATTCTCTTTTCTCCACGCTTCAAAGTCACCAGTTGATAGATAATTATCTTGAGAGCTTCTTTAGAGTAGCCTAAGGCTTCCACCGCCGCTTTTATGCGAGGAACATATCCAATATGATCAGCCCCCCAGATATCTATAACTTGATCAAGTCCCCGGCCAAATTTATGGGCATGATAGGCAATATCACTGGCAAAATAGGTATATTCCCCGCTGCGCCGTCTTAAAACCCGGTCTTTCACGCCCGGTAAAAAAGTGGAGGTTTTAAACCAGAGGGCTCCATCTTTTTCGTAGACATGGCCCCCATCCTTCATAAAAGAGATTACCTTAGGAATCTCTTTATCAAGGCACGATTCAAAGAACCATCTATCAAACCTTACCCCAAATTGGTCCAGGTCCGTTTTGATTTGCCTGAGTATCCCCTTTACGGTGAACTCACCCAGTAAACAGATCATTTGAGGCTTAGTTTTTCCAGCCTCACTTAATGCATCCCCCATCTTGATCCTGGCTTCTTTAGCTATATCTATTAAATACTCACCCTGGTAACCATCCTCAGGAAAGCTAATCTCTTCTCCCTCCAACTGCTGAAGACGGGCCCAGACAGAGCGAGACAGTCTTTCAATCTGGCCCCCTACGTCGTTGACATAATACTCCCTCTCCACCTCATAACCAATCTTAGAGAGAATATAGGCTAGACTATCCCCAAAGGCAACCGCTCTTCCATGTCCTACATGAAGAGGTCCGGTAGGATTAGCTGAAACAAACTCTACCTGAATCCTCTTACCTTTTCCATAAGAGAACCTCGTAAATTCCCCTTTTTGAGTAACTATCTTTTTAAGGACTTCATTAAAATAAGTCGAAGAGATAGAGAAGTTTATGAAACCCGGGGGGACGAATTCAACTTGAGAGAAAAGGGGTTTTTCCTTTAGGTAAGAAGTTAACAGTCTTCCGATCCTGGAAGTGGATTTTCCCATCTCTTGGGATAAAGAAAAGGGGAGATTAGTGGAAAGATCTCCCCATTCTTTCTTTTTTGGCCGATTGATAAAGATGGAAGGAAGGGGTTTTGAGAAAAACTCGACTTTTTTAAGCTCCTCACAACTCTCGTGTAGATAAGCTTCTATTAATCTCTTTAATGAATTATCCATGGGCTGAAATTCTAAGAGTAAAAGTCAAAAAATCTCACACATTACTTGAAATTTATCATAGCTCGGTCAGGTTTACCTTTGTGTTGGCAAGGTAACAAACATGGTCCAGACTCCATGGCGTACTCGGAGAAGAACCACATCGCCCGGTTCTACCTTTTGCATAGCGGCTTTGAAATCATCTAAATCCTTAATCGGGTGTTGATTAACCTCCTTTATCATATCTCCAGGGCTGAGTCCCACCTGAGCTGCTGGACTGTTCTCTTTTACCTCGGTAATCACCACCCCTTCTTCATCTTCTTTGATGTCGTACTTTTGCCTCAAATCCGGAGTAAGATCGCGAATCGCTATTCCTAGAAGTTTTTCTTCCACTGCTTCTTCTTTTGTGAGAGTTATTTCCTCAGGCTTCTCGGTAGGAGTGATGATAATCTCCATCTTTTTTCCTTGTCGGATGACCATCAAAGTTATGGGTTTTCCAATTTCCGTCTCCAGAACCTCATTTTTTAGCTCTAGCGGCGAGCTAACCTCTTTTCCATTCACTTTCTCTACCACATCCCCGGCTTGAATTCCTGAGGTCTCAGCCGGACTCTCCTTTATCACATCGGCCACTAAGACTCCTTTTTCAACTCCGAATTTTTGGGAAAGCTCGGGAGTAAGCTCCTGCATATAGATCCCTATCCAGGGCCAGGCAACCTTCCCATATTTGACGATACTCTCCAGGATGCGCTTGGCCTTGTTAATAGGAATGGCGAAACCTATACCAATAGATCCTCCCGAAGGACTGAGGATGGCAGCGTTGATTCCGATGACCTCTCCCCAGATGTTGACCAAAGGACCGCCACTATTTCCCGGGTTGATGGAGGCATCGGTCTGAATAAGATCGCTGTAGGTTCTTATCTCCTTACGTCCCGCTTGAATAGCTCTTCCCGTGGCACTAATCACTCCCACCGTCACGGTGGGGTCATATTTTTTATTAAGCTGAGAGAGCGCGTAGCCATAGGGATTACCCAGAGCAATAGCCCACTGCCCTACCTTAACCCTGTGGGAATCACCTAAAGTCACCACCGGTAGGTTGTTTCCTTCAATCTTAAGCACAGCTATATCTGACTCTTTGTCGGTCTCTACAATCTCTGCCTTTAAGTTTCGACCATCAGACAGAGTAACTCTGATTTTGTCCTTATCTACTTCATGGATAACGTGTTCATTAGTTAAGATGAAACCGTCTTTGTTTATGATCATCCCTGAGCCAAGTCCTTTCTGTTTAAATTCTCTTTCCGGAAAACGCTCCTTGAAAAAACGCTTGAAGAAATCTTCGAATTCTTCAAAGGGATCCCCGGAAGACCTCTCTCTTTCTCTAAAACCTGAAAGGTCAACTACTTTTTCGGTACTAACACTGACCACAGCCGGACTCACCATCTCTACCGCCTTGATTATTCTTCCCTGAAGACTATCAGGATCGATGGAATGAGGTTCCGCGCTCTCCTGATAAAGAGGGCCCTTGAGTCCTTTGAGACCAATAGCCGGCAAAGGGTAAACCAATGAAACTAAACCCATTCCTACCGCTACCAAGGTTCCCAGAAGAACTACCCAGACAAAAAAAGGAAGTCTTGAATCCCCAGATTTAGATATATACTTTAACATACACACCTCCTGTAAATTTAACATTTTACTTTAAATTCGTAAGTACAGATTAAACATGGTTTACAAAAATCACCTTATGGTTTAACTTTGACAATTCGGGCAAAAGTAAGTTCCTCTTCCCGATACCTCTATCCTTTTTATGGTTGCTCCGCACTTAAAACAAGGCTTCCCTTCTCTACCATAAGTCTTCAACTGTGACTCGAAATTTCCCTTTTTTCCTTCCAGATCAACATATGTATCAACTGAAGAGCCCCGATAAGATATAGCCTCCTTCAGGATTTGCCGAAGATTCTTATAAAGTTTTTCGATTTCCTCATCAGCTAGACTGGGAGGGATTCTTTCTGGATGAATCTGTGATAGAAAAAGGGCCTCTTGAGAGTAAATATTGCCGATTCCAGCCATAAATCCCTGATCCATTAAGAGGCTTTTAATCTTACCCCTTTTCCCTTTTAGAATATCCCTAAATTTAGCTACCGTAAAGTCCTCTGCTAAGGGCTCCGGTCCCAGATTGTCAAGGGTAGGAATCCTTTGAAATTCTCTATCCGGGATCAACCATAATCCCCCAAAGCCTCGTATATCAGTGAAGCTAAGCTGGGTATGATCCTGGAAAACAAAAACTACCCGCGTATAGTCTAGCTCCTCTCCTTTTCTAGAATAGATTAGCCGACCAGTTAGCTTAAGATGGATAACGAGGCTATCTTCCGAGTTCAGTTCCAGCAGGAGAAATTTTCCTCTGCGCTCAACTCCGGTAAAAACTTTGCCCTCCATCCGGCGAATAAACTCAGAAGGGGTGGGCATCTTCACAGATTTCTTATTTTTTATAATTACTCTCTCTACCCTTTTCCCCCTCATCTTTTTCTCAAGATCCCGCTTGATGGTCTCCACCTCGGGCATTTCAGGCATTAACGGCCTCCTTTGAGACATCAGTTTCGTTAATGGCTTCATCACTGGAGAGTCTTGCTTTTTTTGCCACCATGCTCATGGTTCTCATCCTATGGGAAATCCTGCTCCAAATCAAAACATTATACAAAAAGAAAGAGAAAATGCAAGCAGAGCGAAAAATTTAGCTATAATACCTTTAAGGGAACGGTCTTATAATGCTGAGTCTCTAAATAGCTCATAGCCTCTCACGTCTCACTTAATCCTTTACCCCTCTAATCCTTACTCCTTAATTCTCAGTTCTCAGTTCTCAGTTCTTAGTTCTTAGTTCTCAGTTCTCAGTTCTCAGTTCTCAGTTCTCAGTTCTCAGTTCTCAGTTCTCAGTTCTCAGTTCTCAATCCTGCTTTTACTTAACCGATTGTTTTATCTTAATGAGTTCTTTTCTTGATATATCGGCCATTAAAAGAAAGGTTCTCCCTCCTTTTTTCCAAACCAGAGGATGCGCTCCTTCAAAATCCTTGAATATTGTCTCCGGGTATCCTCTTGGGGCCATCTGGAAAAGGCAAATTACCCCTAAACCATTGGTATAGGTTAGTTTTACGGCCCTTCCTTTAAAGAGCAGGACTGCTTCCTGAAACTCGTAACCTGCCGGGAGATACTGCGGGAAAAATACCGGAAATCTTATTTTTCTCCTCAAATCTTTCAGACTAAGAAAACGTTCTTGGGAAAAGACTTTTTTCCTCGGTCTTTGGGGGAAATCACGGTAGAACTTTTCTTTAGAAAACCGCCTATCAAAATGAATTTCAGTATAAAAAGAAGAAGAAATCAGCTCTCCCCGCCAGTTATAGTCTTCTTCCTTGAGAGGAAGATAGGTTTTTTTATCTATCCAGATCTTTCGCCGGGGATTACCAGAATTTCTGGGAATTAAGGAAATCACATAGACAGGTCGAGCCAAAATATAGCTATCGAGAAGTCGTGAGATCTTGTAGTTAATAAATTTTAAATTAAGACTTTTTCTTTTTATCTCCTTCGCTTCCGGAGAATTCTCGGAGGGGAAGAATTCAAATTTGTTTGAACCCCGAATATGCCATATGCGGAATTCACCATCATCTAGAGCGATCCATCTCTTAAGTCTGGCAGGGGCTAAAGTAGTTGTGTAGGTAAAATCCGGCTCCTGTCGGATAATTCTGGTAGTTGTAGTGTAACTTCTCCCTGGCAGGCGAAACTCTGTTTTCTTGATGCCCTCAAAATCAAGCCCAAACTGAGCTTCCAGGGACCGTGTCAAAATCTCTTTTGGTTCTATAGCTAAAAGCGCAGAAGTCATGCCCCCTGAAAGGATAATCAAAATGAAGAGACACGGCAAAACTTTTTGGAATCCTTTCCCTGGATTCATACAACTTCCTTTCTTCATCATTCTATCTCGAAAAATACCGGCAAAGCCAATTCTCCCACAAAAGAGTTCATCTGTTGCGAACGGAAGTATTCCTCTTCAAATACCTTGATGTTTACTTCATAGCTGGTGGCTGAGCGCCATATATAAAATGACACGGATACAAGTAGCACTGCACTAACGGCAATGGCTATCTTTCCAACCCTGGGAAAAGATAATTGCCAACCATATCTCCATCCTACAAGTTTTTCCCTTAAAGTCGTCTTCTTTTGAGAAAGCCGCTCGGATAGGCGCTCATAGAATCCAGGCCTGGGTTTCTCAGGTGGGATACTTTGAACTAACCGGTGAACCCTCTCTAGCTGCTTAAATTGATTAAAACAGGCCCTGCAACTCTTTAAATGTTTTTCGATCTTTGATCTTTCTCTAGAACTGACTTCATTGTCTAAATAAGAGGAGAGCTTCTTTTTCCACTTTTTGCAACTCATAGGTACCTCCTGAATTAAAAATACTATACTGTGCCATCTAAATACGGCTCTATTTTTCTACGAAGTTGTTCTCTGGCCCGAGAAAGCCTCGACTTTATCGTGCCCCTGGAGCACCGAAATACTCTGGCCAATTCTTCGTATGAGAGCTCTTCAAACTCTCGCAAGACAAAAGTGCTCTTCAGAACCTCTGAGAGAGAGTTAATGGCAGATTTTATCGTTTCAGCCATTTCTCTATTTTGAAGTACTTTCAAAGGAGAAAGGGACTCATCGGCCAATTCTATTTCCCCAGGATCATTACCGTATTTCGAAGAATCAGCAAGAGAGAAGATCTTGCCTGGCTCATTTTTTCTCTTTCTTCTAGCACTGAGGCAAACATTTACCGTAAGACGGTAGAGCCAGGTATAAAACCTAGATTTTCCTTTAAAGCGATGAAGAAAACGATACACCCTAAGAAAAACCTCCTGAGAAAGATCCTCTGCTTCGTCTTTATTGCCAACTATTCCGTACACGATATGGTAAACCCGATCCTGATATCTTTCCACCAACATTCTAAAACTTTCTCCATCTCCGGCTCCATATCTTTCTACCAACTCTTCATCGGAATACTGCATTAATTGGGTTTTCCCATCTTAGCTAACATTTAAGAAAACGAACGCTTTTTTGAAGGAAGAATCACTTTAATTATACCATTTTATTTTGTTGAGGGAAAGGGCGCTTTTTCCATTTATTTAAAAAATGAAGATGTCTAAGAGTAAAATTTGTCTTTTGCTTTCCAATAGATTAGACTCCGGGAGAGAGGAAATGTTCCCCATTTGTTTACAATTTGACAAATACTCAGAAATCTGCTATAATACAGCATCTTATAAGGAGGGATTAAGCAACATAGGGGAAGGAAAGAGACAGATGCCAAGAAAGAGTATGAAGAGAAAAACAAGAACTAAAGGAAGAGCAACCATCTTCGTGGATGGCGCTAGCATGTTTTATGCTCAACGGGATAACAAATGGCACATCGATTACAAAAGAGTTTATCAGTACTTTGCCAGAGGTAAAGAGCTCGCCGGAGCTTATTACTTTACGGGAACTCCACATTTTGAAGACACAGAGAGAATTAGAGCCTATAGAATGTTTAAAAAAGCCTTAATTTACATAGGCTATACTGTGATTGACAAAGAGGTCAAAGTCATTATAGATCGACAGACCAAGGAGAAGATAATAAAGGGTAATCTGGATGTCGAGGTTACTTTACATATGATAACCTCTATGGATAGCTATGACGAGGCGGTGCTCCTGGGAGGAGATAGTGATTTTGTTCCGGTTATCCAGCATTTGAGAACCAATGGGAAGAAAGTTATCTGCGTGGGAAGAAAGGAATCAACAGCATTGGAACTTTTGAACGCTACCAATCTGTTCATAGATCTCAACCAGATAAGGGACAAGATAGAGAAAATAAGAAAGGGGAGCTCGTAACTAATAAGCTCCCCGTTCATATGGGCCCCTTGTTGATAGGGGGCTATTCATATGCTATTATATTTATACAATAATTTTTGAGGATGTCAAGGGGGCGAATGCTCCAGAAATACTGAGTATAGGAGAGAGAAAGTCTATGAGAGAAGATAAGGTAGAACAAAAATACATCTCCATCCTGAAAAAAATGGATGGTAATAAAAGAGTGAAAATCGGTGCTGAGCTATACGAGATGGCCCGCAAAATCGTTCTTTCTTCTATCAAAAAAACCCGGGTATTTCTGAAGAGCGGTTAAGTAAAGTGCTAAAAGAGAGAATGCAGCAGTGACTCAAGAGAAAGTATTACAAATAGTAATCTCCACTCTATAGAGGGAAACCTTGATTAAAAATTCTGATATTTTAGAGGAGTTTGAAAGAGAATTAATAAAAAAAGGAAAGTTCTCCTTTGGCCGTTCCCTGGCCATTTTTGAGGCTATGTGGAAAGAGGGAGTAAGTCTTGGAGTTTTACCCCCCAAAGATCCTCTGGAAGGGATAGAGGTAGATATAAAAATTGCAAGGATTCTTAATTGTTTGAAGAACTCTTAGCTAGAATTGCTACAACGCTCGAGGAGAAAAAGATACCCTATATGATTATTGGCGGGCAGGCAGTACTTCTTTATGGAGAGCCAAGACTAACCCGGGACATTGATGTAACTTTAGGGGTTGATGTTGATACTCTACCTAAGGTTATAGAAGTAGCCAAGAGTTTGAGTCTGAAACTTCTTCCATCTAAGGTTAAAGATTTTGTCAAAAAAACAATGGTTTTGCCTACCAAAGATGAGGCTACTGGAATCAGGGTTGATTTCATATTTTCCTTTACTCCTTACGAGAAAAAGGCTATTAAGAGAGCACGAGAGATACCTGTTAAAAAAACTGTGGTAAGATTTGCCTCTCCTGAGGATGTTATAATCCATAAAGTTTTTGCTGGGAGAGCACGGGATCTGGAGGATATAAAGTCTATTCTCCTTAAGAATTCTTCCCTAAACTTTTCGTATATCAGAAAACGGCTGGGCGAATTTGACAAAAGTCTCCCTAAAATGGATTTATTGAGGAAATTCGAAGAGACCCGAAAATCTGTTTTGAAATAAGGTTGATTGCTCTCCTTATCTCTAGTTTTCAAGGCTAGACAAAATGACGCAAAAGACTTACCGCTATCCAAGATGTTTGAATATTATAATAGATGCAAATAACAAAAACGGGAACGTGATTATTTTTTGAAAAAAAGTTCGTAGCCCACCTATAAAGGATTGAAATGGAAAAACAGGGAAAGGTTGGGGGATAGAGAATCGTTCTATGAGCGATTCTCTAAAGGGGAGGCTAATTTATGGGCTGCGTCTCTGAAGCTGCCTGGCCAGCCAACTTCGTTTTATTCGGACGGCTTCCTCTGGGCAGAGTTCATGACAAGTGAAGCACTGAATGCATTTATCATAATTGAACAGAGGAAAAGGATCCAGGCTAATTGCCCCTGCAGGACATTTTTCCTCACACAAGCCACATTGACTACATCTCGATTGATCAACTTCGGGATAGACCCTGAAGATTCTTATTCCCAAGGGAGTAAGTAATCTGCGCAAAGATCGGTGGGCAAAATTACGGTAGGCAGACGGCTTCTTAAAATCGACTCTTCTCACCTTTTTTAACTCCTCCCCCACTATCCTTATCTCCTCCAGAGTTTGAGGACCCAACCCTCGTTCCATAGCGTCGACAGAGGTTAGGATCTCTTGAGGCTTAAAACCGGTCATCTGAGAGGCTACTACATCTAAACTTACGCAGTCAGGGGAGGCAAGAACCGTCCCAAGCCAAATAGGGTCCCCGGCAGAAGGACCTTCTCCTTCCATGGCTACCACCGCATCCATTATGGCTAATTTGGGTTGACATACAGAATAAATATCCACCACTGCCTGAGAAAACTCCTCCACTTTGCTCAGTCTATGAGCCTCAAAGCGGTCCGCCGAAGGTACACAGCCAAAAAAGTTCTTTACCGCTCCAGTGAGAAGAGTTAGCTCATGGGTCTTTAATTTGGGAAGGGAAACTACTACATCTGCCTCCAGGATGGGTCTGGCAAGATTAATTTCTTTAAGTTTCTTAGCATAAGGGATTTTAATCTTTTTATATCCTTTAAGGGAGAAATTTACTACTTCCCCACCCTCTTTTTCTACTACCTCTCTAATGCCACAAATATCGAATGCCCCTCTCCTTCTCTCCAATCCCATACCACCGGTAGAGGCTGCCTCTCCCACCCAGACAGCGGCTCCCATCTCTTTGACCAATCTTACCACTGCTCCTACTAGAGACGGATGGGTAGTGACAGCCCTCTCGGGAGGCCTGGCTGAAAGAAGGTTTATCTTGAGAAGGACAGTTTCACCTGGTTTTATAATCTGGTCTATTCCGCCGATAAGCTCAACGGCTTTCTTTACTGCTTTATAAACCTTTTCCTGGTCATAATCCGGACATTTTACTATGGAGACGATGGACATTTAACTTCTTGATAAATCAAGGGATCATTTTTTAGGGGTCTACCGCACTAGATGGTACCGCAGTTAAGGAAAGATGTCCTGAAGTTTGCCTGGTGCGCCTGGCAGGATTTGAACCTGCGACTTTCGGCTCCGGAGGCCGACGTTCTATCCACTGAACTACAGGCGCATAGCTTCTCTAAATCCTTACTGGATAATTGTTTTAGGGCAAAAAGAAGATCTCTAAATTGATCTCCTTTTCAATCATAACTAGAAATCTATTATTGTCAACGACTGAGGCTTGACAAACTATCAACTCATACTTTCTGCTTAGGCCACTTCCATGCATGCCAGACGATCAGTGCTGTGACCACAACAGTTGAACCGATAATCAGTATCTGGTGAACAGATGGGCCTGCCAACACGTGCTCGGTTAAGTGAAACACGTTAAGAGCCGTAAAGACTACACCCAGAATTATGTTTGCCCAGCGGTTTGCCACATCCTTCAGGGTTACAGACAGAAACGCCATCACCAACGGAACCCACCAAAAAAGTGACATGAAGAACATCATTCCAGGTCCCGCTAGTTCTCCAGATAGTATTTTTTGTACTACACCCGGCTCCATAAAAGACAATACGCTGTGGGCTGAGATAGCCACTGCCATAAAGATCCACAGCACTGCTATCCTTATTTTCCAAGCCAAGGTTTCCACGATTTATCACCTCCTTATTAAACTATTAAAAAATATCTGGGTACTCTTTTTATGTAATCCCTATACTCTTTCCCAAATTTCTTTATATTTATTCTTTCCTCACGCAAGATACCAAAATGATTCCCGATAACGTATAAGACAAAGTAAACCCATAAAATGATATACACAGTTGACCTTATGTTCCATCCCATGACAATTACGCCGAGTTGGGTAATCACACTGTGTAGGATGTGGGGGTGTCTTATGATCTTGTAAATACCCCAATCTACAACAACTTTCTTCTTCTCAGGATGCTCTCTCATGGCACTGTAGGCCAGACCATTGACCAGGTGTCCGAAAACCACAATACAAATCCCAATCCAGAAAGCCGAATTAATGCTAAAGGGGACAAACCACAGTGGTAAATCGTAAATAGGCAATATCAAAGAAAATAAAAAACCCCTTTGGTTATGCGTTTCCTAACTGCCTGGCGTAACCATATCCCATTAACAGTCCATATGACAGCACAAATACCAATGCAGAGTATCTACCTATACATTTTATAGTCAACTCTCCTTATCAGGTGGGCAATTTTACCCAACCTCTTGAGCGTATCTGAAGTCCAGTCGATAGACAGGATTTTGGATGAGTGCAGCTAAGCCAGACACTCTTTTGAGAAACTGTACGTTCTTTTGCCTTTGCCCGACACCCTGAACAAACCTTTATCGGTTAACTTACTTACTATTTCATTTTCTTTCATGTGATGGTCGCTGAAGGATAGGATTCCTTTTGGTTTCAAGACTCGACGCAGCTCTTTTAGTACCCTATTAGGATGCCTCAAGTCATGAAAAGTATCGTATAACAATACTACATCTATGCTATTATCTGGTAATCCCGTTTTGCAGTCGGAACGAATAGTCTCAACATTTTGCAGGTTATATTTAGAAACAACATCCTTAACCTTCTGAATCGCGAGGGTATGTATTCCAATGCGTAAACTTTGCCTGATTTGCCCACCAATTTAGAAGCTGCTGCTACATAGCCTCCCGGACCGCAGCCATAGTCGAGTATATGAAACCCCTCTTTTATCCCCACTTCATCCAAGATATTTCTCCGGGGTAAGAAGCCATCACGAAATTTGTAGCCGAAAGACATGAATATAAAATGATAATCGGACATTGGTTTATCCATAATGATTTTCTCCCATTAACCTTTAAAAACCGTTTTTCCAGACATAGGCAATTAAATGTACTGCTTTCTCATTCAAGAGTCAAATTCCCGTTTTTATCTGCATGAACCGCACCGCTAACACAAAACTTATAAGTCTTATCGGCATAACGATATCCGTATACCAGAAGATGATGAACGCATCATACTGGCAAACCCGGACATCCTCAGCGAGAGTCATGTCCCGCCGGATATTCACGGCAGGGAATCGCAACTCAAGGAGATAGGTATTTGCCTTAGACCCATCACGGAAGGCGGAAAGCCGGTAAACTGCTGGCTCCACGGGAAGCCCGGTGTGGGAAAGACTACCACTGCTTGCTGGACTCTGCGAAAGTTTGAAATCGAGGCGGGAATCAAAGGAATGCAGGTACAAAATGGTGTAATTTTAGGCAAATTGGTGGGGAATGAGAAGTGAGGGAAAAAGAGCCGAGGGCCTCTCTATTGAAATACAAGCGCCAAAAAAAATTAAAGCAAGGAATTTTGCACCCGAGAAGAGTGCTGAATGTACTAAAATGGTAGCAAAAGAATCGGCCTTGTTCTCCGCTGATTACTATAAACTAGGCCAGTCCTTCTATAATCTGGTTAAGAGCTGCTCCTGCTGGAACCATGGGAAAAACGTTTTCCTCCCGAGAGACTCTAAAATCTAAAATGACTGGACCGGCGATATTCAGAGCCTTTTTTAAAGCTGGCTCGACTTGTTCCGGCTTTGTCACCCTGATTCCCTCAATTTCGTAAGCCTGGGCAACTTTCACGAAGTCGGGGTGGCCCTTTAGATTTACCTGGGAGTAGCGAGATTCGTAAAATAGCTGCTGCCATTGTCTAACCATCCCCAGATATCCATTATTCAAAATAGCGATTTTCACCGGAACTTTGTAATTGACTGCTGTGGCTAGCTCCTGTATATTCATCTGAAAACTCCCATCGCCAGCAATATCGAAAACAATCTTTTCCGGACGGCCAACCTGTGCTCCAATAGAAGCAGGAAAACCGTAGCCCATAGTTCCTAGTCCTCCGGAGGAGATAAAAGTCCTGGGTTCGGTATATTGATAAAACTGAGCCGCCCACATCTGATTCTGGCCTACCTCAGTAGTAATGATAGCCTCTCCTTTAGTCATTTTATAGATCATTTCCACTACGTACTGGGGTTTCAAATCTTCACCTAACTCGTATTTTAAGGGATACTTTCTTTTCCACTCCTGAATCTTTTGGTGCCAACTTTCTCTTTTCTTTCCTCTTTTGGTAATTGAGAGTAACTGAGAAAGAATATTTTTGGCATCACCCACAATAGGGATATCGACCCTCACATTCTTACTTATGGCGGTGGGATCAATATCTATATGGATTATCTTGGCATGGGAGGCAAATTCCGATATCTTGCCAGTTATTCGGTCGTCAAACCTCGCTCCAACAGCGATAAGTAGATCCGTATCACTAACTGCATAATTGGCATAACGGGTTCCATGCATCCCCAGCATCTTTAAGGAAAGCGGATCATCTTCAGGAAAGGACCCCAATCCCATGAGGGTAGTGGTCACCGGAATATTGGCGCAACGAGCAAATTCAGCTAATTCGGATGATGCTCCTGAACTGATGACTCCGCCTCCAGCATAAATAACAGGGCTCTCGGATTTGTCTATAGATTCGGCAGCCCGTTTAATCTGTTTAGAATTACCCTTATAGTTAGGATTATAGCTTCTAATCTGAACTTCTTCAGGATAAGGAACTGAAGTCTCTCCCGTTAGTACATTCTTGGGAAGGTCTATTAATACCGGTCCCGGCCTAGCAGTCCTGGCGATGTAAAAGGCCTCTTTTAAAACCCCAGGTAGCTCATCCACATCTTTCACTAGGTAGTTATGTTTGGTTATGGAGTAAGTTATTCCCGTTATGTTTGCCTCCTGAAAGGCATCGTTTCCAATCATGGAGGTTGGAACCTGACCAGTAAGAACAACTAGAGGGATGGAATCCATATAGGCAGTAGCAATTCCGGTAACTAAGTTTGTTGCTCCTGGCCCGGAGGTGGCAATACACACTCCTACCCCACCTGTAGCTCTGGCAAATCCATCCGCAGCATGGGCAGCTGCTTGTTCATGACGAGTTAAGATATGTTTGATTTCCGGCGTCTCGTAAAGAACATCATAGAGAGGAATCACCGCTCCTCCTGGATATCCAAATATGATTTTTACTCCCTCTTTTAATAAGGCCTCAGTTACTACCCGGGATCCACTTCTCTTCACTCCAAAGTCTCCTTAACTTTATTATCTTCTTCCGCAGCAATACTTATATTTTTTTCCGCTCCCGCAGGGGCAGGGATCATTGCGGCCGATTTTGGTCTTGCCCCTTCGGTGAAGCCCACGTGATTCCTGACTAGTACCCATCCTTTCCTTTCCCTGATTAGCCCCCACCAGAGCTGGATGAGGAACCTGAGGAGCTCTTGCTAAAACTCTTTCCCGGGAAGGCTCCCGGGAAATCTCCACTTTGAATATGAGCTCAGTCACATTCTCTTTGATGCGCTGAGTCAATTCTTCGAACATCTCAAAAGCTTCTCTCTTATACTCGACTAAAGGATCGCGTTGTCCATATCCCCGCAGTCCAATCCCTTCTTTGAGAACGTCCATACTGTAGAGATGATCCTTCCATTGGGAATCTACAGTGTGCAGGAGAATCATTCTTTCCAATGTCCGCATCAATTCATCTCCCAGTCTTTCTTCCTTTTTCTGGTAGGCCTTTCTTACCTCCTGTGTGATCACGTCGATTAACTGCTTGCGGTCATAGATCTCCTTTAAACTATGATAAGGGAAAGAAATGGGAAAACTTTGTTCTAATCTTTTAATCAATCCCCTTATATCCCAATCTTCAGGTCTGACTTTTTCTTCAACATATAAAGATACCAAAGTCTCAACTGTGTCATTTATCATTTCCATAATATCTTCCCTTAGATTTCTTTCCTCCAGGACACTCTCTCTTTCCTTGTAGATTACTTCCCTTTGCTTATTCATTACATCATCGTACTCTAAAAGCTGCTTTCTTATCTCAAAGTTTCTTCTTTCAACTTGCTGCTGCGCTCTTTCCAGGGCGCGGGTCACCCAGGGATGCTCAATAGGCTCATCCTCAGGAATTTTTAACCTCTCCATGAGGGAGGCGATTCTCTCCGAGCCAAATATCCGCATTAACTCATCCTGTAAACAAACATAGAACTGGGCAGCACCAGGACCTCCCTGTCTAGCGCTTCTTCCTCGAAGCTGATTATCAATTCTGCGAGACTCATGACGTTCGGTGCCAATGACAAACAATCCTCCTAACGTCTCAACTCCATCCTCCAGTTTGATATCTGTTCCTCTTCCGGCCATATTGGTAGCTATGGTCACGGCTCTCTTTTGCCCTGCTTCAGCCACAATTTTAGCCTCTTTCTCATGATACTTAGCATTAAGTACCGTATGAGGAATTCCCCTTTCTCTCAACATCTTACCCAAGAATTCAGATCTCTCTACCGATCTCGTGCCCACCAGAACCGGTCTTTCCTCTCGATAAAGTTTTTCTATTTGTTTTATTACAGCTTGAAACTTGGCACGTTCTTTCTGATAGATTCTATCAGAAAGTTCCTGTCTGATACTCGGTTTATTGGTAGGAATTGTCACTACATCTAGATTATAGATTTTTTTGAATTCATCTGCTTCCGTACTCGCTGTTCCAGTCATTCCTGCTAGTTTATTATACATTCTAAAGTAATTCTGCAGAGTTATGGTGGCCAGAGTCTGATTCTCATTTCTTATCCTCACCCCTTCTTTGGCCTCTACTGCCTGATGCAGCCCATCGCTCCAACGTCTTCCCGGCATCAGTCTCCCTGTAAATTCGTCTATTATTACTACCTCCCTATCTTTGACCAGATAATCTCGATCTCGTTCGTAAAGTGCATGAGCACGGATAGCTTGATGAATATGAGTTGCCAGCCTTGGATCACCAGCTTGATAGATATCCTTCACCCCTAATAACTTCTCCGCCTTCTCAATCCCCCTCTCCGTAAGAGCAACTGTCTGGTCCTTCTCATCTATTTCGTAGTCATAATCCTTTTCATCTTCGTCTTTCTTTTCGTCTTTCTTTCCCTTCTTTAGACGAGGTACTATCTTATCAATTTGGGAATAAAGTTCGGTGGACTCTTCTGCCGGACCAGAAATAATAAGAGGAGTGCGAGCTTCATCAATTAAGATAGAATCAACCTCATCCACAATAGCATAATTGAATCCTCTCTGAACCTGATCCTCCTTGGTAGGAGTCATATTATCTCGAAGATAGTCGAAGCCAAACTCATTATTGGTACCATAAGTGATGTCACACTGGTAAGCCTCACGTCTACTTACGTTGTCCATTTGATTCTGGATAACTCCTACCGAAAGACCCAGAAATTCATAAACCGGTCCCATCCAATCTCTATCTCTTCTAGCCAGGTAATCATTTATCGTAACTAAATGTACCCCCTTCCCATTCAGGGCGTTAAGATAGACAGGTAAGGTAGCTACCAGAGTTTTACCCTCTCCATTGGCCATCTCGGCTATTCCTCCCCGATGAAGAACGATGCCACCTATCAACTGAACATCGTAGTGTCGAAGGCCTATGGTCCTTCTAGCCGCTTCCCGAACTACGGCAAAAGCCTCGGGCAAAATATCCTCGAAAAGGCTGTCTAGCTCCTGTCTTCTCTTTCGAAGATGTAATTTTGCTGCCTCTTTCTCAATTTCAGGAAGTCCGCCCATTTCCTTCT
>Ga0307429_1000556_pt1 | contig 21382 bp, 26 predicted proteins | sample SalMarWE160230MG_FD_202151 | JGI IMG/M metagenome (GOLD analysis project Ga0307429, IMG submission 202151) | Salt marsh sediment microbial communities from the Plum Island Ecosystem LTER, Massachusetts, United States - WE1603-230 | ecosystem: Environmental > Aquatic > Marine > Intertidal zone >... | reverse complement strand
TATTAGTTTTTATTAAATCTTCTTTGGTTTTTTTCATTTCTTTTCCTTTAATTATTTTAAATAACAACAACTTTTCTCTTGTTGTAGTTATTATATATATTGTAAAGATTGTAGTTTCAGCAAATCATTATAAAATAAAGGATAATAAGCAATTTTCTTGTTTCAAAGTCCAGTATTTCTTGTTTCAAAGTCCAGTATTTCTTGTTTCAAAGTCCAGTATTTCTTGTTTCAAAGTCCAGTATTTCTTGTTTCAAAGTCCAGTAATAATTTTAAATAAATTATTTAATGTCATCCTCTTTTATATTTATAAATATCGTAAATAATATTTCCTAATATAATAATTATTATAGGAACAATAATATTAATCCTCTTTCCAAAGACATAACCATACCATCCACCCCAGAGCAAATATATAATTATTAATGCAAGAGGTATACCGATTATATAAGTAAGGAGATTTTTCATTTTTATTTCCTTTCTTATATTTTTTAATTAGAATTTATCTTAAATACTGATGGTTTATATCTTATATATCGTTAATTCTTTACCTAAAGATTCAAATGAAGCCTTTAACTCCTCGATCACGAAATTCGTAAAAAGATATGTATTTATAGCGCCAAGTGGTTCTCTTTCGTAAAGATTTTTATAAAATTCCCTTCCTAAAGAAGATGTACAATAAGGATCTCCCTTTCCCTCTAAAAATAAATTATAAGCACCTACATAGCCATTTATTTTTTTCGTTAGATTTATTTCCCATTCTTCTTCTTCTTCACACCCGCCAAATTCCAATTTGGAAAACATGGAAAACAGGTTATATATTTTTCTAGTAAAATAAGGAAAATAACCATTTATTGTATTTTTATTTTGAAAAACACCTAGGCAGTTTGTATAGGCTAACCACATATAAAAATAAATAACTTCCTTATAAAATTTATCTTCTATTATCTCATTGCCCCCAAATTTTGCTATATTTTTTAAAAATATTTGATAAAATCCTTTTTTTCTACTAATCTTAAAGGTTTCCACTACCCAGCCAACAAGCAAATTGCTAAAAGATTCTTTATCTAATGTTTTTTTAGGTCCGCGAGAAACAGTATTGATTACCTCTTTTTTATTTTTAATGTAGGGATTTTCTGTACTATTAGGAGTTTTAGTTTCAAACAAGGGGGTATTACAATTACTACAAAATTTAGTGACTTCCCCAATACCACTAAAATAATTTATAGTACCGCACACCGGGCACTCGATTTTCATATTAATATACTTCCTTTCGATAATAATTATTTATATGAAGTATGTAAGAAAACTATTTAACCGGCACCGGATAATCTCCGCTTAGATATTTTTTAAGGTTATCATCAGTAATATGCCATTTACCGGAGATTTTTCGGCCCATTAATTTACCTTCTCTAAAATAAGCTCTTATGGTAGGCTTAGTACTTTTTAACATCTCTGCAACTTCATCAACACTATATAATTTAATTCCACTAACTTCTAAAGGCATTTTTTCTCCTCCTATCTATTAAAATATAAGCAAACACTTAAGTTTTATTTGACGTTAAAACGTTTTAACGCTAAAGCACTATGACGTTTAAACGTTATAACGTCAAAACGTCATAATTTTTCATCTATTAGTTTTTCAATAACTTCACTCAATTTCATATCGTTTCCGGCAGCATAAACTTTTAACTTCTTTGATTGTTTGGATGACAAATAAATAGTATGTCTTTTTTTAGGATCTGATTTTTTAACTTTATCCTGTTTTGACGCTTTAACGTTTAAACTCTTTGACGTTTTGACGTCATAACGTTTTAACGTTTTAACGTTTTGACGCTTTGACGTTGTCGGTTTTTGTTTTTTTGTCTCTTTGGAGTCTTTTTTTTCTTCCCTGGTATCCTGAATCCAATTCAAAGAAGATTCTTTAAAAGGGTCACTGCCTAACCGTTCTTTTTTTGCCATTTATTTAACCTCTTTTTATAATTTCCCTACAAAGGTCTAAATAATCTTTAGCTCCGTAGCTATTAGATTTATATTCAAAAATAGTTTTACCAAAACTTGGGGCTTCGGCCAAAGATATGTTATCTCTAATTAAGGTATTAAATAATTTATCGCCAAAATATTCTTTTATTTTTTCTACAACTTCCCGGTTAAGATTTTTTCTATTATCAAACCTCATAGCTATAATTCCGGTAATTTCGATATTTTTATTTAATCTTTTTTTAACTATGGTGATGGTTTCTAAAAGTTTCGTCATACCCTGCAAGGCTAAAAATTCTGTTTGCAAGGGGATGTAAACTTTTTGAGCAGTAGTTAAAGCATTTAAAGTTAAAATGCCCAAGCTGGGAGGACAGTCTATAAAAACATAATCAAAGTTTTTCAATCCCTCTACGGTTTCTTTAAGTAAAAATTCTCTACCGGCTACTCCCGAAAATTCTATCTCGGCTCCGGACAAATCAAGAGAGGAGGGGACCAGGCTAAGACCGTTTTTTTCGATGATTGTTTCCTTTAAAGTTACGGTTCCTTTTAAAAGTTCATAAACTGTATTATTAAGCTCGTGGGCAGGGATACCCAAGCTGTAGGTTAAATGTGCTTGCGGATCTAAATCTATCAATAATACGCGCTTCCCAAGCTTATTTAAGCCCGCTCCTATATTAATTGTGCAAGTAGTCTTGCCAACTCCGCCTTTTTGATTGATTAAAGCTATTATTTGCATATATCTTCCTACATTTCAAAACATTATTTACTTTTATAGTATATTAGCATATAATAATAAATATTAAAAGCTTTTATTAGATATTTTATAATGAATAATTTTATAAGGAGCCTCATGAAAAAATATGATTGTTATTGTTTTATAGACACTAACACATTTTTGCACTATATAATGTTTACAGAGCTTAATTGGAATATTTTAACAAAAAGTAAATCTGTCTTACTAATTGTATGTTCGGATGTTTTAAGAGAATTGGAAAAAAAGAAAAATTTAGATCCAGATATAAATATTCGCAATAGAGCTAGAAAGGTTATATCTAAAATGGCTGAAATTGGAAGTAAAAGTTCTTTTTGTAAAATTAAAAATGACATAGATCTTATGTTTATCCCCGACGAACCATCTGTTGATTGGATAAACCAAGGCCTTAATGAAAAAATTGTTGATGATAGAATAATTGCAAGTATTTTAACAAATAGCCATTTAAGTAATCCCATATTAATAACTTCAGATTTTGGATTAAAATTAAAAGCCAGGAATAAAGACATTAAGTGTATATCTGTACCCGAAGAACATAGAATAAAAATAATAAAAGATAATAAAAATGATGAAATTGTAAAGCTAAGAAATAGAGTAAATTTCCTCGAAAATAGACAACCAATAACTAAGTTAAAGATTTTATCTAAAAATAAACATGTTGATTTTATAGACATCACTCTTAATAAAATTACTGCAACTTCAGAGGATGAAATCAATAAAAAAATAAAAGCCATTATACATGAAATGCAACTTAAACATTTTCCTCAAAATAATGGAATTATTAAAAATCTACTATTGTCTACTAAAGACGAGAGTGAAAGGTATAAAAAAGATCTTAATGAATATGCCAAAGAAATGTATAAATACTACCAAGAAGAATATAAATTTAAAGAGACTCGATCAAGGTTAATAGAATTAAAATTTCTAATAATAAATGAGGGTAGTCAACCTGCAGAAGGTATAGAAATTTTTATGAAATTTCCTGATGGGTTTGAAATGATTTCAGAAGATGAATTGCCTAAGAGCCCCAAAGAACCTGAAAAACCAACACCTCCACGTAGCATAATGGAAATGATTCCAAATATGTCAACCTTTTCAAATATACACAAAACTATTTTATCAGATTTAAAAATGCCCTCTATTGATGAACTTGGAATAGATCCAAATTTACCCAGTGGACCACTGATCAGAAAAACGAATAGCTATGAAGTCAGATATAGCTTGAACAAACTAAAACATGGTATTCAGGTATATTTAAAGCCTGTGCATATTATGTTTAAATCAATAGACCTTGCTAACTCTTTTAAAATATCTTATTCAATATTAGCAGATAATCTCCCTGAACCATCGAGTGGCAATTTACACATAGTAATATTGAAAAACTAAGAAGAAAACGATTAATATTTAAGGAAATCGCTATGCAAAAATTAGTGGTAATCTACGGCAGTGGCGCATCCCATGATTCTAATTATGAAACATTGCTCCCTGAGAATAGTGAAAAAAATATATTCAAATTACCGATGGATAATAACTTTTTTGTGTCAAAACCAGTCCAATTATTATTACAACAAGACAACTTATATGCACTGAAAGAATATACAAAAATTCTTTTTCCAATATCCAAACAGACAAGCTTAGAAAGTTTATGGACATCTGTTGCTATTAATGCAGAACAATCTAAATTGGGTACATATTTATGGCAAGATGAGAATAACCGATATTATCATAATTATATAATGGGGAAAAAGTCCGAATATCCATTTAATGACTTTATTTCAACGGATTTTACTTCCATTGAATCTGGGAGCTTAGCCCAAATGAAATTTCTAAGGTATAGTCCGGATAAATTATTAAATGATTGTACTCGTGATTTAAAAATGCTGATATATAAATGCTTTTCAAATATTAGGATCCATAATAATAATGAAAGCAATTATTTAATTCTATATAAAATAATTAAGAATTCTAATCTATCATTATTGGGACATATTACTTTTAATTATGACCTGACACTAGAAAATACATTAGAAAGAAATAATATCCCTTATCGGTTTTTAGGTGTAAACGATAGTGTCTGGACAGAATATTATGAACAAAAAATTAATACTGATCAACTGATTTTGAAATTACATGGGTCTTTAGGCTGGAAAAAAACATTCAATTGCACTGACATTGAGTTTGATAAAGTTCCTATTAAGCCTGAATATGCTACAAATTCATTTAATGCTAATCAATTTACTGAGCCCGGAATTGTTCCACCTACTATTTTTAAAGAAGAAATAAATAGTGAAAAATTAAAAAATCAACCGCTAACTAGGTTATTATTAAATCAGTGGAGAAATGCTTTAAATTTATTAATTGAAGCTGATAAAGTTATTATTATTGGTTATTCTTTTCCTTTAACGGACTTTCACGTACATAGGATATTCCAGATTGCAAATATGCATAGAAGAAACAAAGATAAAAAAGAACAAAAAGTATTATTCTGCATAGGACCTAATGAAAAGGCTGAATTAGAAAAGGAAAAACTGTCAAATATTCTACAGGTAGATCTTAATTCAATTCAAGTAGTTAATGGTTTTAATAAATCGATAAAAAATAATCTCTTTGATCATTTTTTAAATAACTAATCAGCATTGCTAGGTTATTTATTTTTTAAATGAATTATCAATTAATCTATAGTAGTAAAGAGATAAATATAGCCTGTTACCTTCATAATTTTTGTCAAGAGACTTTATAAACTATCTATAATCTTATCTTAGTTCTATATATGCCTTTAACTGAGTGTATTTTAATTTTGTTGATGAACAGGATAGAGTAGAAGAGAGTAGGGCAGTAGAAAGATTCAATGCTGGCCGACAATCAAGATATTTAATTATGTTTGTTTCGCTTCACTAGAGCATCTTGTGTTAATTTTGCTTGATGGCGTATTTCGGCAATTTTTTCCCCAATACAAAGATTTTGGTATTCCTTATCAAATTTCTCGCGAAATTCTTTATTTTCCATTAATTTATCCATATAAGTTTTAGTTTTTTTCATAATAAGCATCCTTATACAAAAAGACTGCCATGATCAGCAATATATTTACCAGAGTAGCTCTAGCTACTTTTAATGATTTTATTAACTCTTTTAATAGAAAGGCTACAATTTTATCAAGCCTTTTTTATATAGATAGTTGCCATTTCCAATAGTTATATAACTTAATGTCGATAGTTTTTGCAGATCTCTATAAATTTTATCATCATTATTATTTTCTACAGATTGAGTTAATTCTTTCAATGTATTTTCTAAAATATCAAAATAATTTTTAGGTATAGTAAAAAACGTATTCTGTTTATTCGAGATACTACTAATAAAAGAATTGATATTTGAATAAGTTGTCTGTAATACGGAATGCATTAATATGAGAAGGGGATCAAATTCAATATTAAAAACTCTGGACACCATTGCATAACTTGCACTAAAGTAAAATATTTTTTCACTTATATTACTTGTATTTTTCATTAAACCATGAACTTTATTAAATTCATTTATAATTATTGTCCTTTTTTCCTCTGATAAAATCATCAAAAACATCCTCCCTATATTTTATAAAAAAGAAATTTAGCTAAGCACTGAGAGTTAAAAGCTCCTCTTTATAATCAATTTCTGTATTAATACCATTTATAATATTGCTTTCGCCACTATCCGATAATACTACAGGTAAGCTGCCATGGCTTAGTCTTAATTCATCGTTAGTGTTATATTTTAAGTAAAAGTTTTCAAAAGCAAAGGGTTTTCTTTGTTCTTTTATTTTTTCATTTATTATCCTTATTTCAATTTTAGAACCCAGTGCATTAACAATTTTCAAAAATGCATTTAATGAAAATTTGTTATAATTATTTCTTTCTAATCTTGAAATATCCGATTGTTTACATTCCACTAATTTAGCTAACTGTGTTTGGGTCATGTTTCTTCCTAATCTTAGCCACACGAGATATTTGTTAATTTGACTTAAGCTCCGGACGATAAACTCTTTAGGCAAAGGTTTATTTTGCATTTCTTTGTATGTATGAATATCTTTTTGTAATTGTGAAATATGTTCAATGTATCCATGGCTAAATAGCTTTAGTCCTTGTTCATCATCTTTATATTGTTTTTTTATTTGCTCTAGATCCATTTTGAGATCTTGAAGTTTTGAACATGTATATTTATATTGTCTTCCGTTTTTAATCATAAGATCACCTCGACTATTCCTTTTGGTTTTAAATCCCTATCTTTACTAAAAAAGTTTAAAATTTTTCTGTAGCTTCCTATGTTTTTTTCCTCAAACATAAAGAGATGGATATTATATAATTTTTTAGAGTCACATAATTTTTTTACTATTTCCGGGGTAAACCTAAAATTATTTTCAATAATCACTATACAGTCTATATCGCCAGGAGATTCTTTTGATGTAACAAAACTGCCGTCTAAAATAATACGTTTAATATTTTTCTTAAAAGGGGATAGTAATTCTAAAAATATTTGATAATTATTGAATAATAATATTCTTTTTTCAGAACTTATACCAAATTTGTTTTCAATACAAGTAATTGACGATTTATAAATTCCACCGGGCAAGTTACCATATTTATTAAATTCCGGAATCATAGACTCTCCTAAATATATATACCATATTTGGTATGTAATTACAAGTAATGTTAGATTATTCTAGTTTTCAGCAGTAAATTTTACCATTGGGATTCTTGATGTTTTAAAACTTAACAAGATTTTTTTCTATTTCCGGATAAATTTTATCGATTTGTTTTTGAATTTCAATAGTTTTATACAGTGCTGTAACAATGCGGCAATAACGTGGTGCATCGTCCATCATTCTGTCTTTTCTGTCTTTCAGGTATTTGTGTAAAACCTGATAGCCGCCAATGTGATAATTCCAGACCTCCGGAGAAATACCCTCAAAATATTTTTCCTTATTGATATAAATGCGTTGCTCATCTTCTTTGTAGATTACTTTTTCAATACGGTCGTTATCTCCGGAACCTTGATATTTAGCAATAGGCAAATCGAGCTCTAAGCTTTTGAGTAAATGCAGAGCGGCTAATTCTTTGCCTAGTTTTCCCATTTCTATGAATAGACCACAATCCAAGGTGAACGGTACACGCGGAAAATCAATTTTAAGAAACTCTGCGTAAGTTTCACGGTAGATATTGCTGTAAAAAATACCATAGATGTAATAGAGGATTTCTTCAGGAGTGGGCTTCTGTTTATAACATTCTCTTAGTTTTTCAAATACAAACGGCGGAATGTTTGGTTCTTTTTGGATTTGAGTATGATTGAAAAGATTTTTATTTTTTTCATCAGGATAAATAAATAAAGGGAAGATATAATTAATATCATAGGCACTGACGGTTTTATGACCAATAATATTTTGTGTAATGAACGCTCCAGGTTCTTCCTTGTATTGACGTGGTGCAATCAAAGCAATATTTTCTTCCAGCATGTGACGCATATATTTTGGTCTTCCCCAATCAACCATAATTTCAGTATAATAGACATATCTTATATCGAAGGGGCGGTAAAGTATTTTTTGATAATATGTATCCCAATTATTGTCTTCAGATAATTTATTTCGGGCTAATGATAATTTCCAACTCCTTGTATCTTTAAGTTTATATGAATCTTTAACAATTTCATCTGGCAAAGCAAGATTTTTAAATTGTAGTATTCTATTCCTTATTTCAAATTTATCAAAACCAATTACAAATTTATCTCGCGCAGTTACAATTCCGGTTACATTTATCGGAAATATTTCACTAATTTTTTTCCACTTTAAATATTTTTGTATATGCGAAGTATTTCTGGGAACAAAAAAATACCAGGGTGATAGTGGTTTTATTTTTTTATAACTTTCTATATTAAATACGTTTTGATCCAGCCAATCATATTTTTCCTGCCGCAGACCAAATAAGCTCGAATGATAAATAACTGATTCTTTTTTTTCTTTATTTTTTACAAATAAAACAATGGCAACACCCTGTCTAATATCAAAGACATTTTCGTCCTTACCGCCATCAGGAGTTTTTTCTTTTTTTAAACTATTGCCGTGCAAATCGAGAATATATATCTCATCAAAAGTTTTCATTAAACTCTGACGCATCCCGCGAAAGGTGGGATTATCCAGATAGCTGTGATTAGTAATCATTCCTACAATACCAAAACCGGATTTCTGAATTTTCCATTGAGCAAATCGTAAAAATTTGACATAATCATCCTGGAGCCAAAGCTTTTTCTCACCTAACGGCTTATCATCCACCTTGTAATAATTCTGGCAACCATCGATATCTTCCTTTAATAATTTTTCCGTCCACTCGTTCACATTGGAAGAAATACCGCTATAGGGCGGATTACCGAGAATCGCCAGGATTGGCTGTTCTTTTTTCACTTTGCCAGCCAGATGACTTTCTTCGCTTAACGAACTCAACCCGGGAATAGCAATTTGTTCAATCTCTTCCATTTCCAGTGTATTAGTTAAGTAGAGTTTAAAACGCTCATCATCAGCAAGCTTATAGCCAAGCTCATTAAGAATAAATCCTATCTTTAAATGACCAATTGCATAAGGAGCCATCATCAGTTCAAAGGCATAAAAATCTGGTAGAATGTGTTTTTTAATCCAGTGGTGCAAACCACCCTCACCGTATTTTTTGACAAATTCTTTTGCTGCCAGGTGAATCGCTTCTGCAGGGAAAGTCAGCGTTCCACCTGCCGGATCAAGTAGTTTGACTCCTTGACTGGCCAGGCCATCGGATAAACCGAAATGGGTTTTTAAAATAGAATGGATAGAACGGACGATATAACCGACTACCGCTTCCGGAGTATAATAGACACCACGACGTTCTCTGATTTCAGGATCGTAAGTAGATAAAAATGTTTCATAAAAGTGGATGATTGGATCTTTCCCTTTGCCGGTACTGTAATATTCATGCAGTATCTTTTTAACATCGGTGACATGTAATAGTTCGGCAATGTCTTCAACGATAATTTGCAGGGACTTTGGTGGATCTTCCAGAGAGATAAAGCGGAAGACATCACGCAGAATACCGATGGTATTCGGAATATAATCAAAAGCCAGTCTGCGATTAAATTCACCATTTGCTCTGGTACGAGCAGCAAAAAGGCCATAGGTAATCGTCTGGGCGTAAAGGTCGGCAAATTGTTTTTCAGTTAATGTTCCAATCAGATATTTTTTAAAGGCTTCATAAAAACCAATAATTTGTTTTTGTCCTTTGGTCCCCTCTTCTTCCATTTCCACAGCAATAACTTCATCACGTAAGAAGCGGGTGCGTTTGGCTAATTCGATGGCCAGGGAACGGGCAGATTTCACTTTAGGAAGAGAGAAGGAAAAGAAGGTCTCAAAAAATTCTTTGAATTGATCAAGGTTTTCGACAGGTGGTGGGGTATGCAATCGTCTGGCTATTATAGGACGCCCAATCATTACCTGAGCAATTCGCTGACCATCCCGGTATAGTCGGAATTCGTAAAAATTAGTAAGGATAACATTGGGGAAGGTAGAACAATAACGCTTCAATTGTTCTGTTCCTTCAATATAATCCAGATTACTAACAGAAGGATCTTTGGCTTCAATATAACCAATAATTTGGTTTTTCCCGTCCCAAATGCGAAAATCGGGATTTCCGGCTTCTGTTTTTTTAGGAAGTATGGTAACATCGATATTATTTACTTTTAATATAACCGCTATGTTTTTAATTAATTCTTCCAGGTTAGTATAATAGCTTTCTTCCCGGGCATCACCACGTTGAAAAGTATTCGTGAGGTTTTTAAGATATTGTTTTAATAATTGTTTTAACAAAGTTAGTATCCTTTTTTATTTAAATATTTTAATAGCTAATAAAAAAGTATTTCATAAATTATTTTTTTGTATTTTTATTGTTTCTTATTGATAATTAAGATTTATCAAAATGAACAATTATCTCTTTGATAGTTAATCTTTTTTCCTTCAATTCTTTAATTTTTTCAAGGCGTTCTAATGCCTCTTCTTTTTTATATTTCCGGGTTAATCTTTTTTCGGCCTGGTTAAAAGGCAAAATTCCAAGTTCAGTATAATATTTAAGCGTAGTTAGTCTTGTCCCGGAAACCTCGGCTAATTCTCCTATGGTTAAAATATTGTTTTTTTCACTGGTTTTTTTATTCATTTTCTTTCACCTACTTTTTTAGATCATCTCTTTTTGTTAATTATTTTTAGTCATAATATAAAAACTTTGTACCATTATAAAAATTTGTAAATCCTACTTCCTGTAATTAGAGTTATAGGAAGTAGAACTTGCATTAATAATATTTTTATTTATTTATTATGTTTTTTCTAATCGTAATTAACATAGCTCGAGCTCCTAGTGCTGTTTTGGCACTTTCAATAAGTTCTCCCACAAAAGAGTATCCTCTCAATTTTGCGCATGCAATAACAGTCATGGCTTGAAGAGATATAAGAGTGTTTGACGGATCATTATAAAGGTCTGTCATAACTGGTATTATTACTTCGGGCTCAAAATCCAGTGTAGTAACTGTAAGGGTATTAGAACCTATCATGCCACCCCAATCTAATCCATCAGTATATCCTATAAGATAGACAACCCTTTCTTTATCACCCCAACCATTCCATAGCTTTCCCCAATTATATTTATCATTAGCAGATATATTATTGGCCAAAAGTACAAATATAATACAAATAACAATAATAAAAATTGTTATTTTTTTCATTTAAATAACCCCCCCATAATGAATTAAAACTTTACTCCCTTAAAAGTTTTGTAATATTTTGGTAAATCATTTTCCATTTCAATATTGTCATTATAAACCTGCAGCATTTCCAGGCTTCTATGCCTGGTGTACTGGGCAACCCTCAAAAGGTTCCCTTGGTAATTTTTAAGCAGGGCAGTGGTGAAATAATGCCTGAATCCGTGAACGCTCTTTTCAATCTTGAGATCCTTCAAAACTTTCTTTATAATCATTCTTAATCCCCTGGTAGTAATCCTGACATTTCTGCTGTTGTTGCTATTACTGACAAATAGGGCGCCGTCTTTGAGATTATTTACTTTCAGATAACGTTTGATCTGCCTTGCTGTTTCCGGATGAAGATAAATGATTTCCTTATCGTCTCTGCCCTTACCTTCGATTAAAGCTGTTTTTCTTACAAGATCAATATCTTTTACATCCAAGCGGGTAATTTCTATTTGTCTTAATCCCTGCAATACCAGCAGGCCAATTATTGCTTTTATTCGGGTATTGTGAAGGCTGTTGGGAAGTTCTTTTAAGGCAAAGGTTAGTTTTTCGATTTCCTGATCAGTTAGGCCTTCTTTTTTGTGTTTTTTAGATTGGCTGAATGATTTTATATTTTGGGTAATATCAACTGGTAATAATCTTCTCCGGTTCAATTCTTTTAGAAAGATTTTAGCGGTAATCAAATACTTGTTTTTTGTTGCAACCGTGTAATCGGTCCGGAGTTTTAAATACTTCTTATATTCAAGGAAACTGTCCTGGTTCAAGCCCTTATCACTAATAAAATTAAGAAAATGGCCTATTCGGTATTGGTAATCTTTTCTGGTTTCCTCGTTAACATCTAAAAATTTAAAAATACTCCAGGCTTTTTCCTGGTCCCAATGGTTTATTATTTCAGTAGGAAGACCTTCTTCAGAGGCAATCAACTGGTTATTCATAGCCATACCTCCATTAATAATTATTACTTACTACTGCTTATAATATATCTATGGTACGCCAATGTCAAATTATTTTTACATTTTAAAACTCACCCTCAATAAAAAAAAGACGCCAAAATAGCGCCAGCACATATTTTATAATGCTTAAAAAGTTCGATGTTGGCAAAAAATATTTTTTGCTCTAAAAGATAATAATTATCATTTTAATAGAATGTTAAATATCCAACTCAAAGCTAATTTATGCCAGGTCATGATGAAATCTATAAAGGCAATAGCTAAAGTAGCTATTACAATTTTTAATATAACTTTAGAATATATAAAATCATGACTATTTATTTTAAGGAAAATAATATAACCGCTAGACGTTCCAGGCCAACTATCTTTTGATCTACGGTCTCCAATCCGGTAATAAATAACTGGAAGATTATCCTTAGATTCGAGAGTTCCAGACATCTCAATAGTTCCCATTGTGTAAAATTTTAATATATCTATAGGAGATTTCTTTGTTTCTCCTGGCTTTTAAGAGGGTATTTCAAAATTTGGAGTTTTGGGGCCGTTTGGACCAATGGTTATAGTTTGTGGTGGTTGTGAAAGTGAAGGCCGAGGGGTATCTACAGGAAGCCCATGAAATTCAAGAGTCCTTCCAGGGAATGCTTTATCGCCTGTATTTGTTACTTCAAATTTGAATTCATATTGTTCGTTGTCAGCCAGTTCCTTTGTCTTTAAAAGACCTAAATATAACTTCTTTTTTGAAATGTAAATAGGCTTAAAAGCTAGCTTATGATGTTCTTGAGACATTGTGAAAAGCTCCTTATCCCTAATATAAAATATTAAGTGTACAACTGGAATTTAATAATCGTATTATTTGAATGCTGAAAATGGATGATCATTTTCTCATGGTTTTTTCACTAAATCCACGCGAATTCAATAGGTCCCAAAGTTCTTTTCCAGTTTTACCTATTTTGTTAATTTCTTTAATTGACTCTCTTATGTAATAACGCAATAATAAGTTTTCACTCTTGATAATATTGGTTTTATCACCATGAACAAAATTTGACCGTTTAGCATAGAGTTTTTTTACCTTCAAAAAAATATTTTTTGAATCATCTTCTTTTCCTCCAGGGAGAACAGCAGTATTTCTGGAAACTTTATACGTTAATTCCTGGTTACCTGGATTAAGTAGAGCCTCTAAACTAATCATCAGTGTTAAAAATGATAAATCTATATCACTAATTCGATAAGATAATTCAAAGTTCTCAAATGCAATTTGTAAAGAAGGTTCTGTAAATGGTAGTTTTATATTTTTAAAAAATTTGGATAACTTTCGTATTTCTGGGCCTTCTAATGTATATGGTCCTTTTAAAACACGCAAAGGCATCATTATCCTTTTATATGGTCGTGGAGTACCATCATTATCAATGGAATAGTAATATATCCATGGCATGGAAATATTACCTTCTTTGAATAGCCTCATCAATTGGAGCATGGGATATAAATAGCCATGAACCGATTCATTAAATTTTTCTACCTCAGTTGATATTTCATTATCGTTCATAATATCAATTTCGAGAGAATTGGTAATAACATAAATTTTCTTTTCAGAGACATTTAGGCATGAGAGATCTGGATTTAATTTCTTGTAAACTTCCACAAGAGGAAGACCTTCAAGATGATAGATGAGATGAGCAACTTCTTTGTAATTCAATGTGTCATTTGGTGTAAACGGCAAGTAAAAATGCACCTTGCGCGGAAAACAATTTTGCACCTCCTAGAGAGAAAAAAATGGTTTAATCCTCCTCTTCTTTTTGAATTCTAAATGATTCCCCACTTAAATTAAATACTTTGGAATGATGGAGCAGCCGGTCTAACATGGCTACGGTCATCACTTCATCACCCATCATTTCAGCCCACTCATCAAACCTTTTATTGGAAGTGATGATTACCGATGCCTTTTCATAAAGCTCACTTATCAGGTTAAAAAATAGATTAGCCTCCTTCCTTTCTATCGGTGTGTAACCTATCTCATCGATAATAATCAGATCCGCTTTTAAGATGCGATTCACTCTAAAGGCTGCCTTGCGCTGAATATCGGTCAACTTTAACAGCTTGATAAGGGATGCCACCCGCTCAAAACATACCGTATAGCCTGCCTGTATGGCCTTCAGTCCGAGGGCTATTGATAGATGAGTTTTACCCAGGCCAGGTGGTCCAAAAAACAATAGATTACTGTGATTATCCAGCCATAAGAAATCCAGAAGGCTGGATAAGTCTTGTTTAGTGATACCTTTTACTCTGGCGAATTTAAAATCATCCAGGTCTTTTTCTACCGGGAAATGGGCTCCTGCCAGATTACGCTTGAGCCTTCTTTCTGTTCGGTAGCCTATCTCCGCCTTTAAAAGAATGTCCAAAAAACTCAAATAGGATATTTTCTTTTCTTCTGCCTCGGTTATCTCATTATCCAGATTAGGGATCATTCCTTTAAGCTTTAGGTTTTCCAGCAAGTTTACTATCTGCTGATATTTTTTCATGATCGAGCCTCCGAGACATTTACCAGGGCACGGTAAACTCCGATATCCCTCTTTTCTACTTGAAATGTCTTCTTCTCATCGGGGATATCCCTTAATCTAGAGACAATTTTTACCTTCGGTAGGGCTAATTCTGCTTCCTGTCGGTAATACTGATAAGTATCGTATAGGTTTGCCATAGAGTAAGTCCGATTCTCCAGACACAGGTCTATAGCCTGCCTCAGATGTTCCCTTTCTATACCCCGGGAGAATTTCTTTAGTGCATCATGATACTGGTCCCGGAAATAGCGGGTATACATCCGGAAGTTCTTATCTACAAATTCACTCCAGCTATCCAAGGCAAAAAGTCTCTTTAGCTCCTCTTTTAATTGCTTCTGTTTAAGCTCTTTACGGTGGTATCTGGCCCGGCTTGTTATCCGGCTGCCCGGAATGGGAGATAGAGCATATTCTGCTATCTTTTCTCCGGTACGGATGTTGTAAATAAAAAGCCTTTCTGTGGTTTTATAGATATCTACCTCCCGCTCCCGGTATTCCAAGGGTACCGGATACTTACAAGAATTCACCGATATCTCGCCTGTAATATCTGCTTTCCTTCTTTCTCTGGCATTTAAGTTATCCTTCCGGTAGATAGAATTCTTCAATCCCCTTAAATGAATCTTTTCTTCGGTAAACATTTCTTGCGGGATACGCCGGGTGGCCAGCGAAATCTTGCCATTGGCCCGCCGGTTCAACCACTTAAACAGCCTCTCTTTAGCCTCTTCGATGTTTTCAAAATCTCTTATCTTTAAAAAGTTCCTCTTGATGAACTTGATCAGATTCTCTATCTTGCCCTTGCTCTCCGGGTCACTCTTCCGGCAGACGTACATCTTTAAATTTATCTCTTCTATAAACTGCTTAAAATCCTTGGTGTAGATGATATCTCCCCGGTTTTCACTTACTACCATCACCTTATCCTGATCTATGACCAGCTCTTCGGGCATTCCCCCCAGGTAGCAAAAACAATCCAGGAGATGGTGGATCAAATCCAGAGTAGTAAAGGGTCTATCCTGTAAGGCACAGTATTTGTAGCGGCTGGCAGATAAAACCGTTGCAAATATATACAGCTTTAGACCTCTTTTGGTACGGTATTCTCCGAAATCGATCTGTAGCTGTTTGCCGTAGGGAAGCTCAGTAACCGGAGAATATACCCGCTTATGGTTATTTAATTTCAATTGTTCGGTCTCTATCAGATAACTGATGTAGTTACGGAAACTCCTCTCCGTACCCGGCAAAGACCCTAGTTTCTCTTCAAGATAATCATATACCGCCGATTTTTCCAGCCTTTGAAAGTCATTTACTTGGTATAGATCAAGAATAGGGGACTGATAAGGCTCAAATATCTTGGTGCGATACTTCACTTTTTCTATATAGCGAGAGTATTTCTTCTCTGACATGGAGTAATATTTAAATACTGTCCGCTTGTTTAATCCGGTCTCTCTTATGATGTCTGCTTTGGTAAACCCTTTTCTCTTAAAATGCTGAATCTTTTGATACATAATCTTGTTAACCATATCTTCAGTCCTTTCCTTATAGTATTGATTCTTATTCATACTATAGTAAAGAACTGTTTCCCTTTAAAGGTGCATTTTTATTTTCCACCTTAGGTGCATTTTAGTTTACCATTTCCATTTGGGTAGTCATTAGTTCGCACTTGAAGTTGACCGCTATCAGGCCTACCTTCTACTTTAAAACCATGATCGAAATTTACTTTTAAAATAGATGAATCAACATTTGATAAAATTCCCATGAAATATATCGTTTTCGTAGGCATTTTCTTACCATCCTTTTTTTATAGACATTTTAGCAATTCTATGTTGTCATTTTTCCACAATACCAATTCACTTATTTATGTCCCGTCTAGGTTTCCTTGTTTTAGTTTATACTTTTAAGAGAGTATGTCAATGTAACTAAAAAACCAATTGAAAGTTCAATATTCCGATATAGTTTCTTACAAAACCGTCTATATGTAACATAAAGGCAGACATACAAGGAAAGAAGAGAATACAGAAGATAAAGAGAGAATAAAAGAGAAAAGAAGGCTAAAAGCGGGGTTTTACAAGGGTCACGAAAAATAATCATCAATATAAGCGTGTTTTTAGCGCCTATTTTGAAGTGGCTGGTATGAATCATCGTATTTTTTAAATACGCCTCTTATACGCCAAATACGAAGCTTTTTTAAAAAACGCCGAAACCCTTATATTTCAAGGGTTTCCTGTTTCTATGAGGCAAACTCATTGATTTTTAGCAAAATCAACCCGCAGTTCATTGATTGTCTGTTTGATTTCCTTGATTTCAGCAGTAACATTATGGGAAAATTCCTTCTGATTCTTGATTATTTCATTAATAAAAAACTCTAATTTCCACACCAGGTATACAGAAAGTACCAGGGGAAAGCCGTTATTGGCTATTAATTTTAGCATATACTCAATATCCAATTAATTTACTTCCTTTCCAAACCCGTTTTGGCCCAGGCCTAATATCCAGATGTAAGAAGTTTCTCTTTTCATAAAATCCAATACCATTAAACCCGATTTCCTGGGCAAAAAGGAGAAGATCGAAAAGCAAGAAATCCTTTACGTGAATGTCTACCGCCATACCCAGGAGATGATAAGAACCGGGAACTCCCCCTACTCTTTTATTTTCTTCTTTACACCGGTAGCCAGAATTGATAGATATTGGCCTATTTATAACCATCCTTAGATGATTTAACCTGGTCAAAAGGTCCGGAGACAGCATAACCCGCTTACAGCAGGGGCACTCAAACTCATATAATGAAAAATATTCAGTTAATTCTATATCATTAATTATACCCATAATTTATTTATATTTTAAGGTCCTACCGTTTCTTACTACATCCGGCATAGCCTTATATATAATTTCGTTCACCTCCGGGACAGTGGCTTTCATCAGATCCTTTACATAGGAAATTTCACCCTCTTTCAATTCAACTTTTTGCTTCCTTAATATTTTAATCAACTTTACCCAGGCTATTTTCCATTTTTCCTCACCATTTCCTATGCCCAGTTCTTCTTCAGCCCAAAGCATAGCCGCCAGTATTGCCTCTTTTATTTTGTCTGTCCTATCCTGGCCAAACTTATTTACCATAAATTTAGAGGCCAGACCAACCAGAAAAACAAGAGCGAAATCTAATAGATATTTAGTGATAAATACTTCTAACATTTATTACTCCTTTCTACCTGTGCGTGTTCGCACGCAGACAGGTCTCTCTCCCAGGGAAGGTCCGCGGAGCCTTCCAAGGAAGAATATTATAATATATTATCCTACATCCATAACATCAGTAGACTTATAATCAAGTATCCGAGCATTGACTTTTGCTACTAAGTCATTGCCGTTATTATGGAAGATGTTCTTAGCGATGATAGTATCCATAACTCCTTCTACTGCTGCATCTTGAGCTGCTAAGTCAACATAATCTCCATCATCTACATTCTTGGGGTTATTCAAAGTTAGATTAGTGGTCTTTCCGACAGTATCTCTAAACTGCATATACAGTCTCTTATAACTGGTTACTTCTCCTAATTCGGTTGCCATTTTATTTTTTCACCTCCTTCTTTATATATGGTTTACAATTATTAGCGATTATTCAGTAAGTTGGGATTCTTTTCCGAATCTGATTTCATCTACGCTATACTTCTGTAAGCCGGTTAAAGCGGTAGCTACATCATAGGCATCTTGTTCTAAAGCAGCTGATTTAATCTTAGCAAAGGTCTTGCTGTTGATGATAGGAGCTCCGGTTACCGGATTAGTGCCTACTACCAATCTAAATTGCAGGCTTGAATCACGAGGGACGGTTATTACTGTTGCCATTTTTTTCACCTCCTTTTTTTTGAATCCCCGATCAGGTCGAGGACAGGTTTTAATTAAAGCAAACCTAAGTGTTGTATATGAACATATTATCATATTTTAATATAATAGTCAATATTAGAGCATTATTGCCCTTTATAATCTATAAAGCTTCCTGTTCCTCTGATTTCCTTATAAATACTCCTTTTTTTATAAAACTATAAAGGGATCCTTTTCGGTACAAGAAGCACCTCCCTATATACAAGAGTATAAATTATATATATAATTTAATTAGATAGAAATCGATGAGTATCTTCTGCCACATGTTAATTCTGGAAATTATTCTTTTCGAAGATTTAATTATAAATTTAGATTCATATTATTTTATTAATATCTTCAAAGAAAGGATATGGGTAACATAAAATGGTAAAAAAAGATATAAAACAGACAATGCAGGAACTTCTTACTCGGGCAGATATTAAAATTAATGGAAAAAAGTCCTGGGATATAAAGGTCATTAATCAGGATTTATATTCAAGGATTTTGGTAGGTGGAATTCTTGCTATCGGCGAAGCATATATGGATGGGTGGTGGGAATGCGCGGCACTTGATCAATTAGTTGATAAAGTTTTTAAAGAAAAGTTAGATACTAAAATTAAAATTTCAAAGGGTCTTTTATGGGATACCATTAAAGCCAGAATAGTAAACCAGCAAAGAAAATCAAAAGCCTACGTGATTGGAGAACGCCATTATGATACAGGTAATGCACTTTTTAAATTAATGCTTGATAAAAGAATGAATTATAGCTGTGGTTATTGGAAAAATGCCAAAACCCTGGATGAAGCTCAAGAGGCTAAATTAGACCTGATTTGTAAAAAGCTGAAATTAAAGCCAGGCATGACAGTTTTGGATATTGGTTGTGGCTGGGGAAGTCTTGCAAAATTTGCTGCAGAAAAATATCAGGTTAAGGTAGTAGGCATTACAGTATCCAAAGAACAAGTAAAACTTGCAAGAGAACTGTGTAAAGGTTTTGATATTGAAATAAGATTGCAGGATTATAGGACTCTTAAAGAAAAGTTCGATTGTATTGTTTCTGTAGGTATGTTCGAACATGTAGGCTATAAAAACTACAAACAATTTTTTAAAGTAGTTGACCAATGCCTTAAAGACGACGGTCTGTTTTTATTGCACACTATTGGAAGTAACAAAGCAGTTAAGTTTGTTAGTCCCTGGATGAATAAATATATATTTCCCAATGGAATGCTGCCTTCGGCAACTCAAATTACCAAAGCATACGAAGGCATATTTAAACTGGAAGACTGGCACAATTTTGGAACCCATTATGATAAAACCTTGATGGCATGGCATAAAAACTTTAATCAAAACTGGGATAAAATCAAAATATATTATGATGAAAGGTTCCGTAGAATGTGGAATTATTACCTTTTAACCTGTGCAGGAGCCTTCAGGGCACACAGAAACCAATTATGGCAGATAGTATTTTCTAAAATAGCATCGCAAATAGATTATGTAAGTATTCGTTAAGTTTCTCTTGATTTTTACAAGTCATTATAAAATATTTAGAAAAAATATCCCTTATTATATTTTAAAAAGAGTTTTCAAAGTATAAAGAAGCTCTTTTTGTTCCTGGCAAATAACTTATGGTCATCTCATCACCACGACCGCCCGCCAGGAGCTTTTTTTGCTAAGAAGTGTAATTGAAAGCCTCCACATACATAACAAGACTCTATCGGACATTCTTAAAGAAATATATGCGGGTTTATCTTATCCGATAAAGCTTTGTTATGTATAGCAAAAAAAGCATTACATTTTTAACCAACCAAAAGCTTTTTAGCCTGGTTAAAAATATAAAGGCGGGCTAAATTAGATACTTTTTATCGTAGGGCAGTACCTATATTACTAACAATCGAGTGACTTCTCCTCCTCTTCCTGATCACCGTGCTTATACGTTTAAATATTTTTAGCAGTAGTAAAAAATACTAAAACTATCCTAAGAGATTATATGTACAACACCGGGGGCGTTTATAGAAAACTCAGCACCGCAAAAAACTACAACAAGAATAATCAAGCATGAAGTTTTTTGTGGCACTCGCTTCTACAAACGCCGGGAAAAATAAAAATCAAAGAGAGTAAATAAAATTCTCATCAAAATCTTACCAGAAGAATTTGTTATTTCTATAATAACGACATTTAATAAACTATCCCGGATATAACAATATTCAATGAATAAATTTTAACTAAAAATTATTTTTGATACCTTTATATATTATTTAAATTAAATAGCTTTAAAAGGCCTATTTTAAGTTAAATATATTTTAAACAATGGTCCGGATTACACAATATATCTTTTCCTGCGATAGGTAAAAACATACATAAATAAAATGTTTCTTTTTTTTTAACTTTTTATTTATGTATGTTTTTACCTATCGCTTAACCGTAAGGAATCCGAAAAAATAGCCACCGAAAAGAAAATAAAAAGGTCCCGCTCTTCTTCTCTCTCTCTTACTTTTTATCTTGTTTTTCCGGGGAAAAGA
>Ga0307429_1000555_pt1 | contig 21430 bp, 32 predicted proteins | sample SalMarWE160230MG_FD_202151 | JGI IMG/M metagenome (GOLD analysis project Ga0307429, IMG submission 202151) | Salt marsh sediment microbial communities from the Plum Island Ecosystem LTER, Massachusetts, United States - WE1603-230 | ecosystem: Environmental > Aquatic > Marine > Intertidal zone >... | reverse complement strand
AAAGAGGGTTAAGATATATGTAGCTATCAGACGAAAAATTGGAGTAGGAGATAAAATTTCTGGTCGACACGGGAACAAAGGAGTTATTGCTAAAGTGCTTCCTGAGGAAGACATGCCCTATCTTCCTGATGGGACTCCCATGGAATTAGTATTAAACCCTTTGGGAGTTCCATCTAGAATGAATATTGGTCAGATTCTAGAAATGCATTTAGGATGGGTGGCCAAAACTCTGGGCATGCGGATGATATGTCCTGTTTTTGAGGGGCCTAAGGTGGAAGAGATAAAAGATCTATTGAAAGAAGCTCACCTACCAGAATCGGGCAAAACTCTTCTTTATGATGGACGAACCGGTAGACCCTTTGATCGGAAGATCGCCGTGGGATACATGTATGTAATGAAACTTATTCATATTGCCGAGGAGAAGATGCATGCTCGTAGTACCGGACCTTATGCTTTAATTACTCAACAGCCCCTGGGGGGAAGATCCAGGCAAGGAGGACAGAGATTTGGTGAGATGGAAGTGTGGGCTCTGGAAGGCTATGGAGCAGCCTATACTCTACAAGAGATGCTTACGGGTAAGTCGGATGATCTCCAGGGTAGGACTAGGATACATGAGTGGATAATAAAAGGAGAGAACCTATTGGATACTCAGACCCCCGAGTCTTTCAAGGTTCTGGCTAAGGAGCTTCAATCTCTGGGCCTAAATTTAGAATTTTGGGGGAATGGAAAAAAGTTTTCTATTAAGGATATGGAAAAAGAGGGGGAATAGGAGGTAAGCCAGTGTGGAAGATGAGTGATATTGACAAGATTAGAATAAGGCTAGGCTCTCCTGAAGAGATGAGGGAATGGTCTTATGGAGAGGTAAAGAAAACAGATACCATTAATTATCGTACTTTCAGGCCGGAAAGGGGTGGTCTTTTTTGTGAGCGGATATTTGGTCCTACCAAAAGTTATGAGTGTTATTGCGGCAAATATAGAAAAATGAAATATAAGGGAGTGAGATGTGAGAGGTGTGGGGTAGAGGTCACCTCCTCTAAGGTTCGTCGTGAAAGAATGGGACACGTTGAACTGGCTGCCCCGGTTGCTCATATCTGGTATACAAAGAGTTATCTACCTCTTCTATTGGGGCTTAAGAAAAACGAGCTAGAAAGAGTGATTTACTTTATAAGTTATCTGGTAGTCGATCCGGGCGAGACTCCCTTAAGGGAATTGCAAATCCTGGATGAGGAGGAATATCAAAGATATAAAAATTTATATGGGGAAGGTTCATTTCAGGCTGGCACCGGAACAGAGGTAATTTTAAATATTCTCGAGGAGATGAAGATCGAGCGCTTAAAGGATAAATTGAAGGAAGAACTCCTCCAGGAAAGATCCAAAGGTAAAAGACTCAAGTTAATCAGGCGCTTGCAGGTAGTGGAGAGTTTTCTTCGCTCAGGAAACAGGCCCGAGTGGATGATTTTAAAAGTTGTTCCTGTTATTCCTCCTGACTTTCGGCCCATGGTGCAACTGGAGAGTGGAATTTTTGCCAATTCCGATCTCAATGATTTATACCGACGAATTATTAATCGGAATAATCGACTTAAGTATTTGCTCGATATTGGGGCGCCTCAAATAATTATCCAGAACGAGAAGAAAATGCTTCAACAATCGGTAGATGCATTATTCGAAAATGAAAAACTTCCTCAACCCATATTAGGAGCAGGAGGAAGAGCACTCAAGTCTTTAAGTGAAATAATCAAGGGAAAACAAGGTCGATTTCGACAAAATCTTTTAGGTAAAAGGGTTGATTACTCGGGAAGAGCAGTGATTGTACCCGGTCCAGATTTAAAGGTTTACCAATGTGGACTGCCTGAAAGTATGGCTCTGGAGCTTTTTAGACCTTTTGTTCTAAGTGAGATCCTGCGAGAAGGCAAAGCTGAAACTATTAAAAGGGCCAATGATCTGGTAGAAAAGACCGATTCTTTTGTATGGGAAATATTAGAAAAGGTAGTTAAGGATCATCCGGTTCTCCTGAATCGAGCTCCTACTTTACATAGGCTTGGAATTCAGGCCTTCCAGCCAGTTTTAATAGGGGGAAATGCTATTCAACTTCATCCTCTGGTCTGCAGTGCTTTCAATGCTGATTTTGATGGTGATCAGATGGCTGTCCATATTCCACTTTCCTATGAGGCACAGCTTGAGGCAAGGACTTTGATGCTTTCCACCAACAATATTCTCTCTCCATCTAATGGAGACCCCATAATTACCCCCACTCAGGACATCGCTGCCGGTTGCTATTACTTAACTCTAGAAAGAGAGAGGACCGGAGAAGAAAAAGTCCTCTCATGCTCGGACGAGGTAATACTCGCTTACGAGTTGGAGAAGATAGATCTTCATCAAAGGATAAAGCTACTTGTGGATGGACGGTGGATTCAGACTACCCCCGGTAGAGTAATATTCAATCAAATTCTGCCAGAAGAAATGGAGTTTGAAAATAGACTAGTTGACAAGGAGGTCCTGGCCCAGATTATAAGTAAAATCTGGCAAAAATACGGAAATGTAACCACAGCCAGAGTTTTGGATGAAGTTAAAAGATTGGGATTTGATTTTGGCACAAGATCCGGACTGACCTTTGCCCTTTCCGATGTCCCTAAAATAAAAGAGAAAAAAGAACTTTTAGAAGAGACAGAAGAGGAGGCAAAGGGGTTCCGTCTATTGGCTGAGGAGGGGAGTATTAGCGAGGAAGAAAGATATATGGAAGTGATTGATTTGAGGATGAGAGTTGTTGATCAAATTGGAGAAAAAGTATCCCAGTATCTTTCCCGAGATCCTTTCAATCCCCTCTATTTGATGTGGAAATCAGGAGCAAGAGGATCCGCCGAGCAACTGCGTCAAATAGTAGGAATGAGAGGCCTAATGGCTAGATCCATAAGAGAAACCTATCGTAGAGAACTTTGGGACGAGGTATTTAAAAGACAGCCAAGTATCCCTTCGGAGTTAATTAAGCAATACTTTTATCCCATTTCTGGAGGAAGATTAAAGGGAAGAATTGGGGAGGAGCCTGTGCGCTCTAGCTTTGAGGAAGGTCTTACTGCTCCAGAGTATTTCATTTCTACCTCGGGAGGTAGAAAAGGCCTGGTAGATACAGCCTTAAAAACCGCCTACGCTGGTTATCTTACCCGTAAATTAGTGGCGGTAGCTGAAAATGTTATTGTTACTGAGAGAGACTGTGGAACGATTGATGGTATTTCCATAACACTCTTAGCTGAGGAGAAGAAAGAACTAGAGTCTCCGAGGAAGAGAATAGTAGGCAGGATAACTGCATCTCCAGTGATGGATCCTTCCTCAAAAGAGCTAATCGTTGGGTCTAATGAGGAGATAACCGAGAAGTTAGCGAAAAGAATTGAAAAGTCGGGAGTGAAGACAGTAAAGGTTCGCTCTCCTCTCACCTGTCAAGCAAAATGGGGACTGTGCCAAAGATGTTATGGATGGGATTTGACTACTCATAGGCTGGTAGACCTTGGCGAAGCGGTAGGAGTGATAGCAGCCCAGTCTATAGGTGAACCTGGTACTCAGCTAACTTTACGTACTTTCCATACGGGAGGAATATTTCAGAAGGGTGGAGATATTCCTCAAGGGTTGCCTCGAGCTACAGAACTCTTTGAACCTCGAAAATACGATTATCCGCGTAAAGGAATCATCAGACAGCGTAAAGGGGAAGAAGCTCTCATCAGCGAAATAGAAGGGAAGGTGAGCATAAAGGAAGAAAAAGGAGGTATCTTCGTCAAGGTGAAAGGGGAAGGAGACAGGGAGATAACTTATGAGGTAGGGGGAGAAATGTTGGTCTCGGACGGGGAAATCATAGAGGCGGGAGGTAAAATTATTGAAGGAAGTATTAATCCTCGCAGTCTCTTGAGTATAAAGGGGACTAGAGCAGTAGAGAAATATCTGGTCGATCAAACGCAGCAAGTATATAAATCTCAAGGGGTAAATATTAATATCAAACACTTTGAAGTAATCGTAAGACAGATGATGAGGAAAGTTGAGATAGAAGACCCGGGAGATACCGATTATCTTCCAGGGGAACAGATAGACAAAGCCCAATTTGAAGAAGTTAACCGGAAAGTAAAAGATAGGGGAGGTAGGCCTGCTACAGTAAAACCTGTTCTATTAGCTATACCTAAAGCAGCCCAAGAAGATAAGGAAAGCTTTTTGTCCGCTGCCTCTTTCCAGAAGACCAAGCAGGTTCTGGCTGAGGCAGCTATCTGTGGACAGGTCGATACTCTAAAGGGACTAAAAGGAAATGTGATTGTGGGCAAGTTAGTCCCGGCAGGCACCGGATTCGACATAAATTCGAAAGATAGAACACCCACTAAAGGTGAGTAAAATGCCTACTATAAATCAATTGGTAAAAAAGGGACGACTGCGCGTTAAAAAGAAAGGAAAAAGCTTAGCTTTGCAAAAATCACCTCAAAAGAAAGGGGTCTGTGTCAGCGTAAGAACTCTTACCCCCAAGAAACCTAATTCTGCTCTGAGAAAAGTAGCTAGGGTGAGGCTGTCCAATGGAAAAATGGTGACCGCATATATTCCTGGAGAAGGACATAATTTGCAGGAACATTCCATTGTTCTGGTGAGAGGGGGAAGAGTTAAGGATTTGCCCGGAGTAAAATATCATATTATACGAGGAGCCTTAGACACAGCTGGAGTGGAGGGAAGAAAGCAGAGTCGATCAAGATATGGGAGGAAGAGAGGCTAAAGGGGACTTAAATGGCCAGAAGAAGAATAGCTAAAAAGAGGAGTGTACCCGGAGATTCACTTTATAATAGTGAAGTATTAAGCAAGTTCATCAATAAGATAATGAAAGAAGGGAAGAAGAGCAAAGCCGAGGCTATTTGTTATGAGTGCTTCGACATTATACAGGAAAGGGAAAAGAGAAATCCTATGGAAGTTTTCCTTGAGGCCTTAGACAACGTTAAACCCGTTTTAGAGGTTCGCAGTCGTCGGGTAGGAGGAGCTACTTATCAAATACCCACAGAGGTTAGATCTGAAAGGAAAGAAGCTCTGGCTCTTCGGTGGATAGTGCATTTTGCTCGCCAAAAAAAGGGTAAGCCAATAAAAGAGAAATTGGCCCAAGAGATCATCATGGCATCACGAGGAGAAGGTTTATCAGTAAAAAAGAAGGAAGATACCCATCGTATGGCAGAGGCTAATCGAGCTTTTGCTCATTATCGATGGTAAAATAGTGCCTGGATAGACAGATGGAACCTAAACATTCTCTAGACAAAGTAAGAAATATTGGTATAGTTGCCCACATAGATGCGGGGAAGACAACTACTAGTGAGCGTATCCTTTACTATACAGGAAAAATTCATAAGGTAGGCGAGGTACACGAGGGTACAGCAGTTATGGATTGGATGAAACAGGAAAAAGAACGTGGGATTACTATTACCTCCGCTGCTACTACCTGTAGCTGGAAAAATCATCGCATTAATATTATTGATACTCCCGGCCATGTAGATTTTACTGTAGAGGTAGAAAGGACATTGAGGGTGCTGGATGGAGGGGTAATAATTTTTTGTGGAGTAGAGGGAGTAGAGCCTCAGTCAGAAACAGTCTGGCGGCAGGCCAATCGTTATAATATTCCACGTCTTACCTTCGTTAACAAAATGGATAGAGTGGGGGCCGATTTTTACCAGGTCATTGATTCTATCAAGCAAAAGTTCGAACTTGTTCCTCTTCCCCTTCAATTACCTATTGGAAAGGAAGAAAATTTTAGGGGGGTTGTTGATCTGGTCGAGATGAAGGCTTTAATTTGGTATGGACATGGCTTGGAGGCTAAAATCTTAACCGAAGAAATTCCCTCTTCTCTAACGGAGCTTGCTTCATACTGGCACAACCATTTACTGGAAAAGATTGCGGAGAACAATGACGAGTGTCTGGAGAGGTTTTTAGAAAAAGGGAGTCTACAAGTAAAGGAGATCAAAAGAGAGGTAAGAAAGCTAACCCTGAATCAAGGGGTAGTTCCTGTTCTTTGCGGAAGCGCCTTAAAAAATAAAGGAACTCGACTTCTTTTAGATGCCATTGTAGACTATCTGCCTTCGCCCCTGGATATTCCACCGGTTGTGGGCGTAAATCCTCTAAGTGGGAAGAAAGAGAAAAGATACGCCTCCATTAAACAGCCTTTTTCCGGCCTGGCTTTTAAGATAGTAACTGATCCATATATGGGTAGGTTAACTTATTTCAGGGTTTATTCCGGGATGATAAAGGTTGGTCAGTTGGTTTATAATTCCACAAAGGGTAAAAGAGAGAGAATAGCTCGCATTTTAGAGATGCATGCTAATTACCGAAAGGACAGAAAAGAGATTTCTGCCGGAGACATAGGGGCAGCCATAGGCCCAAGAGAGATAGATACTGGAGATTCTCTTTGTGAGGAAAAACATCCCCTAATTTTTGAACCTATAAAGTTTACTGAACCTGTGATTTCGATAGCTATTGAGCCTAAGACCAGCTTGGATCAGGATAAATTAGCCAGTTCATTGTCTAAATTAACTGAGGAGGATCCTACTTTTAAGATCCGTCAAGATGAGGAGACTGGGCAAATCGTAATCTCGGGCATGGGCCAGTTGCACCTAGAAGTTATCTTGGAGCGATTGCGACATGATTTCAAAGTAGGAGTCGATGCAGGGAAGCCTAAGGTAGCTTACAAAGAGGCAATAAGGAAAAAAGCGCAGGCTCGAGGTCAATATATACATCAGAGCGGGGGTAGAGGTCAATATGGAGATGTACGGCTTGAGATTGAACCCAGGAAAGATGCAGAAGAAACGTTTGTAGATAAAACCAAAGGAGGAGTTATTCCCAAAGAGTTTATGCCTTCCATAAAAAAGGGGATAAAACAAGTAATGTCGAGTGGAATACTGAGTGGTTATCCTTTAACCGATATTAAGGTGAGTCTTCTCGATGGTTCATATCATCCGGTTGATTCCTCAGAGTTTGCCTTTAGAACGGCCGCTTTTATTGCTTTTAAAAAAGCATGTCAGGAAGCGGACCCTTATTTGTTGGAACCAATAATGAAGGTAGAACTGAGGGTTCCCCAAGATTTTATGGGTGAGGTGATCGGTGATCTCGCCAGCCGACGAGGTCGAATCTACAAGATGGAGGCAAGAGATAACAGTCGTTACCTCAGTGGTTATGTTCCCTTGGCCGAGCTTTTTAGATATATTACTAAACTGAGGTCAATGACTCAAGGAAGAGGTATTCCTAATATAGAATTTTCTCATTATGAGGAAGTACCTTCTGACGCAGCTGAGAAAATCATTGGAAGAGGAGTTATGCGTGGCCAAACAGAGAATCAGGATTAAATTAAAGGCTTATGATCATAGGATACTAGATCAGTCAGTGAAGAGAATTATAGATACCATAGAAAGAACGGGAGCAAGAATATGTGGGCCCATACCTTTACCGACAAAGGTCTCAAGATTCACAGTCATGCGGAGCCCTCATACCCACAAGGACTCCCGAGAACAATTTGAGATGCGAATTCATAAGAGACTGATAGACATTCTGGAGTCCAACCCTAAGACAGTGGATGCTTTAATGGGAATGAATCTTCCCACCGGAGTGCACGTAGAGGTGAAGTTATGATGCGTGTTATCCTGGGTAAAAAGATAGGTATGAGTCAAATCTATGATGACAATAGTCTTATTCCGGTGACGGTAGTGGAGGCTGAACCGTGTATAGTGGTGCAGATAAAGGTTAAAGAAAAAGATGGCTACAATGCAGTTCAGTTAGGCTTTGAAGAGGTGAAGGAAACTCGCGTTAATAAGCCGGAGTCAGGACATTTTAGAAAGGCTAAAGTTTCCCCGCGCAGGCGTTTAAAAGAGTTTAGAGTGGAGGATATTGGTGGTTTAAAGGTAGGGGATATGATCAAAGTTGGCGTTTTAAAGGAGGGCGAGCTGGTAGATGTTGCTGGTGTGTCAAAAGGAAAGGGATTTGCAGGTGTGGTGAAGAGATATGGCTTTAAGGGTGGTCCTGCTTCTCACGGAGCAAAACAGTGGCACCGCCGACCCGGTTCCATAGGAGCCTCTTCCGATCCTTCTCGGGTATTTAAGGGAAAGAAAATGCCAGGGAGGATGGGATCAGAGAAGGTAACCGCCCGTAATCTGAAGCTAGTAAAGATAGACGAGAAACTCAATCTCCTCTTGATTAAAGGTAGTCTACCAGGGAGGAAAGGGGGTTTCGTAGCTATAAAAGGCACAGAGAATTGATCAATGGAAATAAAAGTTTATAACATAGAAGGGAAAGAAGTTGAGGTTCTTTCTCTGGATGGAGATATCTTTGAGGGCGAAATCAGATCTTCTGTTTTGAGGGAGGCGGTGCTAGCTTACAGGGCCAGTCATCGACAGGGTACAGCTTCCACAAAATCACGTGCTGAAGTGAGAGGAGGAGGAAGAAAACCGTGGGTTCAGAAAGGCACGGGAAGAGCTAGAGCGGGTAGCAGACGCTCACCTCTCTGGGTAGGTGGAGGAGTTGTCTTTGGACCAAAGCCAAGAAACTTCCGATATCATTTCCCTCAGAAGATGAAAAAGATAGCTCTAAAATCGAGTCTAAGAAAGAAAATTAGAGAAGGAGGGTTGATTATTCTGAATCGGATTTCTATAAAAAATGGAAAGACCAAGGAGATGGCGGAATTTCTGCAATCACTTTCCTTAAAAGGGAAAACCTTACTTGTTTTGGAGGAGCCAAATGAAAAGATAATAAGATCCGCTTCCAATTTAAAAAATCTGCGTTTATCTCCTGCTTTCTGTCTCAGTGCATATGACATTCTTTCCCACAAAAATATATGTATCACCAAGGGTGCCTTAGTACACATAGTGGAGAGATTAAAGAAAAAAGATGAATAAGCTTCCTCAGGACATTATCTTATCTCCTGTAGTCTCAGAGAAGGGGACACAACTTTTAAAGGATAACAAGTATTTGTTTAAAGTTTCTCCGACCTCGGGTAAAGTGGAGATAAAAAAGGCAGTAGAAGAACTGTTCAAAGTGAAAGTAGATAGAGTGAGAACCATGTGGGTTAAGGGAAAAAGGAAGAGATGGCGAGGCCGAGTGATTGGTAAAACGCCCAACTGGAAGAAAGCCATCGTAAGGTTGAAAGAAGGAGAGACTATAGAGGAGTTAGGAGTATAGTATGGCAGTTAAGATCTACAGGCCCACTTCGCCTGGAAAAAGAGGTAGAAGTGGTTATTATTTTTCGGAGATTACTAAAGACAAGCCCGAGAAAAGTCTTACTCACAGTTTAAAAAGGAAGGGAGGTAGAAACAATCAGGGTAGAATTAGTATTAGACACAAAGGGGGCGGGACCAAAAGAAAGTACCGCATGATTGATTTTAAGAGAGACAAAGATGGAATACTGGGTTATGTCGCTTCCATTGAATATGATCCCAACAGGTCTGCCAGAATTGCTCTACTTCACTATAAAGATGGAGAAAAAAGATATATTATTGCTCCCAAGGACTTGAAAGTGGGCGATGAGATTATTTCAGGAAAAGAGGCACCTTTAAAGAATGGGAATACGCTTACCTTGCGGGAGATCCCTGAAGGGAGTCAAATTCATAATGTTGAGTTAAAGCCGGGAAGGGGAGCTCAGTTAGTTCGTTCTGCAGGCACAAATGCTCAACTTTTAAGCAAGGAAGGAAAGTATGGTCAGGTGAAGCTTCCCTCGGGGGAGGTGAGGGTGATTCCTCTGGAGTGTAAAGCTACTCTGGGTCAGGTGGGAAATGTAGAGCACGAGAATATTCAAGGAGGTAAAGCTGGCAGATCTAGGTGGTTGGGTCGACGTCCAGGGGTTCGAGGAGTGGCCATGAACCCTGTAGATCATCCCCACGGAGGAGGTGAAGGACGTAGTGGCCCCGGAAGGCATCCAGTAACTCCTTGGGGAAAACCCACCAGGGGGGCAAAAACTAGGAGAAAAAAGAAATTGTCAGATAGGCTAATTATTCAAAGGAGGAAGAAGAGATAATGGAGGTAGGAGAATGGGGCGGAGTATCAAGAAGGGTCCATACGTAGAGCCATCCCTTCTGAAAAAGGTGGAGAGAATGAACAAAGAAGGGATAAAAAAGCCCATAAAGACGTGGTCCCGTAGGTCCATGATTGTCCCTGATTTTGTGGGTTATACCATGGCTGTTCATAATGGGAGGGATTTTCATCAAGTTTACATCACTGAGGACATGGTGGGACATAAATTAGGTGAATTTGCCCCTACCCGGAAGTTTGGTCATCACGGAGCACGTACAAAAAGAACTATAGCACCGAAGTAAAAAGAACTAAGAACTAAGGATTATAAAGAGACGTTTGATTCTTGATAGTAGCAGTACAGTATTAGATTTTCTAATTTTCCATAGAGAAGGTTTTAAATGGAAGTGAAAGCAGTTGCAAAATATATTCGGGTATCCCCTTTAAAAGTAAAAAAGGTTACCGACCTTATCCAAGGTAAACCTGCAGGAGAGGCGGTAGAGATTTTGAATTTTACCAGAAAAGGTACCGTCGAGGAAGTAACAAAAGTTTTAAACTCGGCTTTAGCCAATGCTAAGAATAATTTTGGATTAAATTTAGATAGGCTTTACGTTAAAAAGGCTCTGGTTGGTAAAGGACCTACTTTAAAGAGAACGAAGCCGAGAGCTAGAGGTAGAGCTGATTTAATGAAACGAAGGAGCTCGCACATTACCATAATTCTTGAGGAGTTTGAGAGTGGGACAAAAGGTTAACCCGGAAGGATTCAGACTGGGAATAGTTAAGGATTGGAAGAGTCGGTGGTATGAAGAAAAAGACTATGCCTTGCGTCTTCAGGAGGACCTTAAGATCCGCAATTTTATTAAAGAGAAGTTCAAAAGAGCTAATATTTCAAAAATTATGATAGAGAGGGCTGTGAATAAAGTAAGGGTAAATATCTTTGCTGCTCGTCCTGGCATAATTATTGGTAGAAAAGGTGAGGCTATCGAGAAGACAAGGGAAGAGCTGGAACGGTTGATAATAGATGGAAAGGTCTTCCTGAATGTCGAGGAGATAAATCAGCCCGACTTAGATGCCCAATTGGTTGCCGAAAGGATGGCCTTTCAGTTGGAGAGAAGAATTGGAGCGAAAAGACTCATGAGACAAGCTATTTCCCGCACAATGGAGCTTGGAGCAGAGGGTGTCAGGATTACCTGCAAAGGAAGGATTGCTGGAGCAGAGATAGCTAGGACTGAGTGGATGAAGGAGGGGAGAGTTCCTTTGCATACCTTACGGGCAGATATCGATTATGGGGTTGCCACCGCTCATACCACTTATGGGTGCATTGGAGTGAAAGTATGGATATGCAAGGGAGAGGTTTTGCCTGCCTTGAGGAAGGAGAAATTCGAAAGTGACACTGCAGCCGAAGAGAGTTAAATATAGAAAAAGCCAAAAGGGCAGTTTAAAAGGTAAGGCCTCGCAAGGGACAAGATTGAATTTTGGCGAATATGGTTTGGTAGCTCAACAAGTTGGTTGGATAACTGCTCGTCAGATAGAAGCCAGTAGAGTTACTATAGTCCGCGCTATAGGACATCAAGGACGGCTCTGGATCAGAATTTTTCCTGACAAAGTTGTTACAAAGAAACCTTTGGAAACTCGAATGGGAAAGGGTAAAGGGGAACCTGATTTCTGGGTAGCGCCGGTTAAGCCAGGAAGAATTATGTTTGAACTTGGAGGAGTGGAGAGTGGGACAGCCGAGAAAGCCTTTCGTTTAGCTTCCCACAAACTTCCCCTTAAGACAAAGATTATCTCTTCCTATGGGGGTTTACTGTGAAAATTCAGGAACTGAGAGATTTATCCCGGGGAGATCTTTTTCAGCGTTTTAAAGAGCTTAAGGCCGAGTTATTTAGTTTAAGAGTACAAGCAGCCCAGGGAAGAACGGCAAATCCGGCTCAAATCAGAAAAGTGAGAAAAACCATAGCTAGGGTAAAGACATTGCTTTCTGAGAAATGACAAAGGTGAGGGAAACTTGAGAAAGAATACCAAGGAAAGAGTGGGTGAGGTAATGAGTGATAAAATGGATAAGACGGTGGTGGTTATGATTAGCCGTGAATTTGCCCATCCCTTTTATGGAAAAAGGATAAAGAAGAGAAAAAAAATAAAAGCTCATGATGAAAAAAACTTATGCCGAAAGGGAGATGTGGTGAAAGTAGCAGAAACCAGACCTCTAAGTAAAGACAAACATTGGCGAGTGACTGAGGTCTTGGTGAGGGAAGAGATGGCAAAATGATTCAACTCCAAACGCAACTGACAGTTGCTGACAATACCGGTGCAAGAAAAATAATGTGCATAAGGGTAATGGGAGGTTCCGCCAGGCGCTATGCTCGGATAGGAGATGTAATAATAGCCTCGGTGAAAAAGGCTCTACCTAATACTGAAGTAAAAAAAGGTGAGGTAGTCAGGGCGGTGGTGGTTCGGACGAAAAAAGAAATACGTCGCCCAGATGGCTCGTATATAAGATTTGACGATAATGCTGGGGTATTGATTGATGCAGCAGGAAATCCGCGTGGAACAAGGATTTTTGGTCCTGTAACCCGGGAACTGCGGGGAAAGAATTTCATGAAGATAATTTCCCTGGCTCCGGAAGTTCTATGAAATAGGAAGAGACGTGTTGAAGATAAAAGTGGGTGACGAAATCGTGGTCGTGTCTGGCAAAGATAAAGAAAAACGAGGTAAGGTAATTCAAAAGATCCCTAAGGAAAGTAAACTAGTTGTTGAGGGAGTTAATATTATCAAAAGACATGTTAGACCTACTCGAAGAGGCCAGGAGAGTGGAATAGTTGAAAGGGAAGCCCCCATTTTTAGTAGCAAGGTAATGCTCATATGTCCAAGGTGCGGGAAGACAACTAGGATAGGAGTGAGGGTTCTACGAAAATCGCCAAGAGAACAAGGAAAATTACGATTCTGTAAAAAGTGTGGAGAAGTAATAGATTAAGATGGCTAGATTAAAGAAATTATACAAAGAAAATATTGTTCCTTTGATGATGAAAAAATTTGGTTATAAGAACTCCCTGGCAGTTCCCAAGGTGGAGAAGGTTTGTCTTAATATGGGAGTAAGTGATGCTAAGACGGATTCAAAATCTCTTGATGCGGCTAAAAAGAGTCTTGCTTTGATCAGTGGACAGCAGCCCATTGTTAGCAAAGCTAAAAAGTCCATCGCTGGATTTTCCTTAAGAGAAGGTATGTCCATAGGCTGTAAGGTTAATCTTAGAGGAGAAAAAATGTACGAATTCTTGGATAGGTTGTTTAATCTAGCCATACCTAGAATCAGAGATTTTCAAGGGATTTCTGCAAATCAATTCGATGGGAGGGGTAATTTTACTCTGGGTTTGCAAGAACAATTAGTTTTTCCTGAACTGGAGTATAAGGAAATAGTGAAGATTCAGGGTTTATCCATAACCATAGTAACCAGCGCCAAAAAAGATGAGGAAGCCAGGCAGCTTCTAGCTTATCTGGGTATGCCCTTTAAAAAGGAAGCTTCGCTGAGTTCTAGCAATATAGAAGCCTAGATCTGGATTGAGGAAAAGGAGAATATTGGGCCAATGGCAAAAAAGGCCTTGATGGAAAAAGCAAAAAAAAAACCAAAATTTAAAGTTCGTACGCATAATCGCTGCCAAATTTGTGGCCGGCCTAGAGGTTACATAAGAAAATTTGCCCTCTGCCGAATTTGCTTTCGTCACCTGGCTCACAGTGGGGTTCTGCCCGGGGTCAAAAAGGCCAGCTGGTAAGGACCTAAATAGTGAATAGTCGTTAGTGAATAGTATTTAGTATTTAACGACTAAATACTAAATACTGAATTATCTTAGCTGGTATACAGCGACGAAGGGGGCCTAGTCCCGAGATATGTTTAGTTCCTAAGGGAGATAATAAGATGCTCACTGATTCCATTGCCGACTTGTTGACGAGAATTAGAAATGCTAATGTTGTGTCAAACACTAAAGTTGAGCTTCCAAGTTCCAACCTAAAAGAAGCTATAGCTAGAGTCTTACAAAAAGAAGGGTTCGTAAAGGGGCATCGTGTCATCACGACAAGAGGAAAGAAAAGAGTACTTCAAATATATTTGAAGTACTCAGATGGGGGAGAGAAAATTATCACGCATTTAGAGCGGATCAGCAAGCCGGGCAAAAGAAGATATGTCAGAAAGGATGAGATTCCCCGGGTATTGAATGGGCTGGGTATTTGTATTCTTTCCACACCTGAGGGAATTCTTACAGGTGAGGAGGCACGTAGGATGGGAGTAGGAGGGGAGATTCTTTGCAATGTATGGTAGTTGAAAATAGAAAGGGAATTTGACTATGTCAAGAGTTGGCAAGAAACCTATTCCGATCCCGGAAGGGGTAAAAGTCGAGATAAACAAAAGTAAGATTAAAGTAAAAGGCCCCAAAGGTGAGCTGGAAAGAGAGGTGCCGTCGGCAGTTAAGGTGGTTATCAAAGATAGGCAAATTTTAGTTCAAAGACTTAATGAAGATAAACGTAGTAAATCTCTCCACGGCACGCTTCGCAGCCTCATTTTCAACATGGTGAAGGGTGTCTCGGAAGGATTTGAGAAAGTTCTGGAGGTTGTGGGGATGGGATACAAAGCTACCTTAGAAAATGGGGTTTTGACCTTGAGGGTAGGATATTCCCATCTTGTCAGGTATACGGGTCCAGAAGATGTAGGGATAGAAGTTCCCAATCCCAACACAATTCGGGTTTTTGGTTGTGATAAGCAAAAAGTAGGAGAAGTTGCAGCAGAGATTAGAGCTGTAAAGAAACCTGAACCTTACAAGGGAAAGGGTATCAGGTATAAAGGAGAGGTGATAAGACGCAAGGTAGGTAAAGCTGCACTAGTGACAAAATAATCGAATTGGTGAGGAATCTAAAATGATCTCTCACGCTACCCACAAGTATCTAGCCAGAGAGAGAAGAAGAAAACGAGTGAGGAAAAAGATTCGAGGTCTAAAGGATAGACCGAGGCTTTCCGTATATAAAAGTAACCGATATATCTATGCTCAATTGATAAATGATGAGGAGCACAAGACATTAGCCTGCGCTTCCTCTTTAAAGGATATATCTCGAAGTGGATATTGCGCCAAGGACCTTCAGATAGCGAGGAAATTAGGAGAAAAGCTAGGAAAACAAGCAAAGATTAAAGGAATAAGAGAAATTGTCTTTGATAGAAGCGGTTATCCTTATCATGGACGGATAAAGGCTTTGGCAGAAGGAATGCAGGGCCAAGGAATTAAGTTTTAACCAGACAGATACCTCCTGCCAAATGCTGTTAAGGAGTGCGAAGAGTGGAAAAAGCTATAGAGGAAGAGAAAAAGGTAGAAAAACCTGTAGAAGAAGGGATTGGGGAGATCGAAGAAAGGTTGATAAGGGTGAGGAGAGTCTTTACTGTAGTTAAAGGTGGTCGAACTATTGGTTTCAATGCTTTAGTGGTGGTAGGTGACCGGAATGGGCGGGTAGGTGTGGCTTTAGGTAAGGCAAAAGGGTTGATTGAGGCTATAGGTAAGGGACGAAGAAAGGCGGAAAAAAGTTTAACCTATATCTTTCTGAAAAATAATACCATTTCTCACCAGGTTATTGGAAAATATGAAGCATCGAGGGTTCTCCTTAAACCCGCCTGTCCGGGAACTGGGATAATTGCCGGTGAAGCAGTAAGGGCAGTGGTAGAATTAGCTGGAGTAAAAGATATTTTGACCAAATCTCTAGGGAGTAACAATTCTCTAAATGTGGCTAAGGCCACACTGGAGGGGTTAAAGCAGTTAAAAGATCCCCAGAAAGTTTTTGAGCTGCGGAAAAGGAAAAAATAGTGGATCTCTCAATATTAAGACCGTCTTCAGGATCTACTCACCCTATAAAAAGGGTAGGCAGGGGTCCTGGTTCGGGACATGGAAAAACTTCTACCAGGGGACATAAAGGTCAAAAAGCTCGGAGTAAGATCCACAAATGGTTTGAAGGTGGTCAGATGCCCCTGGTAAGAAGAGTTCCCAAAAGGGGCTTTAAGGGACGCTTTAAGCAAAAAGATCTCATAATAAACATTGATGATTTAAATATCTTTAACCGTGAAAAAATAATAACCCCCGAGATTCTAAGAGCTTCGGGGCTGGTCAAAGGACGCGGAAGAATTAAAGTTTTAGGTCGAGGAAGATTGAGTCAATCTTTAAGGGTAAAAGCTCATCGTTTCTCCAAACAGGCGCAAAAAAAGATTGAAGAAGCTAAAGGTGCGATAGAGATAATATGATGTTGGGAAAGTTTCAAAATGTCTTTAAGATTCCCGAACTTCGACGCAGGATTCTTTTTACGTTGGCTATGTTTTTGGTTTTCAGGCTGGGTTCATTTATTCCTGTCCCTGGAGTGAATGTGGAGGCTCTGCTTCGAAGCAATATCTTTCAAACGGGAGCATTCGGACTAATGAATATTTTTGCTGGAGGAGCCTTACGGCGAATGTCTATTTTTGCTCTGGGCATAATGCCTTACATTAGTGCCTCTATTATTATGCAACTTTTAACGGTAGCTATTCCTCGCCTTGAGGAGTTGAGCAAACAGGGAGAAGAAGGAAGACAAAAGATTACCCAGATTGCCAGATATTTCACCTTGCCCATTGCCGGCATTCAGGGGATGGGACTATGTTACTGGATTCAGAGTATCAATAACGGAGCCTTTGTGGTGATTCAGGGAGTTGGTTTTATGCTCCCTGCCGTGGTGACTTTAACTACCGGTACCATTTTTATAATGTGGTTGGGAGAAAAGATTACCGAAAGGGGCATAGGGAATGGGATAAGCTTGATTATTTTTGCTGGGATCGTAGCGCAGATACGCCCAATGACTGGAAATATTTTGAATATACTGCGAACCGGACAGCTTACCCCTTTTATGCTTTTTCTTTTCGGTATCATTGCCATAATGATAACAGCAGCGGTGGTACTTATCTATGAAGCGGAGAGAAGAATTCCCATTCGCTATGCTCGAAGAATAGTGGGAAGGAAGGTCTATGGGGGGCAGACTACCTATCTTCCTATCCGTATCGGAGGGGTAGGAGTTATTGCCATAATTTTTGCCATATCTGTTTTATTACTCCCCAGCACCTTAGCTAGGTTTATTCCCAGTCCCCTCTTTCAAACCATTGCCGGCTGGTTAAATCCTGGTGCTCTTTTATACTATGTTTTATATGCCCTGGCGGTTATTTTCTTTACTTTCTTCTACACGGCGGTGGTTTTCAATCCGGTTGAGGTAGCAGATAATATGCGCAGATACGGAGGATTTATTCCCGGTCTTCGCCCGGGGAAACCCACAGCTAGTTATATCACGGGTGTACTTACTCGAGTAACCTTTGTGGGCGCTCTTTTTTTCGCCTTTATTGCTATAGCACCTCTCATAATCAATCAAAAGCTCTTGTTTAATAGTTTCCCCTTTGGAGGAACTTCTATTCTCATCGCTGTAGGAGTGGCTCTGGATACCGTACAGCAATTGGAATCTCATCTATTAATGCGGCACTATAAGGGATTTATGAGAGGAAGGGGCTAGCCTTGATCATAGTTTTATTGGGTCCACCCGGAGCGGGAAAAGGAACGCAAGCTAAAAGAATAAAGGATGAGTTTGGGTTGACTCATGTAGCTACGGGAGATTTATTGAGGGAGGCAGTCAGGAGAGAGACCTCTTTAGGCAAACAGGCCCAAGACTTTATGCTACAGGGCAGGCTTGTCCCTGACCGCATTATTCTAGAGCTCATAAGAAATAAAATTAGGGGGGGAGCCTCTGGATTCCTTCTGGATGGTTTTCCTCGTAACATAATCCAGGCAGAGGAACTGAATGAACTTCTGGAGGCCGAGAATAAAAAACTCGATCTGGTAATTAACTTAGAGGTCAATCATAATGAAGTGATTGACCGCTTGAATGGGCGAGTGATTTGTCCGGAGTGTGGCAAGACATATAATATGGATCACTTTGTAGATCAACCACTGGTCTGTAAAGATTGTGGAACCCGCCTTTCTCAGAGGAGTGATGATAATCCCGATGCAATCGAGGAAAGACTAAAGGTTTATCTAAGGCATACTCTTCCTTTAATTGATTATTACAAGGAAAAAGGGATTCTACTTAGTGTTTCGGGAGAAGGGAGCCCGCAGGAAGTTTTTCACCGTATAGTAGACATTTTACAGAAGGTTGAAGATGTACACTAATGGGGAAGGCCCGGATGGCTAAGGAGGAACTGATAAAGACTTCGGGGATTGTTGTTGAAACCTTACCCAATGCTACATTTAGGATAGAGCTACCTAATGGTCGTAAGGTTTTAGCCCACGTTTGCGGGAAGATGAGAATGAGATTTATTAGAATACTTCCGGGCGACAGAGTTAGCTTGGAGATTTCTCCCTATGATCTTTCCCGGGGTAGGATTGTCTATAGAGAGGGAAAAGGTAAGTGAAGGTTAGATCTTCGGTAAGAAAATTATGTAAAAAATGTAAAATAGTGAAAAGAAAGGGAGTTCTGCGGGTTATCTGTGAAAATCCCAAACACAAACAGCGCCAGGGATAAAGGGAGGTCAAAGTGGCTCGAATTACTGGAGTAGAACTTGCGTCTAATAAAAAGGTAAACATTGGACTGACCGCTATTTTTGGAATCGGGCGGCCATTGGCGGAAGAAATTCTTTCAAAGGCTAAAGTTGACTCCGGCATGAGGGTGAGGGATTTAACTGAATCTCAGGTAAATGAACTTCGCAAGATTATAGAAAGTGATTACAAAATAGAAGGAAATCTGAAAAGAGAGATTAGCTCGAACATAAATAGATTAATAAATATTGGTTGCTATCGAGGAATTCGCCATAAGAAAGGACTTCCAGTAAGGGGGCAGAGAACAAGGTCTAATGCCAGAACCCGTAAGGGACGGCGAAGGACAGTGGGGTCCAAAAAGAAGGCAGCGAAATAGGGGTCAGAAATGCCAAAAAAAAGAAAAAAGATTACCAAGAAAAAGAAAAGAATCAAAGTTGAAGAAGGGATGGCTTACATTCATTCCACCTTCAACAATACCATTATTACTATGACCAATCTTAACGGGGATGTTCTTTGCTGGTCCTCGGCAGGAGAGGTAGGTTTTAAGGGGACAAAGAAGGGTACTCCATTCGCTGCTCAGAAGACGGCAGAACAAGTAGCAAGAAAAGCTAAGGAAGAGTTTCAATTGGGGCGAGTGAGAGTGGTGGTAAAAGGTCCAGGATCCGGCAGGGAAACTGCCATCAGAACCTTGCAAGCCGCAGGATTAAGAGTTATCTCGATCAAAGAAGCAACTCCTATTCCCCATAATGGATGCCGTCCTCCCAAGAAAAGGAAGGTATAATTTAAAGGAGGAGTCGTTTGCCATCGAACAAAGAGAGTAAATGCAAGAGATGCCGAGCGTTAAATCTTAAGCTTTTCCTTAAAGGAGAAAGATGCTATACGGATAAGTGTAGTTTAGAAAAGAGAAAACCTCAACGTTTCTTAAGGAAAAGGAGATTGTCTCAATACGGCCAGCAACTCAAAGAAAAGCAAAAAGTGAAGTGGGAATATGGGATGTTGGAGGGTCAGTTTGAGAGGTGGTACCGAATGGCAGAAAGGTCTTCAAGTATTACGGGGGAAGAACTTCTGCGACTTTTGGAGCGAAGGTTAGATAATGTGGTATACCGATTGGGATTCAGTTTTTCCCGGTCACAAGCCCGACAGTTGGTCAATCATGGTCATTTTTTAGTGAATGGCCGGGCAGTGGATATTCCTTCCTATCTCATAAAGGAAGGGGACGTGGTCGAGATTAAAAAAAAGAGTAAAAAGATTCCCTTGATGAAAGAGATTCTGAAGGTTTCTCAAAAGAAAGTCCTTCCAGGATGGTTGGAAATAGATAAGGAATCCCTCAAAGGAATGGTAAAACGGTTACCCCTCTCTGAAGAATTAGATCAGGAAATTGATTTACCTTTAGTAGTAGGGTATTATTCAAGATAATTCTTATCAGTGAGTAACTAAGAACCAGCCGTCAGGAATTAGGAAAAAAACTGGTTACTGATACTTCAGGCAAGGAGGCCAGAGTGAGGCAATTAATAAAGCCAAAAGAGGTTGTGATTGAAAAGGAGACCTTCTCTGACACCTACGGTAAATTCATTATTGAGCCTTTGGAGAGAGGGTATGGTATTACTTTAGGTAATTCCCTTCGACGGGTACTACTTTCTTCTATCTCGGGAGCCGCGGTCACGGCGGTTAAAATTGAAGGTGTTTCTCATGAGTTTTCCACAATTTCTGGAGTCAAAGAAGACATGCTGCAGATCATCCAAAATTTAAAACGAATTAGGGTAAAGTTATTTGTTGATGGAGAGAAAAAGGTCTTTTTGGATGTGAGAGGTCCCCTTGAAATAAAGGCCTCCCATATAAAGGCGGATAGCGAGGTAGAAATTGTTAGTCCAGACCTATACCTTGCCACCCTTGATAACAAAGAAACCCATCTGACAATGGAGATTACCTTGGCTAGGGGTCGAGGTTATGCAACTATGGACGAGAACAGAGATTCCGATCAGCCATTAGGAACTATACCCATAGACTCCATTTTTGCCCCTGTTAAGAGAGTGAAGTACGAAGTAAAACCAACTAGAATTGGAAGAAAGACGGGTTTCGATTCACTTATTCTAGAGATTTTTACTGATGGCACGATTAAGCCTGATGATGCAGTCGGGGAGGCTGCAAGAATTTTGACTGAATATCTGGGATTTTTCATGGCCGAACCCCCGAAAGGAGAGAAAGAAGAGAGCGAAAAGAAGCTGCTGGAGCAGTCAGTTGAAGAATTAGGACTTTCTGCTGTACCCCTTAAAGCTTTGAGAAGTTCAGGGATAAAAAAAATAGGTGATTTGGTGGGAAAGAGCTCCAAGGAGCTTTTGAAGATTCAAAACTTTGGGGAGAAGTCGCTACAAAACTTAGAGAAGAAATTGGCAGAATGCGGTTTAAGTTTAGGTAAAGGGAAAATAAGTGAGGCACAAGATAAAGCAGAAAAAGCTGGGACGAGATAAGGCTCATCGAAAGGCGCTGTTAGCCAATTTGGTCAGATCTTTACTTTTCCATGAAGAAATTATTACTACCGAGGCTAAAGCCAAGGAAGCAGCTAGATTTTGTGAGAGAGCAATCACCTTAGCTAAGGAAAATTCTGTTCATCGTAGACGTAATGCATTAAAGTTTGTCCATGACAAAAAAGTGATGAAGAAACTCTTTGATATCATTGGTCCCAGATACAGGGATCGTGAAGGAGGTTATACAAGAATAATCAAACTTAGATATCGTCAGGGAGACGATGCTCGGATGTGTAAAGTGAAGCTAGTTTGATGGTGACTATTCACCGCCGAGATCGCAGAGTACGCAGAAATGAATCAAAAAGAAAAACTTGATGAAATAACAGAAAAAACTATTGGTGTAGCTATAATAAT
>Ga0307429_1000551_pt1 | contig 21658 bp, 23 predicted proteins | sample SalMarWE160230MG_FD_202151 | JGI IMG/M metagenome (GOLD analysis project Ga0307429, IMG submission 202151) | Salt marsh sediment microbial communities from the Plum Island Ecosystem LTER, Massachusetts, United States - WE1603-230 | ecosystem: Environmental > Aquatic > Marine > Intertidal zone >... | reverse complement strand
ATGGATTGTGTCGTCTCTCCCGTCGTCCAGTTCCACCCTATCGCATCTCCCCCATCCTCGGTCAGAGTGACATTATTGCCAGCACACACCTCGGTGCCAGGGTCGGCATCGATGCTACAGGTCGGTGAGTCATATACTGTTACCTCTACCTCACAGTAGCTCGTGCAGCCATACTCGTCGGTTATGTTTACACCATAGGTGTCGCCGCTGCTTACCACTATGGATTGTGTCGTCTCTCCCGTCGTCCAGTTCCACCCTATCGCATCTCCCCCATCCTCGGTCAGAGTGACATTATTGCCAGCACACACCTCGGTGCCAGGGTCGGCATCAATGCTACAGGTCGGTGCGTCATATACTGTTACCTCTACCTCACAGTAGCTCGTGCAGCCATACTCGTCGGTTATGTTTACACCATAGGTGTCGCCGCTGCTTACCACTATTGATTGTGTCGTCTCTCCCGTCGTCCAGTTCCACCCTATCGCATCTCCCCCATCCTCGGTCAGAGTGACATCGACGCCAGCACACACCTCGGTGCCAGGGTCGGCATCTATGCTACAGGTCGGTGAGTCATATACTGTTACCTCTACCTCACAGTAGCTCGTGCAGCCATACTCGTCGGTTATGTTCACTCCATAGGTGTCGCCGCTGCTTACCACTATGGATTGTGTCGTCTCTCCCGTCGTCCAGTTCCACCCTATCGCATCTCCGCCATCCTCGGTCAGGGTGACATCGGTGCCCACACACACCTCGGTGTCCGGGTCGGCACTTATGTGACAGGTCTGCGAGGGCTGGTTATAGAAAGTACAGGAGACGATGTCGAACCGGCTAATAACGATGCCGACGACACTGTCTATGCCGTCAAAGGTGCCTTCGGTCGTGGCACCGGTACAAATGACATTCGACAATACGAAGTCGGGATCGAGAGTTTCAGTAATGTTGACCGTAGCGGTGCTGTCATCGATGGAGATATCAAAGGCGCCGGTAGCGCCTGTGCCGTCCGTCGTATCGCTAGTTGGGTCGGAGCTACCGCCGGTGACGCTGAGTGTGAAGGTCCATCCCCCGCCGTCGCTTTGGTCATCCTCAGTTTCGGGGTCGCCGTCGCAGTCAATGATTTTGTGCACGGTGACAGTTCCACCACACAGTTGCCCGGCCAGGTCTGCCAAGACACCAGCCAGGGTGTCGAAGCCAGCGGTGATAACATCAGTGTCGACAGTGAGATCTGGAGGTGGAGTGCCGTCGTACACATTGGGCCCGGAGATAGCCACGAGGTTGGCAACAGTAGGCGCCGTCCCCACGCCCAGGGCGACGATACGGATCGGCTCAGTAGATGTCTTGGCGGCATTGGCCGCGGCAATGGCGTCCGACAAAGCCGTCCCACTGGGCCGGTTCGGGTTGCCGTCGGTAATAATCACGATGAGGTCCGGGTGCTCCGCGTCATCACGGTCATCCCCACCCTCCAGTAGCCCCGTCGCCAAGAGCAGTGCTTCCTGCCAGTTGGTGAAGCCACTGGCGGACAGCCCAGCTATATCTAATTTGAGGGTGCCCGCATTGTCGATCAGCCCTCGAACTACACTAGCTGTACCATCCGAGAATTCGACAAGTCCCATCAGAGTCGGCGTCGCCGGCAGGAAGGCATCGACGAAGTCCTCGGCGGCATCCTTTACCGTACCCACCTGACCTGCGTCTTTAATACTGCCAGTCATGTCCAGCGCTAATACGATGTCCAGGCCGCAGGACTCCTCCAACTCAGGGTTGGGCACTGGCAGGGTATAGTAAACCTTGACCTGCAACTGGTCTACATACAGATTTCCAGCATGCCAGTTTGCATAAAGTCTCACTCTGAAACTATTGGAATTAATTATAGCTGGTGTCCACGAGCCGTAATTCCAGGTATCGCTGGGTCCGCCAAATATACGGGTGGCTTCGTCATCGGATGAATCACCGGGCATATCGGTCGTTTTGTCGCCGGAGCCGCTGGTATGGCTGCTGCCACCGTTCCAGGAGAGGTCGATTACGGCCTGCCTTGAGCCAGTGGTGTAACCTTCAACCGCCACCTCAATACCTTCAATGATAGCTCCGGGCGGAATACTAAATCCGAAATTGTAGTAATCAATATCGTCACGATCAGAATTAGCACTGGCCTGATCATTATCGGAGGTATATGCACCATCCTCGTTGGACCAGCCAGAATCGTCATAGCTGGATGGCTGTCTCCATCCGTTCTCGAAGCTGGCGACTATGTTGTGGTCGGCAGCAACGTTGGAGAAAGTATAACTGTTTACCCTTCCTTGCGAGCCGCTGTCCACCAGCACATCAGCAACTATATGACCGGTGTTGGGGGTGATATCGAAGGTCTGGTCACTTCCTTCCTCAACCGATACCGCACCGGAAGGCGTTATGGTACCACCGGCACCAGCACTGGCAGTGATGGTGTGGGTTACCGGCGGACCAGAGGTGTAGTCAACCTCAACCCAGACGTATGTACATCTCGCATACACGGTTCCCCAACCACTTTTACAATCTCGCAATTTAACGCCAGCCTGGAGGTCATTTATCTCAGTCCAGGTCCAGGCGTTAGTGGTGTTTGGATTGTCGGCGTAAATCGTGGAATAGGTCGCATAGCTTGTTGTCAGGTTTTCTTCGCTTCCAAAGTAGTTATTTGAATGCGTCCTAACAGCAGTCTGGGCGCCTGTTCGGTCGCCTCCGCTACCACACTTAGCTTCCATATAGACAGTTACCGAGTTGATTGTGCCGGTCAGACTCGGGTTTGGTAGATTATACAGGTCAAACGGCCATGCGTAGTCGGTGGTGTAAACATAAGAAGTGTCACCATTTGATGAGGTACAGCGACCCCAGTTGGTACTGCCTCCATTGCGGCTCAGTTGAGTCTCAGAACCAGACGCGTTCGGAATCAAAGTCGTCGTAGCCGCCGAAACAGGCGGCGGGCTGACCGCAGCCAGCCCCATAGCAATCAACACCGCCACGCTGACTAGAGAGAATATTGTCCTTTTCATATTCATATTTTTCATATTTATCCTCCTGACAGGACTAATTAGCTATTACTAATGACCTATTACCTTTGTCACATATATAGTCGTTGAAAAAAAAGAAATCCCTCATTTTTTTGGTACTTTTGGGGGATTTTTTCAGATTTTCAACTAAGTGGTAAACACCAATAGTACCAGGGACCCTGCTTCCTTTGCACCTCCTCCCTTTAAGTCCAAGTGTAGTATTTAACGCTAACATAGCCCCTTTTTTTTGTCAATATAGTCCTGGGTAGAAAGTACCAGGACCAGGCTCCATTACGGGAATTCAAAAATTAAAGGGTAAAAATCAACGGACTGTCCTAGTTTAAGGTAGTATGTTGCATTGATATTTGGGCGATTGTTCCTTAAAGCCAATGATTTGATTTTAGGTGGATGGTTGGTAATAACAGGGTTCAATGAAATCCTTGGTGAGGTTAATCACCTTAGAGCATTGTCTTGACAAGTAACTAGGTAATCTCTCAGGGAATTCCGCATTTTCTACTGTTTTCTTCAGTCGCCTAACTTCCTTTACAGCCTCACTGAAGTCACCATCGTTACTGACTATGATTGCTGTATCATATTGATTGTCAAAAGCTGATACTAACATTTGTACAGCTAGTTGAATGTCTACCCCTTTCTCTATCTGGTACAATATTTCATACTCATATTGGCACTGTGGGCATTTTTCATCTCTAGTTCTGTCTACCGTTCTACCTTTCACAAAATCAAAATGTGGTATTCGTTGCAGCGCAGCGATAAATCGTTGCTGTCCCGCATATGCTTCTTTGGCGTTGTTTTGGCGCAGGATAATGTTGTAATAATAGGTATGAACTAATCTCCGTTCATCTCCACATAATAAGTTACAAAATTTCTCAAAATTCAAAGCGGGTGTACTACAATAATCAACTAATCCATGATATAGGTTGCTGCCATCAATAAATATCATTACTCTTTCCATCTATAATAACCTCCATATGAACGAGTACAGGCACTTGACAAAATGACTGCAATGTGTCATCATAATTGAGTATTAACTCGCCAATTTGATATTTCATCAAGTTGGCATTATTAACTCCCCACCATCGTTGTTGCGATGGTGGGTTTTTTATGGCAATCGTAGATTAGATTAGTTTCCACAGACACTTACTCCCTGTCGTTAGCCTCTTCCTCTTCTTTGAACTCTAAAACCATTGGTAAAGTGCTACCCCATTTTGGTAATGCTCTATTTAGCATGGCATAAAACTTTCGCCAATTATTTGATACTTTCATCAAGGTTATCACTGATGCTATATGTTCACGCAATGCAGGGTGTCCTATATCCGATGTTAATCGTTGATGATACCTATGTTTGCGTCTACCTTTGACACCTTTGGGTGTTATTCGCCTCAATTCATCAAGAACACCTGGCGCTAATCGCTCATAGCCCTGCTGCTTGTATGCTTGCATCATCTCCCGCAGAGCGTCCCTGAGCATCTCTCTACATTCCTCGATGGTTTTCCCCTCGGTAATCACCTCAGGCCATTCAATAAGCTGCCCCATGTAGCCGGAGCTTATTTTGGTGTATTTCGCAGTATAGCTTTTCATCACTGAAGGATTACCTCCTCACAAGTTATTATGCTAATTATAGCAATTTTCGACTGCTGGATAAACCAGCGTTATGGAGGATGGGGTAGAGGGGCAGGGCTTGTCCTTGCCCGAGAAAAATGACAACTCAAAAGGTAAGAATGTAGTGAGAGGCTCCTGCCCGCCAAGGCTTGACAGGCGGGTTAGCCTCGTGCAGGGGTGGCACGACCCTGAAGGGTCGCACTACAGAAATGAGACGGTATATGAAATGTCGCCTGTCGCATCGCCAACCGAAGGCTCTTACGGGAAATGTAGTGCGAGGCTTTAGCCTCGTGCAGGGGTGGCACGACCCTGAAGGGTCGCACTACGATTATGTCTTGAACTTAGCCGCTGAGATTGCCATCGCTCCGGAATGTCGGCTATCCTCCCCCAAACCCCGCTGCGTTTGCCTGGGTGCGGCGTAGTAAGGAACGAATCCTGGCAAGTAGTTCTCTCAGATTTAGGGGTGAGGGTAAATAAGCATCGGCGCCCATCTCGATGAAGTCAATTCCAGATATTTCTTTACTACCTTGCCCCATAATGATAATTGGAGCCTGACATATTTGCCGCAAGCGAACACAGAGCTCATCTCCATTCAATCTGTGGCTGGATTCAGCCACAATTATCAGGTCAAGTTGTCCACTGTACACCTCGGTCAAAGCTTGCTGACCCCCGCTAGCACCTACAACCTGAAAACCTAAGTGCTGTAAAGTGAAGGTCAACTCGTCTCTCAGCACCAAGTCGGGATGAATAAGTAAGATTCTTTCCATCTTCAGGCCTCCTCTAGTACTTAAGTACTAGAACCTAAGCATGGTAACGTGTGCTGAGAAAAGAATACAATGCTTATCCGGTGGAAAAATGGTCCTTATTTGGTGGAAAAAGGTCTCTATTTGGTGGAATCGGAGGCTGTAATAAATATGTAACCCACGCCTCTTCTAGTGCGGATGATTTTGGGGTCGGCCGGGTCTTCTTCAATTTTAGACCTCAGGCGGTAGATATACTTCTTGAGAAATTCAGGGGCAGCTCCGTAATGTGGTCCCCAGACACTGTCGAGTAAATTCGTATGGCCGACTACACTGCCTTCATTTCTAACTAATTGGTAAAGAATCTTGTACTCGATAGGGGTTAGCCCCACCGGTTTTCCATTCACATATACGTCATGGGTGGCATAATTTATGCTAAGTTTGCCACAAAGAAAAGAGGCGGTATAGCCATCGCCAAGCGGAGAGCAGCGGCGAAGAATAGCATTCACCTTAGCTATATATTCCATAGGCGAAGAAGGGGGAATCCAATCATCGGCACCCATTTCCAGAGCCTTTACCTTATCCATAACATCATCGCTCTTAGCCAGAGCAATAAGGGGCACCTCGGAGAAGCTACGGATTTGCCCTATGAGGTCAAAATCATCCGGGGATGCTGCATCAACTTGAAGCATAACGATATCTGGCTGTTCCTTGTATATTAGCTCGGTGGCTTGCCTTGCTTCAGTAGCATGGATTAAGCTTAATTCTCGCCATCTCACTTTTAAAATAATGGACATAGCTTGTAATAGTTCCTCGGAATCACCAACGAACAAAACTTTCATAATTGCTTCAGTATAAAATAGGGAAACTCTGCTAGATCAGGTTCACACTGGCTTCTTAGAATCCAATTCATCTTTTAATTTGGACTAATGAACTAGTACCTTTGTCACTTTATTAGTCGCCCAAAAAAGGAAAATCCCCCACTTTCTAGTACTTTCGGGGGGGGGGTTCAGGATTTGTCAACCAGGTGATAGATACCAGCGATAATATGTAACCACCTTCCCTTGCACCACCTCCCCTTTAAGTTCAAATACAGGCCTTAACACTAGCACAACCCTTTTTTTGTCAAATAGCCCTGGTTAGAAAGTACCAAGCTCCGGGATAATACGGAAATTCAAAAATCAAAGGTTAAAAAGAAAAATGACAACTCAAAAGGTAAGAATGTAGTGCGAGGCTCCTGCCCGCTTGCCTTCGCTGAAGCTTTAGCGCAAGCAGGCCAAGGCTTGACAGGCGGGTTAGCCCCGTGCAGGGGTGGCACGACCCTGAAGGGTCGCACTACAGAAATGAGACGGTATATGAAATGTCGCCTGTCGCATCGCCAACCGAAGGCTCTTACGGGAAATGTAGTGCGAGGCTCCTGCCCGCCAAGGCTTGACAGGCGGGTTAGCCTCGTGCAGCACGATTGAGATTGCCACGCCCGACAAGTTGGAGCTCAGGACGAAGGAAGGGATTCCTTCACGCCTCAAAAGATCCTTCGCCCCGACAAGTCAGGCTCGCAATGACACCCCTTTTTGTCATTGCGAGGCACAATAGTGCCGAAGCAATCTCAATTGGGCTGTTGAGGCCTTAGATTGCCACGCCCGACAAGTCGGTGCTCAGGACGAAGGAAGGGATTCCTTCACGCCTCAATTCTCCCTCCCCTGGCGGGAGGGCACCCTCACCTAACCTCTCCCTTCGAGGGAGAGGGTTCTTTAATTATTCGTAAGGCTATAAGCGTCGCCGGCCCATAAGTCCTGGGTAAAAAGTAGCATTACTAAATTCTAGCCAAAACAGTACCAAAACGGTACCGATGGGTGATTCCCGTTGAATAGGATGGCTGCTATAAATAATATATATTGAAGAAGCTAAAATATTTAGCCATAGCCCTGACGCTGGTTGAGGTAATATTCGTAGCTACGTTAGTACACGGCGTGTTATTTGCCGGAGAAAGCGTGTCAGCCTACGGTTATTCGCCTGTTTACCATGCGGCACGTGCCGATAATAGCGATTCCCCAGGCTATGGTCCTTCCTCACAAGCGACGTATTCTCTCGATGATAGCCATCTGGCTGAAAGGTGGGGGATAAGCAAGATCGAGGCACCCCAGGCCTGGCAAACAACCAGGGGGGACCAGTCGATTATCGTGGCTGTGCTGGATACGGGCATTAATAAGGATAACCAGGATTTGGCTGACAGGGTGGTGGCTGAGGTCAATTTCACCGATAGCCCGACAACCGATGACCTTTATGGTCACGGGACCCACATGGCAGGCACCATTGCCGCCATCGCCCCGGAATGTCAGCTAATGAACGTGAAGGTAGCTGATGATGTAGGAAGGTGCGAGCCATCGGTGGTAGCCAGAGGCATTATCTGGGCGGTGGACAACGGAGCCAGAGTTATCAACTTAAGCCTGTCCATGAGAGCATCGCCGAATTTGGAAGAAGCAGTAAACTATGCCTGGAGCCAGGGAGCGATACTTATAACAGCAGCGGGCAATAGAGGTGGGTCGGAGCCTTCTTACCCGGCTTATTATGTCAATTGCCTTGCGGTGGCCGGCACCAATAAAAACAATTCCCTGGCTTTGTTATCCAGCCATGGCGACTGGGTGGATGTAGCTGCTCCGGGCTTTAACATTTACTCCGAATTGCCCCAGAATCAATATGGCTATAAGACTGGCACCTCGGCAGCCGGGGCCCATGTCTCGGGCGTAGCTGCCCTGGTTTTCAGTATCGCTGAGGATAGCAACGACAACGGCGCAGTCAATGACGAAGTGCGCTGGGCTATTGAAAATAGCTGCACTCCCATCGCCGGGGACGGTGTGGGGCAGGGGCTGGTCAACGCTTTCCAGGCGGTAACAAAGACAACATCTTAGCTTCTTTATTAAACCTCCTTTTCAACTAAACCTCCTCATACCAAAGCGGGAGCCCACAAGGGGCTCCCGCAGATTGGGCTCCCTGCGAAAGCACTTTTTAAACAACCTTGTGGAGGCCCTTAAATAAAATCCCCCCTAGCGGGAGCCTGTAGGGTCCGGGCTTGCCCTGACCTGAAGCGAAGGTGAACTCCCCGCCACTGCGATTAGTCATTGCGCGACATACTCTCCCTTTGTCATTGCGAGGAGCGAGATTCCTCACCTACGGTTCGGAACAGGCTCCTCAATCTCGATGCCCCCCTGTCATTGCGAGGCTGGCGAAGCCAGCCGAAGCAATCTCAATGGGACTGTTGAGAATGAGATTGCCACGCCCCGACAAGTCGGGGCTCGCAATGACGTCTGAGGCTAGAACAAATTTAAACAGACTATGTAATCCGAAGAGAGGATTTTACTGCGAAATTGTGTGTGGGGTATAATCACCTTTCCTGGCCGTTTGCCGCCAGGTTATCGCGCATAGCCTTCCGAGCCCGCGCCAGTAATCCTTCAACCGACTTCGGTGAACGACCCATGGCCTGACTTATCTCCAGTACGGGCATCCCTTCGAGGTATTTCATTACCAGCACCTCTTGATAATCCTGAGGCAAGTCCCCCAGAGCCTGGCGAACTGACTGGCGAATCTCTTCGAACTCCAGCACAGTGAGGGTTGCCGGTTTATCATCCCCGGTTTGCTCCAGCTGCTTCATGGCATCAAAATCGGGAGACGAGTTCCCGGCTTTAGGCTCTCGCGCCTGGCGACGATAAAAGTCATTTACCTTGTGAAATGCGATACTGCGCAGCCAAGTATAAAGATGGCTGTCACCACGGAATTTATCCAGTGAATCCAGAGCAGCAAGGAACGTTTCCTGAACCAAATCCTCAGCTAAGGCCTGGTCTCGGTTCACCTGTCCCGATATCAGAGTGTAGAGTCGGCTCCTATAAAGGTTATAGAATTCCTCCATGGCCGTGCTGTCGCCTGAGCGCAGCTTCTCAACCAGCTTAGCTTCGTAACTTTGAGAGGTAAGATCAGCTACTTTCATATCTCCCCTACCTATCTATATACACCATGTCGCCCTGGTATCTTTAGCATACCAGCCAGTCAGGTTCATGGGAATCACCCATTGGTACTGTTTTGCAGTAGAAAATAGTACTGTAACCGTGTGGAGGCGACGCCTGCATACCTTGTAGTGCACCTTCTGTCATCGTCAACCCCGACTTGTCGGGGCGTGGCAATCTCCTGAGATTGCCTGAGAAGCCTATCCTGCGCACTATGAGATTCCTCGTAGAGTTTACCCTGAACGGAGTTAGATTCTTCCCCTTCACTTCTTTCAGGGTCAGAATGACATGGAACGGAGGGCATGGAATGACACCCCTCGTATGTCATTGCGAGGCTGGCTTTGTCAGTCGAAGCAATCTCGTGGAGGGGCAGGAGATTGCCACGCACCTTTCAGGTGCTCGCAATGACATACGAGGCTTTAGCCTCGTGCGCCGAGGCTTAACAGTCATTCGGGCCTGGCTTTGCGCCTGAAGTAATAATAGCCACCAAAGCCAAGGAGCACTATGCCCACGACAATCCCGGCGACCAATCCTGCATTGGACCCGGCTTCCACTGCGGGGTTTGTGGACACCAGCAGGCGAATATATAACCTTACAGCCAGCAGGTCACTGGATTCGGCAGCAACTCCCAGCCACATCTCCCAGTCCTCGCCTGCCCATTTTTGCTCTTGCGGTATGGCTACCATTACCGTTACATTGGCCTGAGAATTAGCGGCTACTTCGATTTCTTGAGAGGAAAAGCTTATCCAGCTATCATCGGGAAATGCAGCCCTCCCTTCCCTTCTGTCCTCTTCCGGAGGCTGAAAGATAGTGATGGTAAGATTATGAGCCAGCTCCTCCTTATTGTGAATGGTCAGTTCGAATTCTGCTGACTCTCCCGGGGGTAAGTTATCTATGTGTACCTCGGCGGGGGAGACGCCGAAGTTAACGTCCTGAGCCAGAGTAAAAGAAGGCAGGAAGATAACCAGTAAAGCGGCGATGAGCCCGGCTAATTTATAGTTAACTGTACAAATCATTACAATTCTCCCTCCCCTGGCGGGAGGGAGTTAGAAGGAGGGGGAAAGCTAGCAGAGTTCACCCTCACCCTATCCCTCTCCCCTGAAGGGAGAGGGATCTTATACGAGATCATGCGAAGGACTCTACACGCCCCGCTATCAGTCGGTTACTGCGCTTATAGTGATCTGGGTCTGCATCTCCCTCCCACCCACGAAGTAGGTGGGCGTTAGCAATTTCAGACCGAATTGCTTGGTATCCCCGGGGGCCAGGCTTGAGCCACCAGAATAAGGCCAAAATTCGCTTGGCTCTTTGGTAATAAGGACATAGCCACGGCCATCAGGTGGATTATCACCACGCACTCTAAACCACAGCATATATTTATGACCTCTCACAGAATCGCTGATATCGCTTTCATTAGTATTACTTAGCGTCCAATAATAATTTTGCGCCACTCCATCTTTATACCATCTAGCATCCTCCCCCAGGATACGAGTTTTCACATTACAATTGCCCTCTACAGTCAAAGTGCACCACTCTATCGGCGGGCTTGTCGCGTACTCTGTGTCTGAGGCGACGTTTCCGAGAGGCCACTGTGTTTTATCCAGGCTGATGGAAATTTCATTGACCCCTTTCATGGTAATGGTTATGGTACCGCTATCCTGAGCTAGAGCCGGCAAGGAAAAGGTTAAGGCCAGTATAATAGCTGCCAAAATGCTCGTGATTACTGCCTTCATATACCCTTCCGAATTTGATGAAACTCCGCTTACTGTACTGGGTCAGTCGTTTTCGGATAACCGGCTAAGGTAAAATGCTATAATCCTCCCCAGTCCTTGTCAAGACCCTGCCCCGCAGCATCACAACGGTGCTGCTCGTCATTCAGCCAACCTGGTTAAAGTTGTTTGCTCATCTTTATGTGCTTGATGCCAGCTTCTCGAAAAGGCAAGCCCAATTCCTCAAATCCGCATAATTTATAGAAGGGCACGACTTCAAGCTGGGCGTGGATAATGACTTGCTGCACCTGTTTATCCTTCCATACTGCATCCAGGAACAGGAGCATTTCCTTTCCGATGCCTTTACGGCGGTAACGTTTTAAAACAGCCATTCTCTCCAGCTTGGCCTGGTTGCCGGCCAAAAATTGAACTCTGGCGCTGCCGATAACCTTCTCTCCATCTTTGACCACCATATGCAGCGCTTCCTCATCGCGCCCATCGAACACCAGGTCCTCTGAGATGCTTTGCTCCCGGACAAAGACCTGCCTCCTCACCTCGAAGGCCTCTTGCAACTCGGCATCACCTGTCACCAGTTTATAGCTAAATTTGCTCATGGAGATATAGATAGAATGCCTTGGTTCGCCTAATTATAAATCTGAAATACCGACGACGTTGCCAGGGCGAAGCAGAACGCTATCATCAACGAATTCTTCTCCGCTGGCCCGTTCGAAAGCCACGATGAGGTCATTGATGTTGAGATTAGCCCTCTGTTCCTGGTTCATATCAATCACAATTCTACCTTTATGCATCATAATCAATCGATTACCATGGCGAAGAGCCACTTCCATATTGTGAGTAACCATGATAGTGGTCATCTTCTCCCGTTTTACGAGCATTTCGGTTAAATTGAGCACTATCTGGGCTGTCCTGGGGTCCAGGGTGGCTATATGTTCATCGAGTAGTAATATTGCTGGCTTACTCAAAGTAGCCATTACCAGTGCCAGAGCCTGTCTTTGACCTCCTGAAAGAGTACCTACCAGAGCATTGAGTCTATTCTCCAACCCCAGTCCCAGCGGAGCCAGAGCTTCATGGAACAGTTCTCTACGCTGTTTATTACTGGCGACTCGTAGTCCTCTTGGCTGCCCTCGCAACAAGGCCATGGCCATGTTTTCTTCTATGGTCATCTTGGCGGCAGTGCCTATATGGGGGTCTTGATAGACACGGCCAACATAACGGGCGCGTCTATATTCACTCAGTCCGCTAACCTCCCGGTCATTAACAATAATCCTGCCACCACTCTCCGGCGGATATACGCCAGCAATTATATTAAGTAAGGTAGTTTTTCCAGCCCCATTGCTACCAATAATGGCGATGTAGTCCTCGGCGTTGACATCCAGGTCGATTTTATCCAGTGCTCTAACCTCATCTATAGTGCCTTTAGAAAATACCTTGGTTATTTTCTTGAGCCTGAGCAAACTCTTATTTTCACTCATCAGAATTATCCTTTTACCATCTTGCCGCCGGTGGCATCCACTCGCGTTGTACCTTCTTCTGCAGGTATGGAACCGCCAGAGCTATAATCACCAACACGGCTGTAATTAGCTTCAAATCACCCGGAGCTATACCTAACCTGAGGGCAATACTTATGACCAGGCGGTAGATAAAAGTGCCGCCCAGCACTGCCAGCAGAAGCCTAGCTACACCTTTAGGCCGAAAGAGTGCTTCGCCGATTATCACTGCGGCTAAGCCCATCACAATCATTCCTATCCCCATTCCCACATCAGCAAATCCTTGACCCTGAGCCACCACCGCGCCGCCGAGGGCAACAAGCCCGTTGGAAATAGAGACACCAAGTATTGTGGTCATATCAGTATTTACCCCGAAACCCCGCACCATCTGCTCATTGTCGCCTGTTGCCCTCAACGCCAGACCAATCTCGGTGCGCAGGAACCAGTTTAAGATGAAAAAAACAATAACCACCAGCCCTCCGGCAACAATGAGTGACCGCACAATACGAGTGCCCACTCCCAGGAACTCAGAGACTTGAGTAAAGATGGTTACCTCTCGAAGAAGGGAAACATTGGCTCCCCCCATAACTCTCAGGTTTATTGAGTAGAGGGCAACCATCATAAGAATACCAGCCAGCAGTGCCGGTATCCTCAGCTTGGTGTTGAGCAATGATGTTGCCAGGCCAGCACATAAGCCTACCCCGAAAGCAGCAAGGGTCGCCAGGGATGGATTCACACCCTTTACAATAAGCACGGCTGCAACCGCTGCCCCCAGAGTGAAGCTTCCATCCACAGTGAGGTCAGGAAAACCGAGCACCCGGAAGGTGAGATATACACCTATAGCGACAAAACCAAATACCAGCCCCTCGTATAGAGAAAACGACAACACATGACCTGCAACATCAAGCAATGCCCTCTCCTCTCCGAGTTCGGAGCACTATCTCTTGGCTATTCAATTGACGATGGTTATCGCCCCTACGACTGATTACCGCATACCTCAGTGGCCGTATCCAGGACTGCCGGAGGAATGGTTACCCCCATCTCCGCAGCTGCAGCCGGGCACAAATATACGATTGTCATCGGGGTCGTGCTAATAGGGATGTTAGCCGGGTTTTCTCCTCTCAGGACACGAGCAGCTAGCTTAGCAGCTTCCTGGCCATTGACATAGTAATCGAGACCAAGACCACTAATGGCTCCTCCCTTCGCCATGCTAATATCGCTGGCAAATAATGGTATATCATACTCCTCACAAACTGCTACCACCGACCCTATAGCCGCTGCTACCGTATTATCAGAAGGCTCCCATATAGCATCAACACTACCAACAAGGGACATTGCCGCGGCATAGACATCGGCAGTGCTCGCTGCTGTAGCTTCAACAATCTCCGTGATATTCAGGCTCGCTGCTACCTTCTTGAGTTCGTCTACTTGTACCACTGAGTTTACCTCGCCGTCATTGTAGATAACTCCTAACCTCGCAGCAGGATAAATATCCATACCCAGTTTTACCTGGGCTCCAACATCAGCCCAATCACTGGCTCCGGTTACCTGGCCGCCCGGCACAGTCCAGTTAGCAGCGAACCCAGCCGCTACCGGGTCGGTCACGGCAGCAAAAACTATCGGTATATCAGTGTCCTCAACTGCACTCGCGCAGGCTTGGGTCGTCGGCGTAGCGATACTGAAGATTAAGTCCACATCTACCGAAACAAAATAATCAGCGATTGAAGATGCCGTTGACATGTCCCCTCCAGCGTTCCTCAAAATATAATTGACATTTTCCTCTTCGACAAAGCCCTCATCCTCCATCTGGTCAATAAAGCCTTGGCGGCAAAGGTCAAGGGCGTCGTGGGTAACTATCTGAGTTATGCCAACCTTATATTCCATGGCTGGCTGGCCGCCAATGCCACGTGTCAATACCACCACCAGGACTACGGCAAGCACGACACAAACAACACTTAGTATCGGTATAATTTTCTTGTTCAATCCAAAACCTCCTTTTCAGAATTCATAATTATCCAACTTATAGTCATTAACTTACATCTATACCTCCTTCACACAACAATTCGTTAAACGAAATTCCTGAATAGATGGCATCTTCAACTTTGTCATATATCAGCTCTGTGGGTGTTTTATCCACTCTCCTTGCTTCATCAAGCAGTTTTCTCAGGTTATCTCTGCAGATTAACTCTATCCGGGGCTTTATTTTAGCAAAAGACGCTTCCTCTCCGAATATGTACTCGGCCCAACCGGCGAGAACCCCGGAAATATTATACGCCCACTCAACGATAAAGAGAATACCTGTTCTAGCCAACTGCCTGGCTATTTCTATCTCCCCTTCTTGACTGGTGGCTTTGAGCTGGTTATTAGCCAGCCCCATTATGATATCAAACTTGAATTTGTCTATTATATCCTCAGTTATTATGCCGCCTACAGCACAGGGCGAAAATATATCAGCCGTTACCGTATAGATATCCTCAGGCTGGACAGATTTGACTACATCGGTATTCCAGGCTCGTTGCAGTTTATCAACCTTTGACCTGTCTATGTCACTAACTATGAGAGCGGCACCTTCCCCTAAAAGATATTCGGCAAGCGGGTAACCGCATGCGCCTAACCCCTGAATGGCTATCCGCCTACCGCTCAGACTACGGCTGCCGTAAACGAAATCACACGCTTCCTTTATAGCTAAATACCCTCCATAGGCGGTGACACCGCCGGTGGGACCCAATGGGCTCTTTATGCCGCCGGTAATAGCCTTGGTAAACCTTTCTCGCATAATATCAGTCATTGCCGGCTCTAATCCCATGTCAGGTCCAGTAAACAAGCGGGCCCTGTCGATTATATAGGCGAGAAAGCCCAGGACTTCAAAGTCACCGAGGTCAACCGGCGCACACTGAACAAGTATCTTTGAGCCGCCGTAAGGGATACCGGCTAAGGCATTTTTGTATGACATGGCTCTAGCCAGATTCAGTCCATCCATGAGAACATCTATCTCAGGCTCGTCTGGTTCATGTCTCCGTATTCCACCAGCGCGTATCGCATGTCGCTTGTTCCGTATTCCAGGAGCATTAACACTCTTACAATACATTACCTTTATATTCAGTCTGCGGTTATAATAGAACTCGATTCCGTGGTGTTTTCCTTCTCTCAAAAGGTTTTCGATTCTCCTCAAGTAATCTTCCAAACCCAGGTTAAAGAAGACTCTCAACAGTGTTTTTGTACCTGCTGACCTGTAATCATCCGTCAAAATATCCTCATGAGTGAAGTCAACCATATATTTATCCCACTTTACGCTTTCCTCCCATTCCTTCATTCCCCTCAATATGAATTTGTCTTCCTGCCTGTTATAGAAGACTTCCAGGGTAGTTAATCCTTCTTCTGCCAATACAATGAATACGCTATCAGGTGATTTCATTTTCCGCTCTACCTTCGGAACTCAGGAATGGGGATTTCGGAGATGCGGCTATGCCTTACCCGAGTCGCTCCAAATCGGCACGCTGAAGGAGCCTCATTTTTTCTTTAACTTCTCCAATGGTCTCTTCGGCTATAACTTCAGCTCGGTTAGCTCCATCGGCAAGGACTTGAGCGACGTAACCAGGCTTGGAGGCTAAAGCAGCCCGCCTTTCCCGGAAAGGCTCCAGATTCGAACTGATGCTCTCGGCCAGTATCTTCTTGCAGTCCACACAGCCGATGCGAGCGCCACGACACTCTGAAGCAATTTCCTCTACCCGGGCCGGTGTGAAAAAATTGTGGAGTCGGAAAACATTACATACTTCAGGATGCCCGGGGTCAGAGCGGTACCTCCGTGCCGGGTCTGTGAAGGCAACCATCACTCGCTCCGAGATTTCCTCCGGAGAAGCAGCTATTTCAATTTGATTATTATAGCTCTTGCTCATCTTCTGCACTCCATCCAGACCTAGAACTAAAGGAAAGTTGGTAAGCTTTGCCTGTGGCTCAGGAAATACAAACCCGAAAAGGGAGTTAAACCGGCGCACTATCTCCCGAGCCAGTTCAAGATGAGGAAGCTGGTCTTCGCCCACAGGGACGACCTCTCCTTTATAAAGGGCAATATCGGCAGTCATGAGAACAGGATAGCCCACCAGCCCATAATTGACGTTATGTGGCTGCATCTTGACCTTCTCCTTGAAGGTCGGAACACGTAACAACCAGCCTAAAGGAGTCACCATGCTGAACAAAGTATGGAGTTCCTCCACTTGGGGAACATGAGACTGAACGAAGATGATGCTCTTCTGTGGGTCAATGCCCGCCGCCAGCCAATCAAGCACCATCTCGTAAATATCTTCCCGCAGGGATTCCGTGTTTTCCAAGGTCGTGAGGGCATGAATATCCACCACGCAATAGACGCAGTCATATTCATCCTGAAGAGCGATGAAATTCTGTACCGCCCCCAGGTAGTTACCAATATGTTGTCTGCCTGTAGGACGGAAGCCGGAGAAAACGCGTTTTCTCATTTAATTGTGGCAAAGTTTAGCATATAGAAGAAACGGGTAACAAGGCTAAAGCAAATTGACCGAGAGTGTCCACTTGTGCAAGCTAGCCTAGTCGGGTTGCAAACAGGTGGTAGCGCATACCGGATTCGAACCGGTGGTCTCCTCCTTGAGAGGGAGGTGTCCTAGGCCTCTAGACGAATGCGCCACATTAGCTGGGCACCGGGACGCATACAAACCTTTTACGCCCTGACTTAGTGCCAAGACTGCGTGCAATGTTTATGAAATCCTCATCGCGCCAGCTATAGACATTATACCAGTAGAGGTGCGAGAGGACAATACAGAGTTCGAGCCGTGGGGACATTGGAGACGGTTTCCAAACTTCTGTTTGAGAAGGGACACCTGATACCTACTGCCTTAGCCCTGATATCCCTGGTCGGGGGGATCGAATATTTTAGTTGTATTGGTATTGGCGTGTAGGAGACTTTTATCACAGACAGTATTCAGTTTTGATGTATGATATAATCAATATTTTTAAAACAAAGTGGGGCGGAGAAAAATGAAGCAGGCATCACAACCCAGAACCCTACCTAGAAACAGATATCTATCAATCTGGCTGTCATTTGCCGCTGTAGCAGTCGGGTTAGTGCTTGCGGTTTTGAGCTATCTAGGCTTAGTACCGCTAGGTTACAAATTAGGTCCATATTGGTTGAATCACTGGTTAGGGTGGTTTTCAATGGGTTTTATCATCATCTATGTTCCTATATTTGTAATTCTGAAAAAAAGAAAGCCCAAAATCTACCCGAAGCTAATGAAAGTGCATGAGATTGGCTTTATAGTCGCCTTTATGCTGGTCTCGCTGCACATTGGATCGCAAATACGCAGAGTGTTTCCTCCTGAGCTTGGCACCGGAATCGCAGCATATGTATGCTTACTCGTCCTCGTGGTGACCGGCATCATGCAAAGGAACCAGATATTTGCCACACGCATGGGGACACTGAGACTCGTGCATGTGAGCATGGTCATCAGTTTTTTCCTGGTAATTGTGCTCCATGTTATACGAGCTTTTCTATTATGACCCGCCTTAGTTAGAAACTGCTGGTAGAAAACCTCTAAAAATCAGTGGATGGAAGGATGCGTCCCACGCCTCTAGACGAATGCGCCAAACTGGCTGGGGATCCAGGATTCGAACCTGGCCTAACTGATCCAGAGTCAGTCGTCCTACCGCTAGACTAATCCCCAGCAGGTTAATATTATAGCTGTTCCTCTTGTCTGGAGCAAATAGTACGAGCCTAAAAAGTTGGGGTTAAAGAAAACCAGAAAAACCAGCTCCTAGTTGCCAATTGCTAAGCCGGAGCACGGTTAGCGTTTGGTATATTGTGGTGCCTTGCGAGCTCGCTTGAGTCCGTATTTTTTACGTTCTTTGATTCTGGCATCGCGAGTAAGCAAGCCTTCTTTACGTAACATGGGCTTAAATAGCTCGTTTTCTTTAGCAAGAGCTCGAGCAATGCCATGGCGAATGGCTCCAGCCTGACTACTGAGGCCACCACCATTCACTTTTACCATGACACGAAATTTGCCCATATTCTCTGTAGCTAAGAAAGGATGCTCTATCATATGGCGATGCTCGATGCGAGGGAAAGCTTCTTGATAGGGCTTATCATTGACAATTATCTCCCCCTTGCCAGAGAAAAGCCTGACCTGGGCTATAGCACATTTGCGTTTACCTGTTCCCCAAACGTAATTTTCCTCGCTCATAAGTCATCACCTTTCCTTTGGTAATATTTCGCTTTCTTCCTTCTCGGTCGTTCTGAGTCCTTCGCTTCGCTCAGGGTGACGAAAGGAAGTCTGAGCCTGGTGAGGATGCTCATTTCCGGGATAAACTTTCAGTTTCTTAAGCATGGCTCTGCCTAAACGATTATGAGGCAACATCCCTCTAACTGCAAGTTCCATCACACGGACAGGGTCTTTATCAAATAGCTCCTCAAATCTTTGGCTCTTTAAGCCGCCGGGATATCCAGAATGTCTATAATAAACCTTTTGTTCGGCTTTTTTCCCGGTCACCTTTACTTTGGCAGCATTAATTACTACAACATAGTCACCGGTATCAATATGAGGAGCATAAATCGGCTTATGTTTGCCCATAATCAAATTAGCTACCTGTGTCGCTATTTTCCCCAAGGTTTTATCCTTAGCATCAATCACCCACCACTCCCGCTCGATGTCTTTAGCTTTAGGACTATAAGTTTTCATCTCTAGCTTCCCAAGGGCTCAGGATAATTGACCTTCTCAAGGCATAAGCCACAAGCCGGGGACAGGGGACCTGCTAAACCCAAATTCCTTGCCTCCATTATATCACGAAAACCTTCGATACCTATCTTACCCAGGCCCAGCCTGATTAAAAGACCTACGGTACTTCGTACCTGGTGGGGCAAAAAGGAATTAGCCACAATACGAAAAACGGTAAAATCCCCTTTTTTCTCGGTCCCTGCTTCATAAACATTGCGCAGTGTGCTCCTACTATCATCCAAAGAACTGGCAAAGGAGGCAAAATCATGCTCACCATGGATAAGCTGGCAGGCTTCATTCATCACCTCTACATCCAGCATTTTGGGTACAAATAGAGCAAACTTTTGACTAAACGGCGATCGGGTGTTGCTATTTAAAATATAATAATGGTACTCCCGGCTCAGAGCATCGCGTCGGACATTAAAATCATCGCTAGTCCTGTAAGCCGCTTTGACCGCGATATCTCCGGGTAAATAATAATTCAATGCTCTAACCAGCGTCATTGTACTCAATGTAGATTTCGCCCAGAAGCTCACCACCTGTCCCTTGGCATGCACACCGGCATCAGTTCTGCTAGCTGCCATAACCCGGGTGCTTTGCCCACAGAATCGCCTTATAGCCTGCTCAAGCTCATTTTGAATGGTGGGCAAGCCAACTTGCCATTGAAAGCCATGATATTGGGTGCCATCATATTCTACAAGCAAGATAAACTTACTTAACCAATTCAATTTGAACCATAGGTGCGTTATCACCATGGCGGGGTCCCAGCTTCAGCAACCTTGTATAACCTCCGCTACGGTCAGCATAGTCTGGGGCAATTTCAGCAAATAGCTTGTCAACCACCTTTTTATCAGTAATAAAAGCTAAGGCTTCCCGCCTTGAGGCAAGGCTGCCATCCTTACCTAAAGTGATCATCTTTTCTGCTAAACTGCGAACCTCTTTGGCTTTAGCTTCAGTGGTGGTGACCTTTTCGTGAGCTAAAAGCGCGGTAACTTGATTTCGGTATAACTCCCACCTGTGCTCTGTTGCTCTACTGAATTTCCGTCCTGCTAACTTGTGTCTCATTCCCTTTCCCTCTTGGGAACAGGAGAGCCTAATTTTTCCATTAACTCTTCCACTTCGGCTCGAGACTTTGCCCCCAAACCAGGCAACGGAGGCAAACCCTCCCTGCCTTTCTCTATCAATTGTCCCAGAGTGAGCATACCCGCTCTCTTTAAACTATTACGGGAGCGAGTTGATAAATTCAGTTCTTCCACAGGGGTATTATATTGCTCGGGCAAAACGGACAAAGTTCTAGCCATGGGTACTTCAAGGTCCCTGAAGGAAGAGAACTGATTAATTAAGATGATAGCACTTTGGCTAAGCGCCTCCCAGGGAAAAATGGTAGCATCGGTCCAAATCTCCAGGATGAGCTTTTCTGGACTTCCTTCCTCACCAGGCTTAATAGATTCTACAGAGAAATTAACCTTCTGCACTGGGGTGAAGATGGCATCCACCGGCAGTGCCCCTACAGGTAAACCGTCAGTCGATTTAGCCTGCGTATAACCTTTCCCCAGTTCCACGTTAAGCTCGACGTAAAGCTTGGCCTGGGGAGAGTCTAAAGAAGCTAGATAAAGTTCAGGATTGGCAATGCGAAAGTGAGCCGAGGGTTTGATATCACCTGCACAGATCTTGCCTTCCTCCTCTGCTTCCAAGAGCAACTGCCCGGGTTGATGGGAAAGAGGACAAAGTCTCAGTTGCTTGATATTCAGTAAGAACTCCATAACATCCTCTTTCACATCAGGAATGGGAGAAAATTCATGCTGAATTCCTTCGATTTTTACCCATGTTACCGCAGCACCAACCAAAGAACTGAGAAGCACACGCCGCAAGATGTTACCTAAAGTGATACCAAAACCCGGCTCTAGGGGTTCAGCAAGAAAACGACCATAATTACCGACGCTTTCAACACAAGTTACAGTGGGGATAGATAATTCGGGCATAATTCACCTCGAGTAATATTCAACAATAGCTTTCTCATTAAATCCAGCTTCAATGTCGTCTTTGACAGGCAGATTCAATACTCTGCCTGTCATGCTTTCTTTGTCCAAGCTTAACCAAGCAGGGATAAATTTCTCATCAATTTCTTCAGCTACCCTTTTATAATATTCGGTTTTTGTACTAGCCTCTCGCCACTTAACAACATCCCCCGATTTCACTAAAAAGGAAGGGATATCTGTTTTGCGATCATTGACCATGATATGGCCATGCCGAACTATTTGTCTGGCTTGGGCACGTGAATCAGCAAAGCCCAAGCGATAAACCACATTATCCAGTCTCCTTTCTAACAATATGAGAA
>Ga0307429_1000549_pt1 | contig 21843 bp, 20 predicted proteins | sample SalMarWE160230MG_FD_202151 | JGI IMG/M metagenome (GOLD analysis project Ga0307429, IMG submission 202151) | Salt marsh sediment microbial communities from the Plum Island Ecosystem LTER, Massachusetts, United States - WE1603-230 | ecosystem: Environmental > Aquatic > Marine > Intertidal zone >... | reverse complement strand
AGGGAGAATACGGCCTCTATCTCGCCCTTGGATAAATCGTCTATGGTTACCAGATTTCTATTGGCTAGAGTCATGGCGCACCCTCTTTTGTGATATTGCTGTCGGCGGTGATGGCTACCTTGTCCACGCCGTCGGTCTCTTTCAGCCTGACCTGTATGTCCTCGTGCCGGGAGCTGGGTATGTTCTTGCCCACATAGTCGGCACGAATTGGCATCTCGCGGTGGCCCCGGTCTATAAGCACCGCCAGCTGGATTAGTCTGGGACGGCCCCGGTCTATGAGAGCATCCATAGCTGCCCTGGCGCTGCGCCCGGTAAAGAGGACATCGTCAACCAGTACCACGGCTTTGCTGTCAATATCTTTAGGGATATCGGTCTTCTTGACCACCGGCTGCGGGTTGAGTGAAGACAGGTCGTCACGGTAGGGGCTGATGTCCAGGGCGCCTACCAGTACCTTTACCCCGGCAAAGCTCTCGATGCTGGCGGCTAATCTTTTGGCCAGGGGCACCCCCCGGGTGTGCATCCCGATGAGCATTACCTGCTCGATGACCTTGTTGCGCTCGATAATCTCGTGGGCGATGCGGGCAAGGGTACGGCGGATATCCTCCTGGGTCATTATGGTTTTTTCGGGCATAAAATTAACCCCTTGCTCTGACTGGCAAGGGGTCTTGCTACTCTGGTTCTGTTGTTTCCTTGCCAGCCTCTCCGGACCGGCTTAAAGGCTATTATTTTTTAAGCTCCTAACTAAACATTATAGCAGGTTTTTTGGGTGGGTGCAAGTTTTCGAATTTAGGGGGTTTTCAAACCCTGTTTTTCCTCACCCCCCATTTTTATCTATTCCCGCCCGCCGCCCTTATGGTAGGGCTAAAGCCCTTTTTACCCCACCCCCCAGAGGAGGAAGATTGTCTTTCCCTGCCTGGTTTCCCCCTTTCATAAAGGGGGATTAAGGGGGATTTTCCCGTTAAGAAGTGTAACTTTTGTAGGGTGGGAGGGTGGGAAACAAAACAACCTCTAAAAGTCGGTTCATCCTCACCCCCCGGACCTATCCTCGCCACTTACCGAAGGATATGTGGTACAGTAAGCAGTCCCAGGAGTTGCCCATCAGGTTGCCCATCTGAATCATCCGGAGCATCAGGTGAATGGCTTCTGACTTTTCAACGCCGTATGTCTGCTGCAACTTTCGGATGGCTTCGGGGTCGGGATGGGCACCGGATTCGGCCCAGTGCTGCGCATAGATTGCGGCTACAGCCTCCTCTTCCGGGCAGTTATCAACATCTCCTGATAGTAGCTGGCTAATCTCTTCTGGAGTAAGCCCGCTTTTTAAAGCCTGCTTGGTATGGAAGTAGGAACAGTAGCGGCAGCCGTCTACTGCAGTAACAGCCAGCATGAGCCTTTCCTGGAAGGCGGGTGATATCAATCTCTTATTGGTTACTTCCTTCAGTCGCTTCCTGTTGCTGATGGGAAACCACAGGTCGCTGAATAGTTCCTTCGGGTTCTTATAGGTTCTTTTTTTGAATTTCATAAGGAGAGCTATTAGCCCCTTTTTCTCCCCCGGAGCCTGGCTTCCCGGCGGGCTTTGGCGTCATCGTTGCGGCGTTTCTCGTCGTCGGTCTCCAGTATTAAGGGCGGCACCCCGGTGGGCTTTCCGCTTTTGTCCAGGGCAACATAGGTAAGATAGGCGGAAGCCGTGTGTCTGATTTCCCCGGTCAGCGGGTTCTCTGCCTCCACCCGCACGCCGACCTCCATTGAAGTCCTGCCGACCAGGTTCAGGCTGGCTTTAAGGGAGAGAACATCACCAACATAGACGGGGTGGAGAAAATCTATACGGTCGACGGAAGCCGTCACTCCGTTCGTTCGAGTGTGGCGCTGGGCAACTATGGTGCCGGCCATGTCTATCAGCTTCATTATGACGCCGCCCTGTACATTTCCGGAGTGATTTGCATCCTGGGGTGACATTGGCTGTACCATGATGACACTGCTGTCTTTAATTCTCTTTCCCTGCATTTCTCTCCTCCTCGGGCAGTTCCCTACTCCATTTTAGCACTTTTATTTATCCTGCCATACCCGCCCTCATTGGAGATTGACAATAACATATCACCTATATACTATTACTTATAAGGGCCAAAGGAGGTGAGGGAGTTGAGCAACGATACTGAAGATTCCAAGAATCGGTGGGCAGTCGGTGGAGTGCTTATTCCGGCGGGTTTGTTTATTGGTATGGGGCTTGGTTGGGCGCTGGGCTACCTTGTGCAGGGTCTTCTCATTGGGTTGGGCGCCGGTTTTCTGGGTATGGCAATAGTGCGGCTTACAACCGGCAAATAGCGGAATTTCTTTACAGGAGGTGCATGCCATGGAAAGCAGTTTCGTGCAGCGTATTGAGCGTATTGATTACTACTACACTGTGGTTCCCAATAAGGTTGGAGCGGGTGCCGGGGTTTTCAAGGCGCTTAAGGCAAAGGGTGTCAATCTGCTGGCTTTCAACGGTTTTCCATTGAGCGCGAAGAGTAGCCAGCTCGACCTCTTGCCGTCCAGCGGGGATGCCCTCGTTGCGGCGGCGCAAAAAGCGGGTATCAAGCTGGTGGGGCCAAAGGTTGCTTTCCTGGTCTCGGAGTGGGAGCACCTGGGTGGTGTCGCCGACATACTCAGCAAGCTGGAAGAGGCAGGGGTCAATGTCACAGCCATGCAGGCTATAGACACCGGCGACTGGCGTTATGGAGCCGTTATATGGGTTAAGCAGCACAATATCGGCAAGGCTGCCAAAGCGTTGGGGATTTCTTAGAGTATGTTTTTCTTCCCATACCCGCCCGCCCTCATAAGCTGCGCTTCTAGCACTTGCTGAGAATACGGGGGGTTTTGTTCTGTTTTGCTCAAGACTAACAAGCTTTGGAATATTATCTTTGTCTGCTCGCAAATAACCATACAAAGAATGATGCGACAGCTACGACACCAAAAAACCAGCCAGCTGAAGAAAGGCCAAGAAGGAAGCAAGCAAAGCTGATAACGGCACAAATAGCAGGAAAGCTCTGAGCTATGACCTTGAAATTAAAATTCATTATTCTTCTTGAGTACTTTCTTCATTAGTCTCAGGTAGAGAGAGAATAGGTTCCCCCTCAAGTTTGATAAATTCAAGGTTTTTTAGGGTAGCATTGATAGTATTAATATGCTCATCTTTTGCAGTATCTTCGCCAATATCATCACTTGAAATTCGGATTTCCACATTGTAACCCTTATCAATTCTTTTGGCGATTTCAATAAGAGCTTTTTCTAAATCGGTAGATAGTTCGTTGCTACGGTGTTTATCTTCTTTCCCGTAATATTTTTCCAAAAGTTCAGGAGCGAGTTTCTTAACTTCTTTAGTAATAGCTGAGTCAGCCTTGTTCTTAATAACCTGTAATTCTTTGTTTGTAAATCCTTGTTTCTTTAATTTGCCATGTAGTATTCTGATTTCAAGAATACTTTTATAAACTCTGAGTATTCTATCGACAGCAAATGCAATACTGGCAGCTGTGACGGGTATCATCGCAAGCATTACGGTAAAGTCGCTAGAGGACAAAGAGCGAATCTTAAAACCTGGACGCTTATGTGTAGTTAGTTCGGAGAAAGCACCAAACAACATATCAAGTTTAACCAAGTCCTTAGAAAGCTCTTGAAGATTGTCTGATACAGCAGGCCTAGGAATAAGTATTCCTACCTCGCACTGCCCCTTTTCTATTTGTTCTGAGCTAATATTCAGTTTTTTAAATGAAGAAATTACTTCTTCAAAGGAAGTCTTACATATGGACAGTTGCTTATGAAGTTCCTGAAGCTCCTGCAAAGCGACAGCCGGTGTTATTTGGTTGCGTGCGAATATTTCTTGAATATGGTTTAGAAGATTATTACCCAATAAATCATTAACGCCTAACTCCTTAAGAGCCTGTTTCCATGCTGGGCTGTAATCGTTGCTTTTGGCCGTAACTAAAACACTCTGGATTTTTTGTAGGTTATTGCTAACTTCGTTCTGAAATTGTGGCTCTTGTGGCCGATTTATCTGATTTTGAAGGGCTCCTACTAACTGTTGTAGAGTTTCTGGTGTTTTTGTAGTATTGATATCATCAGTAACGGCAATGGCGATTGCGTGCAGTCGTTCAGTGTTCATATATACCTCCTAACTTGCTTAAGCCTATTGTACACCCGCCTGTCAAATACCCCCCCCCATCTCTTTACCATCTCCTCCCCACCAGTTATAATAGGGCGGTACCCCTTTTAAGCCCCTGTATATAATAAGGTAGCCGGAGGTGCAACTTGGCGGCTTTATATGTGACCTCGTTAAAGGCGGGTGTGGGCAAGACGGCGGTGTGCGCCGGGCTGGCTAAGCATCTGGACGGAGACGGCAGGAAGGTGGGCTATTTCAAGCCGATGGTGGCTGATATCAGGGAGAAGGCGGTGGTGGATAGCGACGCCGCGTTCATCAGGAAGGTGCTGAGGCTGAAAGATGCGGTGGCTGACCTGTGCCCGGTCATCGACAGGGGCGGCGACCTGACCCGTAATATTAAGAAGGCATACGATAAGGTCGCCAAAGGCAAGGATGTGGTCATTGTCGAGGGCGTCTGGCGCCTGAGGCCCGGGGCGAAGCCGGTTGAGGCGGCTCAGGAGGTGGTAAAGGCGCTCAATGCCAGGGTTATTGTCGTCGAACCGTATACCGCAGAGCTGGCTGATACCGATTTGTCGGCAAAGTATCGGGGCTTCGGTGAAAGCCTGCTGGGCGTGGTGGTCAACAGGGTGCCGGTAAGAAGGCTGGAGGCTCTCTCGGAACGGTTCTCCTCCGGGGCGGGTGGGGCGGCGGTGCTGGGTCTGCTCCCCGAAGACAGGGTGCTGTTCGGGCTGACGGTAGGGGAGATTGCCGAAAGGATTGACGGCGAAATACTTAACGATGCCGCTAAATCGGGAGAGGTGGTGGAGAACTTCATGCTGGGGGCGATGGTCGTCGATGAAGGCCCCCTCTATTACGAACGCCGGGCTAACAAGGCGGCGGTATTGCGGAGCAACCGCCCCGATATGCAGCTGGCGGCTCTGGAGACCTCTACACGCTGTCTGGTTCTTAGCGGCGGCGTGGAGCCGACATACCCGGTCATTACCAGCGCTAAAGACAAGGGCATCCCCATAATCCTCACCCAGGGCGATACCGGTTCCGTGGTCAACACCCTGGAGATAGCTCTGGGCAAGCCCCGCTTCAACCAGCCCAAGAAGCTGCCCCACCTCCTGAAAATAATGGAACACCACTTCGACTATAGAGCGGTAGAGCAGGGGCTAAATCTCAAATAGCTTGACATAACACCAAAAACAATCCCCAAACTACCCCCCGATTTGTTCTCCGTAAAATTTTTCAGCCTTTTTTTGAAGCTAATCAGCTTTGTTAAGCCTCGGCGCCAATGTTATAATGAGTTAGATGGATATTCTGGCTGAGCTTAACCCGGCGCAGAGGGAAGCGGTAGAAGCAATTGAAGGCCCGGTGCTGATTCTGGCCGGGCCCGGCAGCGGCAAGACCAGGGTTATCGCCCACCGGGTAGCCTACCTTATCAAGGTCTGTGGAGTCAGCCCCCACCGCATTATGGCGGTTACCTTCACCAATAAAGCCGCTCGGGAGATGGTGGAAAGGCTTAAACGCCTTATCGGGGAGAGGATAGTCGGCGACCTGACCATCGGAACTTTTCACGCCATCTGCGCCCGCATCCTGCGCCAGGCGGGCAAGGCTATAGATGTTGACCCCCGCTTCGTCATCTACGACGATGAAGACCAAATCAGCCTGCTTAAAAGGGCTATCCAGGAAATAGGCCTCGACCCCAAGCAATATGCCCCCAGGGCGATATCCTCGGCTATCTCCGCAGCCAAGAGCGGCACCATAACCCCCCAGGAATATATAAAGAGCACCAGGAGCTATTTCGAGGAGGTGGTGGGGCGGGTCTATGAGCTTTATCAGGCAACGCTGACCGAGAGCAATGCTCTGGACTTTGACGACCTGCTGATGAAAGCAGTCCAGCTGTTTAGAAACAGTCCGGAGACGCTGGCTAAATACCAGTCCCGCTATTTACATATACTGGTGGACGAGTTTCAGGATACCAATCTGGTTCAGTACGAGCTGATAAAGCAGCTGGGCGGCCAGAGGCACAATATCTGCGTGGTTGGCGACCCCGACCAGTCCATCTACTCCTGGAGGTTCGCCGACCTGCGCAATATCCTCAGCTTTGAAAAGGACTACCCCGAGGCGAAAGTGGTCTTGCTGGAGCAGAACTACCGCTCCACCCGGCTCATCCTGGAAACGGCTTCTCACGTAATCTCAGCCAATCAGCAGCGCAAGCCCAAGAAGCTGTGGACGGATAACGAAGCCGGCGAGATGACCAACATTGTCGAGACCTACACCGAGCAGGAAGAGGCCCAGTTTGTGGTCAGCGAGATAGAGCGTCTGGTGGAGGGGGGCAAGGCTAAGCTGGGCGACTGCGCTGTAATGTACCGCACCAACGCCCAGTCAAGGGCTTTAGAGGAGGCTTTTATCCGCTACGGGACCCCCTATAAGCTGGTGGCTGGCACCCGCTTCTACGAGCGTCGGGAGGTCAAGGATATCATCGCCTATTTGAGGTTCATCCAGAACCCCAAGGACAGTGTCAGCCTGCTCAGAATAATCAATGTGCCGGGGCGTGGTATCGGCCAGAAGAGCCAGAGCCAGCTTTCCAGCTGGGCAAAGTCCCTGGGCGTCTCCCAGTATGAGGCGTTAAAGCTTATCGCCAAGCCGGATAAAGATGAGCAGCAACCTCACTTTAACTCCCGCATAGTTAAGGCGCTGGCTGGCTTTCAGGAGCTTATGCAGGAGCTTATTGACCGCAGCCAGGAGCTCGGCCTGGTTGATTTATTCGACCTGGTTATAAAAAAGACCGGCTATGAGGAGTACCTGCTGGGCGAAAAGGACGGCGAGGAGCGCTGGGAAAACATACTGGAGCTGCGTACTGTTGCTCAGGAGTACCGTCACCTTGAATCAGGCGAGGGCTTGACCGTCTTTCTGGAAGGCGTGACCCTGGTATCCGATGTTGACGGTCTTGACGAGACGGTTGATACTGTTACTCTGGTCACCCTGCATCAGGCTAAGGGGCTGGAGTTCCCGGTGGTCTTTATCGTCGGCGTGGAGGATGGTATCCTGCCCCACTTCAAGTCGTTAGCCGACCCGCAGCAGATGGAGGAGGAAAGGCGGCTCTGCTATGTGGGCATAACCCGAGCCAAGCAGCGGGTCTATCTGGTCTATGCTTTCCGCCGCAGCCTGATGGGCTCTCAGATGGTGACCACGCCGTCGCGTTTCTTAAAAGACATCCCACAGCACCTGATAAACAAGGGTGACCTGTGGCAGAGAGAGGAAAGCCAGGTGATGCCATCTTCGTCTTCCTGGAAAAAGGCTCCGGCTCCCCCCGCTGATACCCCTGAACTTAAGCCCGGCGACCACGTCCGCCATGCCCAGTTTGGTGATGGGGTGGTGGTCAACTGCAAGCCAGTGAGGGATGATAAAGAGGTGTTAGTGGCTTTCACCAGTGGGGTGGGGGTCAAAAAGCTGCTCTTGAGCTTTGCCAATCTGGAGAAGACGGAGAAGACAAGGTAACTATGCCGATCAGAGCTCTAGACCCCAAAGTCATCGCCCAGATTGCCGCCGGTGAGGTGGTGGAAAGACCGGCCTCGGTGGTCAAAGAACTGGTGGAGAATTCGCTGGATGCCGGCTCGTCCCAGGTTTCGGTTGAGGTCAGGGGTGGTGGGGTGAGCCTTATCCAGGTGACCGATAACGGTACCGGCATTCCCTCCGATGAGATAGGACTTGCCTTTGACCGCTACGCTACTAGCAAGGTAGCCAATCTGGAAGACCTGGAATCTATCCAGAGCCTTGGTTTCCGCGGGGAAGCATTGCCCAGCATCGCCGCCGTGGCTCAGGTAGATGTGGTTACCTGCGCTGCCGGTGAGAAAGCGGGCGCTTACCTCAGCCTGCAGGACGGTGTAATCTCAACTCAGGGCAGCCGGGGACGCTCTCAGGGAACCACGGTCACGGTGAGCAATCTATTCCGCAAGATACCGGCCAGGCTAAAGTTTCTCAAGTCGGTGGCAACGGAAAACAGCCATATCGCCAACGTAGTCAGCCAGTATGCCCTCGCCTTCCCCGAGGTCAAATTTTCTCTTTTAATCGATGGCAGGGTGGCGCTGAGGACACCGGGTAGTGGACGGCTCATAGACAGCCTGGCTGAAGTCTACGGCGCTGTTATAGCCGGAAACATGATTGAGCTTGAGACTGATACCACGGCTCCATCGCCCCGGATAGCGGGCATGGTCGGCTCACCCAAGATAAGCCGTTCCGGTCGGGGTAACTTAAGCTTCTTCGTCAACCGCCGCTGGGTGAACAGCCGGATGCTGGCACGGGCGGTGGAGGACGCCTATCACGGGCTTTTAATGGTTGGCAAGCACCCGGTGGCCATTATTAATATCTCTCTGCCACCGCAGGAGGTGGACGTTAATATTCACCCAACAAAGAGCGAGGTAAAATTCCATAACGATTCGGCAATCTTTAGCGCCGTTCGCCGGACGGTTCGCCGGGCTTTAACGGAACAAATCACGGTGCCCAGGGTTGAGATAGCGGCTACCCAGCCCGTATTCCCTTCGGTAGTAAAGGAGACGGCATCGCAACCGTATGTCGGGGCTTCTCCCGATTCAATTACCCCTGCGCCTACCCCGGCAATGTCCCTGCCGGTGCTGCGGGTACTGGGACAGCTTGATAACAGCTATATCATCGCCGAGGGCCCCGACGGGCTGTACCTTATTGACCAGCACGCCGCCCATGAGCGCATACTCTTCGAAAAGATTAGCCAGCAGAGAGCACAGCGGGATATAGAGGTTCAGGGACTGCTTGAGCCGATGACATTCGAGGTCAGCCCCCGGCAGGAGGCGATACTGAAATCACGCTATCAGGACCTGGCTGAATTTGGTTTCACCATTGAGCCTTTCGGTGATAGAACCTTCCTTATCAGGGCTCTGCCCGCCCTGATTCACGACAAGGACTGGGCAGGCACGCTTCGGGAACTGCTGGACTCGTTGTCCCGGGGGGATAAAGGTGACTGGGCGGAAGACGTGACTATTACTATGGCCTGCCACGGCGCAGTCAGGGCTAAGCAGTCACTCTCCGAGCCCGAGATGCGGGAACTGGTGCGGCAGCTGGAGCAGTGCGCCACCCCTCATACCTGCCCCCACGGCCGGCCGACCATGATTTATCTCGGCCTAAGTCAGTTGAAAAAGGAGTTTGGTCGTACCTGAAGCCCAAGCTCAAACTTGCTTAAACTCGTTAAAGAGCTCGGGACAGAGGCTATCGGGCAATTCCGACAGGGGTTTATTGGCGTGGCTGGTGAGCAGCGGTGAGATGGAGATATTACCCCGCTCCATTGCCCAGGTATCGGTGTTATCATCAACCGCCTTGTTTACCCTCTTGCGAACAAACCAGTAGTACTGGCGCCCGTTATTATATCTCTCTTCAATAATATCGGTATGGCTGTAGCGGGCGGGGCAGGTAATTTTCACCCCGGTGATTTCCTCCCGGGGCAGGTTGGGCAGGTTTACATTAAGGCATATATCAGCCGGTATAACACCGGACTCAACCCTTCTGGCTAACAGGGCGGCGAATCTGGCGGCATCATCAAAGTAGAAATTATCTCCCCAGCCTGCCGATATGGCCAGGGCGGGAAGCCCGTGCAGGCTGCCTTCCAGGGCCGCCCCCACCGTCCCCGATATCAGGACATCATCACCAAGGTTGGCTCCCCGGTTTATTCCGGAAATGATTAGGTCTATCTTGTCCTTGACCAGCTTGCCCAGAGCCAGGATAACGCAGTCAGCCGGGGTACCCTCTACAGCGTAGCTTTCTACCCCATCTGCCACCGGCGTTGCTTTCCTGGCTCTTACCGGCTGGTGCAGGCTGACGGTGGTGCCCATAGCGCTCAGCTCCCGGTCCGGGGCGACCACCACCACCTCGGCTATTTTCTTCAGCTCCTTGGTCAGGGCTATCAACCCATCGGCGAATATGCCGTCGTCATTGGTTACCAGTATTTTCATGCGTGGCTTCCTTTCTAACCCTGAATTTTATCACGATGGAGGCAGTGAGGACAAATAACCCCACCCCCATTTATATCTATTCCCGCCCGCCGCCCTTTAGGGTAGGGCTAAAAAAGAGCGAAGAGAGGCAAGACCTCTTAGGGAGGGTGGGCGGGAAAGAAAAACACCTGTTAAAAGGGTGGGGTGGGGAGCAAAACGCACTCTAAAAGTAATTAAATTTGTTTGATTAGGCTCATTTATGATAATATTTAGCTGTAGAACGGAGGCTAAAATGGAACCCAGGATAGGCGTCTATATCTGTCACTGCGGCAGTAATATCGAGGGTACGGTTAACACCGGGGCGGTTGCCCAATTTGCTCAGGGTCTGGAAGGGGTGGTAGTCGCCCGTGACTATAAGTTCATGTGCTCCGAACCGGGGCAGGAGCTTATCAAGAAGGACATCAGGGAATTGGGGCTTAACCGCGTCGTGGTTGCCTCCTGCTCCCCGACCATGCACGAGCCCACCTTCCGCCGCGCCTGTCAGGAAGCGGGGATGAACCCCTATCTCTTCGAGATGGCCAATATCCGCGAGCAGGTCTCCTGGGTAACCGAGGATAAAGAGAAAGCCACTGAAAAAGCCAGGGCGCTGGTCAGCGCCGCGGTAAGGCGGGTCTACTACCACCAGCCGCTGGAAACCAGAGAGGTGCCGGTCAACCCCAACACCCTGGTGGTGGGCGGCGGCATTGCCGGCATCCAGGCGGCGCTTAAAATTGCCGATTCCGAACACAAGGTCTACCTGGTAGAGAAAGAGCCCAGCATCGGGGGGCATATGGCGCAACTGGACAAGACCTTCCCCACCCTGGACTGTTCGGCATGTATCCTCACCCCCAAGATGACGCAGGTGGGCTCTCATCCCTATATCGAGCTGCTGACCTACAGCCAGGTTGAGGAGGTCTCCGGCTATATAGGCAATTTCAAGATCAAAATAAGGAAGAAAGCGCGCTACGTAGACGAGGATAAATGCACCGGCTGCGGCTTATGCCAGACCAAGTGCCCCTGGAAGGTTGACAGCGAGTTTGAAGTTGGCCTTGGAAAGAGAAAGGCTATCTATACCCCCTTCCCCCAGGCGGTGCCCAACATACCGGTCATTGATACGGAGCACTGCGCCTACTTCTTAAACGGCAAGTGCCGTGCCTGCGAGAAGTTCTGTGAAGCCGAGGCTATCGATTTTGAGCAGAAAGACAAGGTAATCGAGGTAGAAGTCGGCTCTATAATCATGGCTACCGGGTTCAATCTGTTTGACCCCACCCCAATTTATTCCTACGGCTATAAAAGGCTGGACAATGTCCTCACCAGCCTTGAGTTTGAGCGGATGGTCAATTCATCTGGCCCCACTGAGGGCAATATTGTGCTTAAAAATGGCTCGGAGCCGGATAGTATCGCCATTATCCACTGCGTGGGCAGCCGGGACGAGAAATACCACGAGTATTGCTCCCGGGTCTGCTGCATGTATTCCATGAAGTTTGCCCATCTTATCAAGGAGCATACCAGCGCCAGGGTCTACGAGTTTTATATTGATATCAGGAGCTTTGGCAAGGGCTACGAAGAATTCTATAACCGCGTTCTCAAAGAAGGAACGGTCTTTATCAGGGGCCGTCCCGCCGAGGTAACCAATATCGCCGAGACGCCCGAGGAAGAGGGTAAACTTATCGTCCAGTTTGAAGATACGCTGGTGGGACGGCAGAGCCGGCTGCCGGTGGACATGGTGGTCTTAAGTTGTGCTCTGGAGCCGCAGCCGGATGTTGAGGCTGTCGCCCGCCTGTTTAATATCAGCCGCAGCGGCGACGGCTTTTTCCTGGAGAAACACCCCAAGCTGGAGCCGGTATCCACTATGACCGATGGTATCTTCCTGGCGGGTTGCTGTCAGGGCCCCAAGGATATACCCGATACTGTAGCCCAGGCTTCGGCGGCGGCTGCTGAGGCTTTAGCAATGATTAGCCGGGGTAGAGTGGAAATTGAAGCCGCCACGGCGGTCATTGACGAGAGAATCTGCTCGGGCTGTCAGGCTTGCCTGGAGGTCTGCCCCTATAGCGCCATTGACTTTGATAAAGAAAAGAAGGTGTGCCGGGTTAATCAGGCACTGTGCAAAGCCTGCGGCGCCTGTACCACCGCCTGCTTCAGTGATGCCATAAGCCTGGAGCACTTCACCAATGAGCAGATTGTGGCTGAGATGGAGGGGGCACTGGTTTAGGGTTTCTCTAGTACTCGCTGGAGACGAAGTCTTTAATCTGGGCGTAGCTGAAAACCGGCCCGTCGCGGCAGACATAGAGATTGCCGATATTACATCTTCCGCACTTGCCAATGCCGCACTTCATTCTCTTCTCCAGCGTAGTCAGCATCTGCTCCGGCTTAAAGCCCAGTTTTTCCAGCACGGGGAAGGTAAACCGTATCATAATCGGCGGCCCGCAGACGATAGCCACTGTCTCTTTAGCCGGGGGGGCTGCCTCCTCCAGTATCTTGGGGACCATGCCCACTTTGCCCTTCCAGCCCTCAGCTTCACGGTCTACAGCGGTTACCATGTTTACCGTCTTGTTCTTGTCCCACGCCTCCAGGTCATACTTAAAGCACAGGTCGGCAGGACTGCGGGCGCCGTAGACTATATCTACCTTATTATATATATCCCGGTTGTCGATGATATTCCAGATGAGAGACCTTAAGGGAGCCAGGCCGATGCCCCCGCCGACGAAGACCAGGTTCTTGCCCTTTAGGGCTTCAAGGGGGAAGCTGTTGCCGTAGGGCCCCCGGAAGCCTATCTCGGCGCCGACCCCCAGCCGGTTCAAAGCGTTGGTAACCTTGCCCACTTTCTGGACGGCAAACTCCAGGTGGTCGCGCCGGGTAGGGCTGGAGGAGATACAGAAGGGGGCTTCACCGGTGCCAAGAACGGAGTACTGGGCGAACTGCCCGGACTCAAAGGTGAATTCCTTCCGCAGCTTCTCGTCCTTAAAGTTGAAATGGTAAGTCCTGACGCCCGGCGTCTCCTCAACTATCTTCTCGATTACGGCGATATGGGGCAGGTAGACATTACCCTGAGCAAAGAAGCTCTGCTTAGTATCGGCAACGGTCATTTTCTGGCCTCTGTCTTAGTCGGAACACTCTCTATAACCTGGGTAATATCCCAGTTCACCGGGCACAGGCGGATGCAGCGGCCGCAACCAGTACAGGCGATAACATTAAAAGTCATTGGATAAAACTCATATTTGTGGCATACCTTCTGCCTGACCCGCTGCCACTTCTCCTGCCTGGGGTTTTCCATGGGCATCTTGGTATAGAGAGGGAAGCTGCAGCTATCCCAGCTCCGGAATCTTGTCCCCTCCTGTTTGACCATCTCATCACTGATATCAAAGCAGTAACAGGTGGGGCAGAGCAGCGTGCAGATGCCGCAACCTATGCACTTGGCCGCGGTCTTTTCCCAGAACCCCTCGTCATCAAAGCTGGCTAACAGCCTGTCCTTAATGCCTTCGGTATTAAGTTTTCGGGTAACCCTGTCATAGGCTGTCTTTTTAGATTGTGTGGCTTTAGCCTCGTCGTCTTTAGTTACCTCTTTTAAGCCTTTAGTCTTGGCGATTAGCTCTTTACCCTTCTCGGTGACCTCTTCAATCAGGAACTCCTCGCCGATATCGATGAGCATCAGGTCAACATTGGTCGAATCAGTGGGACTGGTACCCATGGAGGTGCAGAAGCAGCTTTCGTAGGGGTTGGTGCACCCCAGCCCGACTAATACCGCGCTATTTCTCTTGGAGAGATAGTAGGGGTCTTCAAGGGTTTGCTTAAAGGTCATATCCAGTATGGCCATGGCTCTGGCATCGCAGGGACGGATGCCGAAAAGCAGCTGCCTGCGTTCGGCCTTGGGCGGAGGCTCTATATTGTAGCCCTCATCACCCTTCTGGAAGCGGAACATTTCCTCCATGGGGGGAAGGAAGCTGGCCTTGGGGGGGACAACCGTGTTCCGGTACCAGTCCAGGAAGCTGGTATCTTTACCGTCCCACTCAGCCATAGCCGCCACGCCGCTCTCTTTTGACGGTACCAGCACGGCAAACTGCTGACTCCACTGTTCGAGGAGTATGGCTATATCCTTTTTGCTTACTTTTTTATTAGCCATTTCTACCTGAATAAATCCTCGGCCTCTTCCTGCTCATAGTGGGCCATCAGTGGCAGGGCTTCCTTATCCATGCCCGACTTGAAGCTGAAAAGCTCGTCCACTATATCGTACATCTCCCGGGAAAGGCTTCTTAAGGGGATATTCACCGGACAGACCCGCTCACACTCACCACAGTCGGTGCACCTTCCGGCGACATGGATATTTCTCACTATCTGGAAGATGAGATTATCCTGCCACCGTGGCACCGGCATTACCCACTGCGGCTCGGTCTCTTCGACGAAGCACCGCTGGCAGAAGCAGGCAGGACAGGCATTACGGCAGGCATAGCACCTTATACAGCGGCTGAATTCATTCTTCCAGAACTCCCACCTTTCTGCCGTGGGCGTTTCTTTCAGCTTGGCTATATTTTGTTCGCTAACCTCTAGTTCAGGCGCCGGCGGCCTAACTTCGCCGAGAAGAATATCATATTCCTGCGGTGTTGGCAGCTCACAGGCAAGACAGTGGTCAAACAGGACCTGGGTGGTGGTAAACTCTTTCTTCTTGCCTTCAACCTTTACGATTACCTTGTCTCCCTCACGGGTGATATCATCCAACTCATCCCTGTCCTTGCCCACCAGTTTTTCAATCTTTGCCAGGTCGATGAGTCCCGGGCAGGGGACAGCCAGGATGACCACATCCTCCCTGGCAAGTTTATTATCCTGTATCAGGCTGACGATGGAACGGCTGTCGCAGCCCTTAGCCACAATGCCCACCCGCCCCTTTAAGCCGGTCAGGAAATCAGCCAAATTATTGACCATAAAGGGATTGATGACCAGGCGTTCGGTATCGTCTTTATCCCTGGTTATCAGGGGGGTATCGGTGAATTTTAGGCTCCCCGGCTCGAAGCCGATAATCCAGTCAACCTTGTTCTGCTCTAGTAGTTCTTTGGCTTCCTGCCTTAGCTTTTGTTCCATAAAATTTTCTCTGGCTAACTTTCTTCGGAAAACAGCTGGTTGGGGCCGACCTCTTTTAGACCCTCGGTTACCTCGGACACCACCTCGGCGAACTTCCCTCCCTCCGAAGCGGAGACCCAGCTCGCCTGAACCCTCTGGGGCTCGACGCCCAGGTACTCCAGGAACTTCTTGGTGATGGCTATCCGGCGGCGGGCGCGGTAGTTTCCCGTCAGGTAGTGGCAATCACCGGGGTGGCATCCTGAAATCAGCACTCCGTCAAAACCCATTCGCAAAGCCTTGATAATGAACAGAGAGTCAACCCGGCTGGAACAGGGGACCTTTATTATCCTGATGTTGGCCGGGTATTTCTTGCGGCTGATTCCGGCTAAATCAGCGCCGGCATAGCTGCACCACCTGCAGAGAAAGCCGAGTAATTTGGGTTCCCATTCCGATTGCTGTGTCATGTATGCCTCAAAAGAAGTCGAGCCGTGAGTAATTGTAGCACAGGCGTGGTTTTGGTATCAAGTTTGACGACGGCTAATTGCTTTCTTAGCTGTGGCATTGTTATACTATTCCTGAACCGTTTATGAAAACCAGCGACTTTGATTACTATCTCCCCTCCGAGCTTATCGCTCAGACACCGATTGAACCCAGAGACCAATCGCAGCTTATGGTGCTAGACCGCAGCCGCGGCTCGATAGAGCACCATCACTTTTTTGAAATAGTCGACTATTTGCGTGCTGGAGATGTCCTGGTCTTTAACGATAGCCGCGTCATCCCCGCCCGAATCATCGGCAAAAAAGCCGATACCGGAGGCAAGGTGGAGCTGCTGCTGCTGCGCCAGCTGGATACCGCTGTCTGGGAGGCACTGGTAAAACCGGGGAAACGGGTTGATATTGGCACCAGGCTGGAGATAACCGGCGATTCTACCAGCGGCGGCGTCAAGGTCTGGGCTGAGATAACCGGGCTGGGGGAGGGGGGAGTCAAGGTGGTACGATTTTCTGATGAAAAGCGCTTGCTGCAGCTGGGCAGGGTGCCACTGCCCCCATATATACACACCCCGCTGGCCGATGCCGAGCGCTACCAGACAGTCTACGCCCGGGCTCCGGGTAGCGCTGCCGCCCCCACCGCCGGGCTGCACTTTACCCCCCAGCTGCTTGAGCAGATAAAGGGCAAGGGGGTTCAACTGCTCTTTGTTACCCTTCATATAGGGCTGGACACCTTCCGGCCGGTCAGGGAAGAAGACCCGCGGAAACACCTCATACACAAGGAATACGGCATATTAACCCCGGAGGTAGCTTCTGAGCTATCCCGGGCTAAGAAGGAAGGGCGGAGAATCATCTGCGCCGGTACCACTACGGTCAGAATCATCGAGCAGGCGGCTCAAAGCCAGGCTACCCCTCTAGAGCCCTTCGAAGGCTGGGTAAATCTGCTGGCTTTACCCGGATACCGGTTCCACATGGTTAGTGCCATGCTCACCAATTTTCATTTGCCCAGGTCAACACTGCTGATGCTGGTGGCTGCCTTTGCCGGCAGAGAGTTTATTATGCGTGCCTATGAGGAAGCCATAGCCAGGAAATATCGTTTCTATAGCTTCGGCGATGCTATGTTTATTACCTGAGGAGAAATATTTTAAGAAAGCCTGATGAATAAAAAAATCTTCGCCATACTGGTCGCTACCATGTTCATTTCCATGCTGGGGTTTGGCATAGTCGTACCCTTATTACCCATCTATGCCGACCAGCTGGGGGCCACCCCAATTGAAATCGGCCTTATCAACGGCGGGTTCGGAATTGCAGTTTTGGTCTTTCTCCCCGTTGTCGGCAGACTCTCCGACCGCATCGGGCGCAAGGTATTTCTTTGTTCTGGCCTTGCCGTTCTTATTATTGCCTCGCTTGGTTTCATCTGGGCGCAAAACCCGCTTCAGCTAATCCTGGTGCGCTGTTTTCAGGGCTTGGGGGCATCAATGCATCTGCCTGTTGCGCAAGCCTACCTCGGTGATATCACACCAGAGGGACAAGAAGGCAGGTGGATGGGGCGCTTTAATGGCGTTCTTTTCAGCGCCGTGGGCCTTGGCCCGCTAATCGGTGGCCTGCTGACCGACCTGTTCAGCGCCAGCACCACTTTCCTGGTAATGGCCGCTCTCTGTGCCGTTGGCTTAATAGCTACCATCACCTTATTGCCCGAAGTCCCCAAAAAGACTGCCAAAGAAAAAGAAAGTACGGTTTTTACCAGTTTGAAAAAGAGCAGTAAGCTTAAAGGGGCATTTGCCTTCCAGATGGCAAACGGCTTCGTTATGGCCTGCATGATGACTTTCTTGCCGCTATTTGCCAACCAGAACCTCGGCTTGAGCGTTAGCCTTATTGGGCTGCTGATAGCATCACAAACACCAATGGCACTGCTTCAATCTTACACCGGCACTCTGGCTGATAAATACAGTAGAAGAATACTGGTAACCGCCGGCGGCACGGTAGCCATTATTTTCATAGTATTGCTACCGATGGCAAACAGCTTCTGGCCGCTACTCGCCATGTACGTCTTGATTGCTGCTGGTACCGCCTTTGCCATACCGTCAGTGGCTGCCTACGTCGTTGAGGAGGGCAGAACTCTTGGTATGGGGACCAGTATGGCGATGCTAATGATGGCAATGCAAATCGGCACGGGGGTAGGCCCTATCATGCTTGGTGGAATCGTTGAGTTTATGGGTATTAAATCGGCATTCTATTCAGCAGCCGGCATACTACTGATAGGCCTCGCCGTCTTTAGCTGGTTTATCAGGAAGCGGCACTGAATAAACAGCCGACTGGACTACCCCGACCGCACTATCCCAGAATAGCCTCCGCCTCCTCCCGGTAGGCATCCATCAGATAGGGTATTCCGGTGACCTTGGCGCACTCTTCGGTCAGGGACATCAGCTCCCGCCGGGTAATTGACGGCACACTGAAGCACCTGGCACCCGCCATCAGCTGCTGTAATCCAACCCTGAGCTTATCGACATAGCTATAGATGCCAACCGCACCCAGAGGGATATTCTTCATTTCGTCAGCGCCCACGATATTCTTAACATCTTCGTAGTTTACGAAAATCTCCTCCGGTGTTTCCCCAAACTGGCCGACTGTATTGGGCAGCCTGCCGTCTTTGAGCCACTTATCGATGTTCTTGCCCACCATGCCCGGAATCATCAGTGCCCGCCCCATGCAGACCGCCCTGGTGAAGGGGGCACCTAGAGCCAGCGCCTTAAATATGCCATCCTCACTGCTGAAGCCGCCGGCAAAGGCGATATCAGGTACCCGCTCACCCTTGTCAGCTAGCTTCTGGCAGAATTCACGGGCAGCCGCATGCAGGTAGAGACTGGGCATGCCCCATTCTTCCATCATACGCCACGGGCTCATACCGGTGCCGCCGGGGGCTCCATCTATGGTAAGCAAATCAATTTTAGCCTTCGAACCCCACTTAATTGCCATAGCCAGCTCACGTAGCCCATAGGCTCCGGTTTTCAGGGTAATACGCTTGAAGCCGAGTTCCCTTAAACGGTTGACCTCTTTATGGAAACCCTCTTCGTCGATAAAACCAAGACGGCTGTGACGCTCAAACTCTTTAAGAGAGCCATTCTGGAAAGCTGCCTGCACAACGGGGTTTGACGGGTCGGGGGTAACAATGTAGCCGCGTTTCTGGAGCTCTAACGCCCTTTCCAAACTGTTAACCTTAATCTCACCGCCGATACACTTGGCGCCCTGCCCCCACTTCAGCTCAATAGTATCCAGGCCGTGCTTCTTGATGACGTACTCGTCAACACCCAGCCTGGTATCCTCCACATTCATCTGTACCAGTATTTCACCGTATCCCTGATGATAGCGCCGGTAGATCTCGATGCGCCGGTCCATATCCGGGGAGGCAACAACCTTCCCCTTGGTATCACGTTCAAGGCCCGGGTCGATACCGCAGACGTTCTCGCCGCAGACCAGGGTAATCCCGCTGATAGCGGCGCCAACAGCAAAATGGTCCCAGTTCTTGCGGGCTATCTCCGTAGAGCCCAGCGCCCCGGTAAAGACGGGAGCCTTCATTTTAACTTTGATATCCCAGCCATACTCAGTCTCAGTATTTACCGCCGGGAAGATAGCCGAATCGGGGTCACCGGTGACGCCAGCCGGCAGTCCTTCAACCCCAAGGGCGTACCCCTGTATGTTAAGGTGAGAGTAATCAATGGGATAGTCCTTGTCACCGCCGGAGGTGATTTCGCCGAATGGACTGGGATAGATTAACTCCCGGCCGCGGAAGGTTGCCTTGAAAACCTCACAATTACCGGTGCACCCGTCAATACAACGAGTACAGATACCACTCATCGGCGATACATTTCGGGAACGGTTGGCGGTCTTGGTAGCCTCATTGGCATTTGGTCGTTGCAGATTCATTCTCTGATACTCCTTTTAGCTATATTATTACCGGTAATCCTTTTTCTCTGAGGTACTGCTTGGCCTCAGGGATTGAAATCTCGCCAAAGTGGAAGATAGAAGCTGCTAAAACTGCCGCTGCCTTACCCTCGGTCACCGCCTGGTAAAGGTGCTCCAGCTTACCGGCTCCGCCGGAAGCGGTAACCGGTATTGAGACCGCTTCCGCCACCGCTCTGGTCATCTCCAGGTCATATCCGTCCTTTGTCCCGTCGGCATCCTTACTGGTGAGTAATATTTCCCCGCCACCCAACTCCTCCACCTGCTTGGCCCAGTCAACGATATCCATCCCGGTGGACTCGGTGCCGCTTTTGACCACAACCTCAAGCCGGGGAAGATTACTGCCCCGGGGGTTCTTCCTGCCATCAATAGCCACCACCAGTCTCTCCCGGCCGAACTGTCTGGAAGCTTGGCTAATAAGCTCCGGTTGCCTTATTGCCGAGGTATTTATCGAAACCTTGTCCACACCGAGCTTAACCAGTGTCTCCATGTCCTCAAGACTGCTGATACCACCACCTACGGCAAAGGGGATAGTGACCACTTCGCAGACCCTTTTTACCCACTCCAGCCTTGTCTTTCTGTTCTCCACGGTAGCGAAGATGTCTAGGTAAACAAGCTCATCAGCCCCCTCCCGGCAGTAGGCTTGGGCTGCCTCCACCGGGTCACGGGCATCTCTCAGATTGACAAACTTCACCCCTTTGACCACCCTCCCATCCTTAACATCCAGACAGGGTATAATTTTTACCTGTTTCATTACTATTACTTCCTCAAACTTGGTTGGATTCAGCTAGTTAACGATAGTGTCCTAGGCAACTGGCAACCGTTTGCCTATTCTACCCAAACTAGACTTTTTTATCAAGCCAGTTCTTTACAAAGCCTTATTTTCTGGCTAGAATAAGATTATCCAAGCGGGAGTAACTCAGTTGGTAGAGTCCCTGCCTTCCAAGCAGGTTGTCGCGAGTTCGAGTCTCGTCTCCCGCTCCATTAACTTTGAAGCTTGCCGCAAAGCTTAATAGGGGGAAGACTGAAATGGATGATGAACTGGAAGCCCTTGTTGTAAGTGAAAAGAAACTGGATAGAAAGCTGTTAGCTGATATTCTGTCACCATATGTCAGGCTTGATAAGGATACCAGCAATATTAGCTCTCTGGAGGCATGGCTTGGCCTCGGAGCCGATTTAAAGATTCTGGTATACCTGCTAGCGAGGAAAGCCATGATACTCCTTCGGTTTAATCTGGAGGCGGAGAGGGCAACTGCCAGCGAAGTAGCGCGTGATACGAATATCAAACTGGAAGCAGTTAATCCGCTGCTGAGAAAGATGTATGCCGAAGGCATTGTGGAACGGTCTAAAGGACGTAGATATTTTGTGCCTGATGATGTTATTGACAGGGTCAGGGAGAAAATCAAGCAGTAAAATACTTTAGCGAGCGGCAATTCACCGCCCGCTAAAGTTGCTAATCATACTTGATTATTCTTGTGCTGAAAAATAGTTCCTTTACTGTCTCTCCTCAACCAGGATTTCAACCACCGCCGGGTCGGCCAGGGTACTGGTATCCCCCAGGTTCTCAATGTCGCCGGAGGCAATCTTGGTCAGGATTCGCCTCATAATCTTACCGCTCCTGGTCTTGGGCAAAGCATCGGAAAACTGGATTTTATCCGGAGAGGCTATGGGCCCAATCTCTTTACGGACATGGGCTACCAGTTCCTTCTTTAGAGCGTCAGATTTTTCCACTCCCACGTTGAGGGTAACAAAAGCGTATATGCCCTGTCCCTTAATATCATGGGGCATACCCACCACCGCCGCTTCAGCCACCAGTTCATGGGATACCAGAGCACTCTCCACTTCAGCGGTACCGATGCGGTGGCCGGATACGTTGATAACGTCGTCTATCCGTCCCATCAGCCAGTAGTAGCCGTCCTCATCTACCCTGGCGCCATCACCGGTGTTATATACTCCGGGAAACTTGAGGAAGTAGGTATTCTTAAACCTTTCTGGTTCGCCATAGACCCGCCGCATCAGACCGGGCCAGGGTTTCTTAATCGCCAGATAGCCGCCCTCATTGACCCCGGCTACCGAGCCATCTTCCCTTAGAACCACCGGCTCCACCCCTGGGAAGGGTAGGGTGGCTGAGCCCGGTTTAAGCGGAACAGCCCCCGGCAGCGGGGAAATCAGTATGCCGCCTGTCTCCGTCTGCCACCAGGTATCAACGATGGGGCACCTGCCCTTACCA
>Ga0307429_1000547_pt1 | contig 21935 bp, 18 predicted proteins | sample SalMarWE160230MG_FD_202151 | JGI IMG/M metagenome (GOLD analysis project Ga0307429, IMG submission 202151) | Salt marsh sediment microbial communities from the Plum Island Ecosystem LTER, Massachusetts, United States - WE1603-230 | ecosystem: Environmental > Aquatic > Marine > Intertidal zone >... | reverse complement strand
AGAAGAAGTTACAAACAACATCATGATACATAAAGTGAGAATTAGACTTAAAAAAACTTTACTTTTCATATTTTAATTACCTCCTTTAATTTTTCGAATTGAACGGTTACCAAGATTATAATATTTAAATTATTTATCTTCACCTCCCTTACCTTTTAAAAATAAACTATCCTCTAAATCAATCACCTCCAAAGGAATTTCCTGTTTTTTAAATTTATTTGCCCCTCTTTGTGTAACTATTAATGTACCGGGGTTATTAAAAATAATTCCAGAGACCATACATACTTTTCCCTTTATCAACACAATCTCAACTTTGGCATCATCCGGATCAAAAATAGCAATATCAGCATCTGCTCCGATAGATAAATGGCCTTTATTCTTTAACCCCAGCATTCGTGAAGGGGTTAAACTTATTTTTTGGACCAGTTCACTTAAAGTCAAAGCACAAAAACGAACTAACGGTAACCCATGAGAAAGAATACAATTTCTTGGAATTACTCCTCCATCACTGCTAATAGCATCTACCACGAAATTGCCTTTTTCGTCTCTTTCTGTTGCACATACCTGAGCCGACCTCCTGCGATTAATAGGAAAACAAGTACCCACCTTATACTCGTGTTCTTTCCAATAATTAATTGCTTCATCACCATAAATATATTTCATTCTACTACCCCGTAAAGCATATACGCCAGCATATTTTACCCGAAGAGCCTCCTCTAATCCCTCTTTGCTTACTTGATAACCATTAGCTTTTAAAGAATTACGCGTTATATAACTTATAGGTATACCATTTTCATCAATTCCCCCATAACAACCATTACGCAAGGCTAAATGACTCTCGGAAACAATATTAGGTGATTTTTTAAGAATATCCATAGCCCTTTTAAGTTCTAATAAAGGATCTTCTATGTAACCACGGCAATAAGCATTAACATGGGCAATATGCAAGGGTTTTCCTTCAGATAGTTTAACCGCCTCTTCAACTCCTTGTATATTACTACCGGTTTCAGTAGTCCCCACATGAAACCCCATGTAACCTTTTTCCTGGTTAGTTATTTGGAAAATATTATAAGTAGCTTCAGGAGTGAGCGGATAATGCCCTCCTAATATTTTTATTCCAATTGCTCCACTATCTAAATTTTTATTAATAACTTTTTTTAATTCTTCAAATGGAGGATTTCTGCTTTTTATGCCATTCTCGGGATAGATTGCTTCCAAAACTGCTACATTAAGCCCACACCCGTATTTAGTTATCTCCTGCTTAATTACTTCTATCGGCCCTTCAAAATCAAAAGCAGTAGTCACTCCGGTATTTATTAACATTCGATAACCTGCTCCCTTGGCAGCTGGTCTGGCAATATGACAATGAGTGTCTATTATTCCGGGAATAATTACTTTTCCAGATATATTAATTACTTGCTCGGCTAAATAGTTATTTATTCCCTTAGAGACTTCAGCAATCTTATCTCCTTTTACCGCAACATCACCAATGAAATTTCTATCGTTAGCCGGGTCAACAATACGCCCGCCTTTAAATAAAAAATCATATTTCATTATAAGCCACACTTTCTTTATATTTTTAGTTTTTGTTAATATGTTTTAATTTTTCTCTTATATTTAATATACTACAAATTATTCAAAAATCCTTTTTTTATTTAAAAATAAAATATAAGTAAATACTAGATTCCTGTTTCCTGCTTTCACAGGCACAAGTTTCACGGGAATGACAAAAAAATACGACAAGGGACGGGGTTCTTTGTCGTATTTTTTATTTATAACTTTATATTTTTAAAGATATTGATAGCAGCAAAGCACGATGTGTTGAAAAAAAACACGGCACGCCGTGTTTCTACAAAATTCTAGGAACGTAGTACATCATATTTCTGTTAGTTTGAATCTTATTCTCCGATAATCTTTACCAGTACTCTTTTGTGCCTTCGGCCGTCAAATTCTCCATAAAATATCTGTTCCCAGGGTCCGAAATCTAATTTGCCATCAGTAACTGCTACCACTACTTCCCGACCCATTATCTGTCTTTTCAGATGGGCATCTCCATTGTCTTCTCCACTTCTATTATGAAGATATTGAGAGATGGGTTCATGGGGAGCAAGTTCTTCCAGCCATCTTCTATAATCCCCGTGAAGGCCTCTTTCATTATCATTTATAAAAACGGAAGCAGTAATATGCATAGCGTTAATCAAACATAAGCCTTCTTTTATTCCGCTTTCCTGTAAAGCTCCTTCCACCTGATTAGTAATATTAATAAAAGCTACCCTTTCCGGGATATTGAACCATAATTCTTTTTTATAGGATTTCATAAAGATTCCCTCCTTACTTACTACATAAGATAGAAACGGCGATGCAATTTAATTTCACATCACTTTTATCTGCCCGGGAGGGTATTATTACCGGAGCTTTTGTCCCCACTAATGTATGCCCTACCTGGTAATTGGCATAATAGGTAAGTGCTTTGCCAAAGATATTTCCGGAGGCAATATCAGGAACAATTAAAATATCAGCTTTGCCCGCCACCGGTGAGGTGATACCTTTTTTCTGGGCAGCAAATTCTGAAATAGCATTATCTAAAGCCAGCGGCCCATCGATGATGCAGCCGGTAATCTGCTTTCTTTCATTCATTTTAGAAATCATCCCTGCCTTGACGGTCTCTTCCATATCAGGATTTATGGTTTCCACAGCAGCTAAGAGAGCAATTTTAGGAATTTCTATCCCTAGTTTGAGGGCAACTTCAACAGCATTATTTATAATTGCAATTAAAGTCTTCACATCCGGTTTGAGGTTTACTCCTCCATCACTCATTAATACCAATTTGGGATTCTCTTCTCTTTTATCTTCAAAGACAAAAACATCACTGACGATTTTATCAGTTCTTAAACCCCATTCTTTATTTAACACTGCTCTTAAAAGAGTAGCAGTTTTAATCTTCCCTTTAAGGAGTGTCCCTCCTTCTTTTACTTTTTCTACTGCCTTTCGGGCTTTATCTTCATCATTCTTTGCTCCGATAATCTCTTTTACGAAATTGCTTTCTCCTAATATAGAGATAGATTTTTTTATCTCCACCTCATCTCCCACCAGAATTCCTTCTCCAAATCCGTAGTTGTAACAATCTTTTAGGGCTTTTAAGGTTTCAATATCTTCTCCGCCAGCAACGATGATTTTTTCTCTTCCTTTAATTTTTAAATTGGCAAATAATTCTTTAAAACTTTTTATCATTTTCGGACCTCCTATACACAGATTACATACACAAATTATACAGATTATGGAATAGATTACACAGATTAGATATAAGACTATACTGATAGGAAAATTAGTTTTAGGAATATGTTTTTGCTTTCTCTACCCCATTTATCACTCTTATGACTGCTTCGGCCAACGCTTTCATCTCTTCTTCTCCAGGATAAACCACTACGGGAGCTATCCAGCCTGCTCGATCTTTTATCTTATTTACTAAAATTTTATTATGAGCTATGCCTCCGGTAAGAATAATTGCTTCAACTTTTCCTTTTAATACTGTAGCCATTGCTCCAATTTCTTTGGTAATTTGATAACACATTGCTTCAAAGATTAATTCGGCGTATTTATCTCCTTGCTCTATTTTCTTCGCTACTTCTCTCACATCATTGGTCCCTAAATAAGAGACGAGTCCACCCTGATGGGTAATAAGCTTGATTAATTCTTTTTCTGAATATTTACCGGAATAACACAGATGAATTAGAGCCTTATTAGGGAGAGCACCGGTTCGCTCGGGAGAAAAAGGTCCTCCATCATTGGCATTATTTACATCCACAATTCTCCCCTTTTCTAAAGGAGCTATAGATATCCCACCGCCCAGATGGGCCACAATAAGATTTAATTCTTCAATTTTTTTCCCTTTCTCTTTAGCATAACGAAAAGCATTAGCTCGGATATTTAAAGTATGAAGCAAGGATTCCCTTTTTATCCCTTTTAGCCCGGATATCCGAGCAATATCGGTAAATTCGTCAACAGATACCGGGTCGGCAATATAGACAGGGATATCGATTTCTTCAGCTATTTCACGGGCAATAATCCCTCCTAAATTAGAGGCATGCTCTCTGGGAGAATGTTTTAAATCTTCTATAAGTTTATTATTTACAGTATAGGTTCCTGCTTCTAACGGTTTTAATATTCCTCCTCGTCCTATAACTTCTTTCAATGAATTAATATTTATATTTTCCTTTTTTAAGGTATCTAAAATTATCTTTTTCCTGATTGGTCCCTGTTCTAATAGAGATTTAAATTGAGAAAGTTCTTCTGTGGTATGAGAGATGGTCTCATTAAAAACCTTTTTTCCTTTCTGATTGAATAGAGCAATTTTAGTAGAAGTTGAGCCGGGATTGATTACCAGAATATTTTCTTTCATATCTTCTCCTTTATTTTAATTAGTCGTTAGTATTTAGTATATAGCAAAGAAATACAGTAATAAGTAATGTGTAATATGTAATGAGTTGTAGGGGTTTGATTTATCAAACCCCTAAACATCGGGTCGGATAAATCCGACCCCTACCCCAAAAACAGCAATTTATGTAAAAAGTTTTAAATCTTGAATTATGGTTTTCGCTTTTAGCTTTAAGTTTTTAATTTAACAGACAGGCGAGACGCCTGTCCTACGGGAAAATTGTGGGATATTTTTGCGCTTTTAGCATTTGTATTTTTTCCCGCAATTGTTCCCCACGCCTATACGCTACCCGCTGTACGCTATACGCTAATTAAATACTAACGACTATTTTATTTTTTCTATTCCTTTCTTTATTCTCCTTATTCCTTCTTTAATATCCTCTAAAGAAGTAGCAAAAGATAAGCGGATATAGCCTTCTCCCTGTCTGCCGAATGCAGTTCCGGGGACGGTTACTACTTTACATTCTTCTAAGAGATTCATGGATAGTTCTTCAGAGGTCATTCCAGTCTCTTTTATATTCACAAAGGCATAAAAGGTCCCTTCGGGGGCATAACAACTCAAACCCTGAATTTCGTTTAACCCTTTAGCTAAAACATTTCTTCTTTCATTATAAGCGGTAAACATCTCCTTAACACAATCCTGTGAACCCTGGATTGCTGCCAGACCCGCTCTCTGAGCCACAGAATTTGCACATACAGCAGTATTTTGCAACAGTTTTGCTATCTCTTTCACTAAATTAAGAGGGGCAGCAAGATAAGCCAATCTCCATCCGGTCATAGCATAACTTTTGGAAAAACCAAATATAGAAATAGTTTTTTCTTTCATCCCGGGCAAAGAAGCAATACTGATATGTTCTCTACCATCATAGACAATATCTTCATATAGTTCATCGCTAATTACAAACAAGTCTTTTTCTTGAGCTAATTGAGATATTGCTAATAACTCTTCTTCATTAAAAGAAGCTCCGGTAGGATTACTGGGAGAATTCAGGAGGATAGCCTTGGTTTTGGGGGTGACACAATTCTTCAATTCTTCCAAATCGGGATGAAAATTGTTTTCTCCCCTCAGAGGAAAGTTTACTGGTGTCCCTCCCGCAAAATACACCTGAGATTCGTAAGTCACAAAACCAGGATCAGGAATGATTATCTCGTCTCCGGGATTAATAAGAGTATAAAAAGCAAAGAACAAGGCTTCTGTGCCACCGGAAGTCACCACTACTTCTTCAGGGGTAACTGAAATTTTATTTTTTTGATTTAACTTGATAGCCAAAGCATTTCTAAATTCCGGAAATCCTAAATTTGGTGTATAGCGAGTGTAGCCTTCATCCAAAGCCATTTTGGCTGCCTCCCGAATATGGGCAGGAGTGATAAAATCAGGCTCTCCTATCCCAAAACTGACTAAATCTTTTTTCCCTTGAGCTAAATCAAATAGTTTTCTTATACCTGAAGGTTTTATCTTTTTTAAATTAGTATTAAATTCCAATACTCTTCCCTCCTTTTTTTACCTTTACAAACCCACTTTCGAAAGCTTTTAAATTTGTCTTAATACTTTTGGGAGGTAAGTTTTCTTTCATAGACTGAATAACTAAATCTTTATCTACAGGAAATTCAGGGGTAGCAATTGCTGCTCCGAGCAGAACCATATTTTCCGAGATAATATTTCCTGCTTCTTTAGCTATTTTCTGAGCATCAATTACTAATAAATTATTTATTTTAGCTTTCAATTCTTCAAAGACAGAAGATAATTCAGGATATTCAGAGATACCGAGTGAAACAGTAAAAGGTACAATAGGAGAACTATTTACTATAACAAAAGAATCTCTGCCTACTTTATTTAAAGACCTCAGAGCTTCTGTGGGTTCAAAGGAAATCAATAAATCAGCTGCCCCCTCTTCAATTAGAGGACTGTGTGCTTCACCAATTTTAAGTTCGGTTACTACTGCCCCTCCTCTTTGAGCCATTCCATGAACTTCACTCATCACCACATTCAAACCCTTTTTCATCGCTGCTTCTCCCACAATAGTAGAGGCCTTAACCGTACCTTGACCCCCTACTCCAATAAGTTGAATCTCATATATATTTTTCATTTTTTCACCTCTATCGCTTTCTTTGGACATACCTGGGCGCAAACTCCACAACCATCACATAATAATGGGTTGATATTAACAGAACCGTCTTTTTCTATATAAATAGCCGGACAGGTAAAATTCTTCACACAGATTAAGCACCTGCTGCACTCTTCCTGATTAATGGTATATTTGATACTTATACCTTTTTTCCTGTTTTCTGCATCAGTAATTATAGCGCAGGGGTGTTTGGTAATAACTACTGCTACACCTTCAAATTGCAGAGCTTCCTTAAATATTTCTTCTGTCTTTTTTAAATCAACCGGATCAATAGTCTTAACTAAACCTGCACCTACTCCTCGGACAATCTTCTCTATAGAAACTTCGGGAGCAGGATTACCCATTCCATCTACTGGTACCCCCGGATTAGTCTGTCCACCGGTCATTCCGGTTATCCTATTATCCAAAATTACTACCAAAATGTTATCTTTATTATGCACAGCATTAATCAGCGGAGAAACTCCTGCATGGAAAAATGTAGAATCTCCGATAAAAGAAATAACTTTCTGATTAGTTGCTTTAGCAAATCCGCAACCAATCCCTATACTCGACCCCATTGATATACAGTAATCAGCCATTTTATAAGGTGCTTGAATGGCCAGGGCATAACATCCTATATCACTGGAATAGATTATATCTTCTTCTTTTAATTTTAATTTCTTAATAGCTTTTTTTAGGGCAAAGGAAGTTGCACGGTGAGGACATCCGGGACAGAGTACCGGCGGACGTAAAGGCAAAGGAAGTTTAGTACTAAATTTTTCTCTCTTGATTAATTCTTCATCTACTATCTTTGTCATCCCGATAGAGATAATATCCGGGTTATATTCATAGATTCGAGGTAAGGTACCGTCTAACTTACCATATACTTTTTTCTTTATATTATATTTTCCTATTATGGCTAAAACTTCTTTTTCCATTACCGGTTCTACTTCTTCTGCCACCAATATATTATCTACGCTGTTTATAAAATCTAAGACTAATTTTTCTGGGAAAGGATGGGAAAAAGTTAGTTTTAAAATTTTCACTTTTAGATTATTCTCACTAACCACATCCATTACATAATTGTAAGCACTACCACTGGTAACAATACCCAGTGTCTTCCCTCCCTTATCTATTATCTTGTTTAAAGGAGAATCATTAGCAATTTCTTTAATCTTATCTAATTTTTCCATCAATTTTTTACGCATTTTTACTGAATAAGTAGGCATTACTACATATTGTTCTGGATTTTTTTTAAAATATCCTTTTTCTTTTCCTTTGATAATTGAGCCTAAATTTACCACTCCCCGCATATGGGAGATTCTGGTAGTAGTGCGCATAAGTACGGGAATCTTAAATTGCTCCGATAACTCAAAACCGAATTTCATCAGGTCTTTTACTTCTTGCGGATTAGAGGGTTCGAGCAGAGGAATCCCCGCTAAGCGAGCCATAATACGGTTGTCCTGTTCGTTTTGAGATGAGTACATAGAAGGGTCATCAGCAGATAGGACAATCATTCCTCCCCGCACTCCGGTATAAACTGTGCTCATAAAAGAATCTGCCGCTACATTTAAACCTACGTGTTTCATAAAAACAAAGGAACGTAAACCAGCGGCTGCGGCAGCAGTGGAAACTTCTAATGCCACTTTCTCGTTGGAAGAAAATTCAAAATATACTCCTGCTTCCCGGGCAATTTTGTAAAATGCATCTCCTATCTCCGAGGAAGGGGTACCGGGATAAGTAGATACCACCGAAACACCGCCTTCCAGTGCGCCTCGGACAGCAGCTTCATTGCCAAGTAAAAATAATTTTCCTCCTTCTTTTTCGGTTAAAATTTCTTTTACCTTCAATTTTTTCCTCCTAATTTTTTATTTCATATCGCGTAAAAATTCAAAAACTATAATATCTTCCGATCAATTTGGTTAGCTGGTTTATAGGTTAAAATAGCCGTTACTCATTACGGATAGACACAAGGTTTACCACTACAACTTATTTACTAAATTCTAATTCCCTCTTTTATAACTAAACGCTTTACGCTCTTAAGGCGTATGCAATACGCCCCTACTTCTTTCAACAACTCATTAATTCTGACTTCTGGCTCCTGAATCCTGAATTCCCTTTTCTGCACGATATACGATATACGACATACAATATACTAAAAGAATCCTGGTATGGTAATTTTTTTTGCTGTAGAAATTAAAAAATCTATTAATTGGGGTAGTTTTTCTTTATCTATTCTGACTGTGGGGACACTAAAACTTAAACTAGCACAAACTTTTCCTTGCTGGTCTTTTATAGGGACAGCTACACAAGATACTCCTACCATATACTCCTCATTTACAAAACTATATCCTCTCTCCCTAATCAATTTCAGGTCTTTCTTTAAATATTCTTTGCTGGTAATCGTATAAGGAGTGTATGATTTTAATTTCACTCTCTCTAGATAACTAACTAACTCCTGCTCGCCCAAATAAGCTAATAAGACTTTCCCCACAGCAGCGCAATAAGCAGGTTGATTAGAACCAATTTTTAAATCTAATTTAAGGGTATTATCACTGCCTGCACTATAAAGATAGGTAATTTCATCTCTATCCAGAATTGCTAAGTTGACTGTTTCGTTAAATTGTTGAGAAAGTTCTTTCATATAAGGGATAATTTGGACTAAGCCGATTTTATCTGTAACTGCTGTACCCAATTTGAAGATTTTAACTGTGAGGTAATATTTGCGATTCTGAGAATTTTGTTCAATGTAGCCGAGGTTTTTTAGGGTTCCTAGCAGGCGATGCACCGTTCCTTTAGGAAGAGCTATTTTTTTACAAAGCTCGGTAATCCCTAATTCTAACCCGTTGTCTGCTAAAGCCTCCAGGAGAAAAAAAGCATTTTCTACTGAATGAATAGGATATTTAAATTTATTTTCATTATTGTTTGTCTTATTTATTTGTTTCACTATACATACCTTTGGTCTTTATATTGAAACTATCACCTTTATATAATACCACATAACTTTAAAAAATCCTTCTTTTTTTGAAAAATATTTTAAAAAATTTTTTAGTTAATTAAAATAATAATGCTGTTAAAAAAATAATTTAGGGTAAAATTGGTTAAATGCGAAATAGATAAAAAGGAAAATAAATTTTATCTGATAAATTTATGATTCCAATTCGAAGAGTACTCTATAGTTAGCGGAGTTGGATAGGAAATTTTAACAAGATTATTTTGGTTCAGCAATTTCTCCTGATTTAATAAGGCATATTTTCTGAAAGGGCATAAAAACTGAGTAAGTAATTTTTAATAGAAAATTATTCTGATACTTCCTTATCAAGCCAGTCTATTAAAAATTTGAAGACTTCTTCTTTTTCCGGTTCATTATGAATCTCATGATAAAGGCCATCCCAAATTTTTAAAGTACAATTTTCCTTTATCTTACCAGCAAATTCGCGACTTGTTTCAACAGATATTATTTTATCATCTCCCCCCTGCATAAGCAGAAGAGGAATAGAAAATTCTGAAGCATGTTCCAATGCCCATTGCCCTGCTTGATAGGTACTGATAAACATCCGAGCTGAGATACGGTCATGAACCAGAGGGTCATTTTCGTAAGAGTGAACCACTTCTAAGTCATGAGATAGGACCTTAGTATCTAAACCGTTTTTCTGAGAAAATGAAGGCCAGATGTAATTAGTAATTTGGGCTAAAATAATCTTAAAACGAGGGGGTTCAAAAGCTAAACGAAGCCAGGGGGCAGTAGCAATTACTCCCTTAAGATGTGATTGACGACGAAGAACATAATTAAAAGCCAAATTACCTCCTAAGCTATGACCGTAAAGAAAAAAGGGTAATTGAGGAAATTTTTTATTTGCAGCTTCCAGCAGGGAGGAAATATCCCGCATTAAAGCCTCATAAGAAGGGGTATGACCACACAGACCTTCAGATTTACCATGTCCGCGTAAATCAAAAGAAATTAAAGTATAACCTGCTTGTGTTAAACTATCAGCTACATAGGTATAGCGTCCACTGTGTTCTCCTAATCCGTGTACCAAATAGATCAGTGCCCGAGGCCGGTCTTTCGGTTGCCAGCTTTGACCGAAGAGCTGTAATCCATCAAAAGTTTTGAATTTAAATTCAGTATGTTTCATTTTTTCGCCTTTCTTTTACTTTTATTAAATTACTATACTTAATAAAACTTTTTTATGTAATTCTCAATTTCATCTCTGGTTCCTCTAAAAGGACCCGGTTTTTCCATCTTTAACGAAACTAATGCACTAGCAAAAAGTAAGGCGTCTTCAATGTCTTTATTTAACCTTTCTGTAATATAGGCGCTAAAACAGGTATCACCCCGGCCGGTTCTACCTGAAAGATTTTTCGGTTTTAAAGGACAGGTATAATGTTTTTTGCCATTATAAATTATTACTTCTTTATTATGAGTAATCATGATTTCCTTTGCTCCCCACCCGAAAAGCATTTCCGCTGCTTTCTTTCTATCTTTTGTCCCAGTCATAATTTCTGCTTCAGCCGCATCAGTCTTTAAATAATCAATATAAGGGAGATATTCCTTCTTTTCTTCCCAATCCTTAAAGACCATTTCTTTATTTTCCCCCACATTCCTTAAAAACCCTTGAACGTCCAAAGCAACTTTCCCTTTATTGTACAGAAACTTTATCATTCCACTATCGAATTCCCCCGAAATGAGACCGGCAAAATGATATATCTGAGAATCAATATTATTAGGCATATCTTCGATTGTGAAGGGGTCAGCAATTGATAGAGCAGTACAGGTTCTTCTTTCTCTATCTGCACTAAGATAAATATTTCTTATGGAAGTGGTATTTTTGGAATCTAAAGCAGTAATATTTTCTTTAGGAATGGTAAATGCCTCCAAATACTTTCTATCCTCTGGAAATAACTTAGTTAAAACACCTATTTTATAACCGATAGCATGGGAAGCACAGGATGAATAGAAAACTGCTCCTCCAATTTCCTTTACTGCTTTCTCCTGATATATATTTTCATCAATAGAGATATGCCCCATTACAAAACTATCATATCTTTTCATTTTCACCTCTTGCTCCTTTTTTATATAAATTAATTATACTCCCAAAAAATCCATTTGAAAAATATTTTTAGAAAGAATTTTATTTACTAATATAATTTACATAAAATAATTATTATCTAAAAATTTAATTTGGACTATTGAGACTTTCTGATGGGAAATTGAGCTAAAAACGAAGAAAAAATGGACAAAAATATTAGTAAGTTTAACTTATTTATTTAAAAATCTATAATTTCCAATAATTTAGTTAGTGCAATATCACCAATTTTTTCAAAACGATATCGAGCCTTTCCTACCCTTTCCTCCGGACCGATACCGATAGGAATCATTTTCCCAGCCAACGCAGCCTCAATCCCTGCTTCGGCATCTTCTATTACCACACAATCTTCTGGCTTTACTCCTAATTCTTTCGCCGCAAATAAAAATATATCAGAAGCAGGTTTAGTATTTTTTACACTATATCCATCTACAATAACATCAAATAAATCCTCTATTCCTGTTCCCTGTAAGACTGTTCTCGTATTCTTACTAACCGAGGCAATGGCTGCTTTTATCCCTTTTCTTTTAACTTCCAAGACTAATTCCTTTGCCCCGGATAGAATATTTTCAGAAGTCATCTGTCCTAATAATTCCACATAATATTCGTTTTTTTTATCCATCATTTCCTGAAATTGTTCAACTGAAACTTGTTTTCCATTTAATAATATTTTAAGACAATCTTTCCGGGAAACACCCCTTAGCTTATCATTATCATCTCTGGAAAAAGGAATCCCTTCTTCGTCGGCTAATCGCTTCCAAGCCTGATAATGATATTCAGAAGTATCAGTAATTACCCCATCAAGGTCAAAGATAACCGCTTTTAATTTTTTACTCATTTTCAAATATTCCCTTCTTGGTAAATTACTTTCAATATCTCATTGGGATGGAGAAAATAATCTTTGCCATAAATTTCTAAAGGCAAAGACTTGCTTGTAGAAGATATTGATTTTAAAGTAATTCTATTTCTGGTAATATCAACGCAATACTCTTCATTTTGCCACTTAATTTTAAATTTCAAACTTTTCCATTTTTCCGGTAGATGAGGATTGATTCTTAATTTTCCATCATTTGTAATTCGAACTCCGCCAAAACCATTTACTACCGCCTGCCAGTTCCCGCCAAGTGAGGCTGCATGAAGTCCACCCCAGGAAGTTTTTAAGTCTTCTCCTAAATCAATCCGTATTGATCTTTCAAAATATTCATATCCTTTTTCAACATCATCTATATCTAAAGCCAAAATAGCATGTATACTTTGGCTTAATGAAGAGTCATGAAGAGTCCTTGGCTCATAATAATCCCAGTTAAGACGTTTAGTTTCTTGAGAAAAATCATTACCTAAAAGATATAGAAGCATAATAATATCTGATTGTTTTAATACTTGCATCTGGGTGATTTCTTCCCAGTTATAATCCTGGGTAATTGCTCCCACTTTTCCTTTATATTTTAAAAGATCGACTTCCCTCTTATCTGTAAAACCTTCATACTGATGGATAAAACCTGAGGTTTTATCCATACCAATATATATCTTGTCAGCCTTTTCTTTCCACTCACTCAATTCATTCAAAATAAGTTTGATTTTAGAAGTAACTTTCTTCCAAACTTCTGATTGATTCATCTTAACCCATTCAGAAAATTGTATAGTTTTATTAAGCTGCCACTTTACCATGTAGTTCGTGAAGGTGTTATTATTTATATGTTCACTATATTCGTCCGGTCCGGTTACGTTATTTATTTCATATTGGTCTTTTTCCGTATTGTATTCTAATCTGCTCGCCCAGAAGCGGGATGTTTCCAACATAATTTCTAACCCATAGTTATACATAAAATCGTGATCACGGGTTGCCTGGAAATAATGCCAGATACTGTATACTATATCGCAAGTTATATGTTGTTCTAATTCACCAGTCCATATCCTTTGAGGTTTACCTGTTTTAAAATCTACCCCACCCCATTTAGGAGTAACTTCGCATCCTGTATCCGCACATTCCCAGGGATACATAGCACCATCAAAACCATTTTCTTTAGCTTTTCCCCTTGCTCCATCCAAAAAGTGATAACGATAAAAGAGTAATTTTCTGGCAATCTCCGGAAAACTATAAATAAGGGAAGGAAGGATAAAGATTTCCATATCCCAGAATACATGACCTTTGTAGCCCTCTCCGGAAAGTCCTTTTGCCGCGATACTTAATCTATCATCATGAACAGGAGTCATCTGATAGATATGAAATTGTGAAAAACGAATGGCTAATTGGTCAAAATCTGGTCCATCAAGAACAATATCAATTTGTTCCCAGAGTTGATTCCATCTCTTTTTGTGAGCTTCAAAAAGTTTATCATAACCAAGTTTTATAAGTTTTTTTAAGTTATCTACCGCAACCTTTTCAATTTCTTTATCTGAAACTTTTTCTTTCTCCTTAAAATCAGGATCACGGGTTGTATATACGGTAACCATTTTTGTAAAAATAAATTCTTTATTCTGTTTAACTTTATATCGGGAAGATAAAAAAATCTTTCTTCGTTGACTTCCCACTCCCTCTTTTACTTCTAATATCTTGCCATTCAAATAGAAACGGTGTTTTACAGCGATAACAAGACCGATATCCGATTCCTGAGTCCTGGGAGTCATTGAGATAATGCCCTCAGAAGAAAATCGTAATCTTCCTTCTTTAAAATGCTGTACCCCGCTATTGGTAACCTGACCATTTATTCCAGAACATATTTCAAAATATCCGGAATAATTAAGGGGGATAATCTTTACTTTCAGGGCAGCAAAATGTATATTATCCAGAGATACAAATCTTTCAAAGGTTAATCGCATTTTCTTGCCCTTTGGACTTTCCCATTCAATATTTCTTATCAGTTGTCCATCTTTAATATTAAGTTGCCTTTGATATGATAGAATCTTCCCGGTCTTTAAATCATATTTTTCACCATCTAATTTTATTTCCATATTCAACCAATCAGGAATATTAGCCAATTCTGTTACTTCTCCAGGGAATTTATCAAATAAGCCAGCGACATAACATCCCCTTGTTTCTTCTTGGTAAGTTTCTTCTGTTGCTGCTCTTACTCCCATATAACCATTACTAAGAGTGAAGATTGTTTCAAATTTTCCTAAACACTCTGGTTGAAAATCAATTTCTCCTACTATCCAATTCCGATATTCATTTTTTCCAATATTATATTTAATTACCATAAACAACTCCTATCTTGTATAAAATATAAAGAAAATAATTGGGTGAGGAATCAGTGCTAAATTTATCCCTTTATCCCGCTGAAACTTACGCCTTCCACAAAATAACGTTGGAAAACAATAAAGAGAATTATAATCGGTAAAGCTGAAATAATTGCTCCTGCCAGTATTGGCCCCCAATCAAAAGTCCCTGAGGCATAAGTATTTTTAAAACTTAACAATCCAATAGGTAAGGTAAACTTGTCCATCGGAGAAGTTAAAATTACTAAAGGCCAGAAAAATTCATTCCACACTCCTTGAAAGGTTAAAATGGTAAGTGCTCCCAATGCAGGTTTAGCCAGGGGTAACATTATCTTTGAGAAAATTTGATAAGTACTGGCACCGTCAATCCGGGCTGATTCTTCCATTTCTTTAGGTAAGCCTTCAAAAAATTGTTTCATTATAAAAACTGCACTGGCACCTACCAACCCTGAAATAATTAACCCGGTAAAAGTATTCAGAAGGCTTCCTCCACCAAACAATTTGGTTAATCCAAAAATGCCATCCCGTAATACCAGATAATTTGAAATAAAGGTTACCTGTCCGGGAATCATCATGGAAAAAAGTATTAGAACAAATAGATAATTTTTGCCATAAAATTTGAGTCTGGCTAAAGCATATCCAGCCATCGAAGCAAACATTAGAGTGGTAAGCACTTTAATTATGCTTATAAAAAAGGAATTATAGATCCAGGTGGTAAAAAGTCGCTTCCCGGTAGTACGGCTATAGTTTTCATTAAAAACTCTGAAATGGTTATGGAAAATATAAGGGATAACTCCACTTACTAAATTATTCCAGCCCTGTACTCTTCCTAATCGTTCTATCCTGTTCGGAGAAAGAGCAGCTGATAAAAAATCAACTTTGTAGGGAACCAATAAATCTAACGGTAATTCATTAAAATCTTTTTGGCTGGAATTTACTATGGCTATCCTATAGCTAACCTGGGTTCCATTCTTAACTGTAGTGCGGCTAATCTCTTCGACTGGTTTAATTTTAACAAAATCAGCAACGAATTCTCTGTCTAATTCTAAGGCAGCTCTTCCTGCCCCTTGCAATCTTTTTGGAACAGTCACCTGGGGTGGTACAATTCTAGTTCCCGCCGGATATTTATAAGTAATCTGAAAAGAGACTTCACAACCGGATTTTAATTCACCAAAAAATCCACTTCCTCCACCTTGTCGGGCAAACGTATAAGCTCCTGTCCAATTTTTCAGTGATAGTTGCTCCGTTTTTATAGTAGGTGGCCATTCACTAGGATTGTCTTTTAAACTCGAAAGCGCTGCAAAGAGAAAAGTCCCCATAAAAATTACGGAAAATACTAATAAAATTAGATAGATTGCTCCCACATTTGTCCAACGCCTACGTTTAATTTTCAGATTTATATCACTGGTATTATTTTGTTGGATTTTCATTAATCTCTTAAATCCTTTCCTTCTCCGGAAAATTTTTTCTGAATAAGAACTATAGCCAGAGTTAAGAGCGCTAATATAACAGCTGCAGCACTGGCCATACCAATTTTTGGAGCAGAAGCACCTGGAAATGCGCTATCATAAACATAATAAGCCAGAGTTATGGTGGATTCCAAGGGCGCTTGACTGCCTATAATTTTAACCTGATCAAACATCTGCAAGGTACCGATTAAACCTAAGGTAACTACTAAAAAAGTTATATGTTTAAGTTGCGGAACGGTGATATACCATAATTTTTGCCAACCCTTAGCTCCATCTACCTCAGCAGCTTCATATAATGCTTTAGGGATACCCTGTAATCCGGCTAAATATAGTATCATAAATGTAGGAACAGTAGTCCAGATGTTTAAGATCATAATAGCACCAAGGGGTCGTGGAAAAGCAAAGAGGCCTGCCCAGGAAGGAACTTTTTCCCTGGTATTTAACCAAAAGATGTCGACTGCTTTTACTTCAGCAAGTTTAATAATACCAAAATCTTTAAGCACATAGGTAATAATGGAAGCTAAAATAATAGATATAATAATATAGCTAGGTTCAAGATATTCAACCGGCCTTCCCCTTATTTTTTCTCTAGCTACTAACAATAATTGTATTCCTGCTAAGAGGGTTAGGAAAACCCCTATTATTAAACCATACTGACGAAGCAGGGTCAAAAGATAGTTTATAACCCCTTTTCTTTGAAACATCCACATAAAAATTAGAGTAATAACGATGCTGGAAGTAACACTGGGCATATAATAAGCAGTCCTAAAAAATCTAATCCCTTTTATCTTTTGATTCATAGCCACTGCTAAAAGTAATGCAAATATGGTCTGTAGGGTAGTAACAATAATAGAAAAGGTTAACGAATTTTTCAGGGCTGTGGTAAATAAACGTTCTTTAAAAAGATTTATATAATTCGTAATGCCAACCCAATTGGCTACGGAAAAAAGATCATAATCGGTAAAACTAAAATATAAAGACCTGATAAATGCATAGCTAAAAAATATTATAAATCCAAATAAAAAAGGAGATAAAAAAACATAAGGAGCTGTTTTTTCTTTTAAGGAGCTCCATCTATTTCCCATTCTTTTTACCTCCATTTATTATTTTAACATTATTTTAATTGTACTAAAAATTAAAAAACTAATAAAGGAAATAAAAAGGGGAAGAGACAATCCTCTCCCCCTTTTATTAAGTTCTTATTATTTTAATAACTCATCTAATTGTTCCTGGGCCATCTCTAATGCCTCATCAACTGTCTTTTGTCCGCTCATTACCTCAGATAAAGCAAGATTAATCGGGCTCATCCACTTATCACCATATTCTTTAAACTTGAACGGTTTTACATACCCTGCAGATGCACCCTCAAAAACTACTTTATTGGCTTGTGCTTCCGGTGTATCTTTTTCAAAATAAGGATTATCCGCTAAAACCTTACGGCTGGGTATAGCCAAACCTCGTTCTAAAACCCATTGTTGAGCAGCAGGACTGGTTAAAGCCTCCAGAACCTTGAAAGCTGCATCTTTATTCTGGGAATTTGCATTCATCCCCCAGGCTACAGTGTAAATAAGATTACCTGGTTGGCCGGTTCCGGGGTTTTTAGGTAAAAAAGTAGTTCCATATTTTAGATTAGGGGCTTCATCCCTTAAAAAGCCAAGAATCCAGGCACCCTCGAAAGCAACCGCTACCTTTTCAACGGCAAGGGCACCACCGTTCCAACCCTGGCCAACATCAGCTGGCATAACTCCTAAGCCTTTTTCTTTTAATCCGGTATACCAGTTAAATGCTTCTTTAAAAGCCGGGTCCATAAGATTAGTTTTACCATCTACAAAGGGTTCCCAACCGGTAGCATAGGCTATAGCTCCGAATCTGGCAAATTCAGGTGCCAATGCTATTCCCTCTACTTCGCCACCAAAGACTTCCACAACTTTTGCTAATTTATTTTCTAAATCATCCCAGGTATCATTTTCATTGGGATATTGTATGTAGGCAACATCAAAAAGGTCCTTATTGTAGACTAAGGCAAGGGAATTAAAGTCTTTGGGAATACCATATGCTTTACCATCAAAGGAAAATGCATCCAATAAGGAAGGAATTATATCATCCTTACTTATAATAGTTGACTTGGCCAGATAATCATCCAATGGTTCTACTTGACCTGTTTTAATTACATATTCTGCCCAGAAGATATCCATATAAAACAGATCTCCGGCTGTTCCGGCAGAAAGGGAATTAATTAAATTCTTCTGAAAATCATCAACAATTGGCTCATAAACTGCTGTAATTCCTGTGTCAGCTAATTCAGGTACCACAAATAGATCAATTAATTCTTCTACGATAGATTGATCAGTTCCACCCCAACCTACGATTCTTACCTCAGTTTCTGCCATGCTTACAGCAGAAAAAATAAGCAACATACTTACAATTAATAAAATACTTAAACTTTTTTTCATTTTTCTCCTCCATAAATTTTAATTTCAAAATTACTGGATAAGCGTACTTCGGTCAACTATGATTCTTATATCCTATATCCCCTCCTTTCATTTTTGAAATTTACTCTCAAGTGTTTCTTTGAGTTCTCCATCTAATTTATTAATATTAACGGAACTACAGGAATCTCTAATTATCAATTTTGGTTTTAACAAATATTTTTTTTGTGGTTCTTCTTTTTTTAACTTATTTAAGATTAATCTAACAGACCATTTCCCCATACCAATAGCATCCTGTCCGATGGTAGTTAATCTTGGCTCAATATATTCCCCTGTACTAATATTATCAAAACCAATAATGGACATATCTTCAGGTAAATTAAAACTGCTTTCTTTAAAGGCTTTCATGGCTCCCAATGCCATTAAATCACTGGCAATAAAAATCGCAGATGGAAGTTCTTTTAATCTCATTATCTTCTTAGCACATTGATAGCCGCTATTCTCAGTAAAATCCCCCGTAAAAATTAGCTTTTCATTATAAATTCCTTTTTCCTCTAGATAAATACGATAAGTATTTAATCTTTCCCGGGAAACCTGAGCATTTCTATGACCATTAATTATAGCAATTCTTCGATGACCGAGTCCCCATAAATAATCTAAGGCTAAACGAACACCTAATTTATTATCAGTGCTAACAAAATTAACATTTTCACCTTCTATATAGGTATCAATAATTGAAATAGGGAAAGTAGAGTTTTTAATTTTCTTGATATGAGGGTCGTCTAATCGTAAGCCGGTGAATATTGCTCCTTCTGCCCTTCGCTCCTTACATAATTCTATATATGACTTCTCGTTTAAAAGGTCACTATCAGTGGAAAAAAGAACGATGTCATAATCGCTTGTGTTAGCTTCTTCTAAAATACCGCCTAAAAACTGTAAACCTAAGTCTTTACTAAAAGTAGATTCTTGCCTGCTAAATATAAACACACCAATTGTATTACTTTTATTAGTTACTAATCTTTTGGCAATTGAATTAGGGGTGTAATCTAATTCTCTTGCTGTTTCACGAACTTTTCTTTTAAGCTTTTCACTTATATCTTTTCTATTATTTAAAGCTTTGGAAACTGCTGCGGCTGAAATTCCTAATTTTTTAGCAATATCTTTAATGTTAGAACTCATTGAGGGGAGGTTCTCCTTTAACGTTTAAGTAATTAATTAAAAAAATATAATCTTTAAATTATAAAGTATTTAAAATTTAAAATTTGAGGGTTACTTTAACGTTTAAGTGTATTATTTAATATAATACACCATAAAATAAAAAAATGCAAATTATATTTTCGTATCGCGTATCGCGTGAAGAAAAAGAACTAGATAAAAAAGAAGATAGAAAAACAAAAGCAATAAATATTTTTTCCTCCTTTCTTACTACCCCACTTAAGTTTACACTAACTTTATATCTAATTTTATATTCGCAACCACCTCCGCTTAAGGCTGTGGCTTTCACTGAATAAACTTTAAATCAGCTGTCGCAACACCGATTCTGGAATCACCCATACCAAAATATAAAAACCATTTACCATTAAATTGCACTAAACCCTCGGAGAAAACTACATTATTTACTTCGCCCTTTTCTTCCAATATATTATCTACCTCAAGAACTGGCATATCAGTTCTCTTTAAGACTACTCTTGGGTCTTCTAAAGAAAAAAGTACTTCTCCGGTTGCATATTCTTTAGAGAAATTTGCACCATTATAGATTAATAAGATTCCCTGTTCGGTAATAATGGGAGTTGGCCCTGGTTCTACTAATAAAGAATCAAAATATCTTTCTCCATTTTCCTTTTTCCTAAATCTCCTATTAAGCACCGGTTTTATTTGGGGTACCCAATCGATTAAATTTTCTGAAGTAGCAACAAATATATCCGTATCTCCAAAATACATATAATATTTATCGTTAATCTTTTTAGGAACAATTGCTCCTGATTTACTTGCCATGGGCCAGTCAGGTAAAATTTTTCCTTTTTTCTCCCAATGGATAAAATCTTTTGATACAGCCAAACATAAATAATTTGTATGGTAAATCCATCCTGTATAAGTCATATAATATATTCCATCAATTTCTACAATTCTCGGGTCTTCTACCCCAGCAAATTCATATTTCTCAGTAGGTACTAATACAGGTTCACTCTGTTTCTCGAAGTTATAGCCATCATCACTAATAGCTAAACCAACACAAGAAACCCGCTTATCATTTTGGGCTCGGTAAAACAAATACACCTTACCTTCATTTACTATGGCGGTGGGGTTTAAAACATTTTTAGATTCCCACTCATAATCTCCGGCAGTCAATATAGGATTGTGAGGATATTTTGCCCAGGGCCCGATCATCCATGGAAAATCCTTTTCTGAATTGAGAGATTCATCACAAATTTCATTGGTATTTGACTCAGCTAAAACTTCAATTACTACATTATGATAAAATCCTGATTGATATACTGAAATTAACAAAAAAATAATAACTATTCCAAGATAATATAATATTCTTTTGTTACGATTAATTAAATAATTCATTAGACCCCTCTTGTTATTTTTTATTAGTTTTTACTATTTATATCTTTCTGTTCCTATTATACCAAATATATTTTTAATTGCTATTATGAAACAATTGGGGGTTTTTGAGATGGAATATAACTATTAAATATATTGGCTTTATCTGAGAGGAATTAATTTTAACTGTATTAATGATCTGTCTTTTTAATAATATTGCTTGGAAAAAGGTGAGATTTCCTTTAATTTATGGTTATTGCTGGTACTTTCTGCAAGTTCTTTAACTCTTTCTAAACTATACTTATAAAACTTTTTATAACGGGGTTTTAATTCCAAATTTAATACTCCCTGATAATTCTTTAGAATACGGAATATTTTATTATAAGGAATCGTCCCCCAACCTACAGGCATATGTAAATCACCAATACCAAACTGAATCAGATTAATGTTCTGTTCTTCATATGACAGCTTAGGTTTACCGAAACAATCGTGAATATGCACATGTTTTATATATGGTAGGGCTAATTTTATAGAATCCAAAAATTTGAAGCGATAATATTTAGAAGCCAGATAAGCGTGGCCAAAATCGAAAGTAATTCCTACATTCTCGCGATCAATCTTCTTAACCTGTTCAACTAATTCTTCGAT
>Ga0307429_1000546_pt1 | contig 22079 bp, 25 predicted proteins | sample SalMarWE160230MG_FD_202151 | JGI IMG/M metagenome (GOLD analysis project Ga0307429, IMG submission 202151) | Salt marsh sediment microbial communities from the Plum Island Ecosystem LTER, Massachusetts, United States - WE1603-230 | ecosystem: Environmental > Aquatic > Marine > Intertidal zone >... | reverse complement strand
CCGGTACCGATATTGACTGCACCGGCGGCTCAATGACGCTTAACATCGACGTTACCAGCGCCCTCGAAGGCGTGGACTACTACTGCAACTTTAATGTCAGCAACACCGGTTCACTACCCGTCAAAATTGAAACCATGAATCTAACAGATTTATCTCCAGGGGTAGCCGAAGCCATAGAAGATTTAATTGAAGGTACGGTGATAGACCCCGGAACCTCGGCCACCGGCAAGGTTCATATCCACCTTACCAGCGATAAGCAGGTAGGCCAAGACCTTGCCTTTACCCTGTCCGTTAGTGTTGAAAGGTGGAATGAGGCGTAAGGGGTAGGTTATGCGTAAAGCAATTATTATAATACTGGCGCTGGTGGTAGCCCTCTCCGCCCTGCCGGTCACCTTTGCCTGCTACAACGGGGGGTGGGGAAACTGGCACCGCTTCTGGCGGCCGCACCAGCCGGTCTACTGCTGCACCGACCACTGCAATGTAATCTTTAGCTGGGTATCTGCCGATGACAACGAACTCACCTTCACCGAGCCCAAAGAGGTGGGAAAGACCACAGCCTACATAAACTACTGCACCAAAAATCAGCTCGTTATAACCATCGACAACGCCTACCCCGGCTACGAGGGAATCGTAGATTTCTGCGTCAAGAACACCGGCAGCCTGGATGCCACCCTAACCAGCATTGACATCAATAACCCCAATACCGATTACCTGCAGCTCGACCTTAACGGGGAAGTCCAGGAGGGGGTAACCATTCATAAATGCACCAGTAAGTGCGGTCAACTGGTAATATACGGCATCCCCCAGTGGGAAGACGCCCAGAACAAAACCTTTACCTTTACCATTGACCTGAACTTCGAATGTAGCTGCGTTCCCCCCGGAGGCGGCTGCAATGACGGCTGCTGGGGTGGCTGGGGTAACTGGGGTAACTGGGGTAACTGGGGTGGCTGGGGTAACTGTCACTAGCCAGCCGGGCTAACCTTCCCGTCTCAAGCCCAGATTTCACAATTGAATAAAACAAGGGAGTCAAAAACGCTGTTAAGTGATAGCTTAAGTTATCTTTGGTAAGGTCGGAGTAGTTGCCCCGGCGGCAACTTAGAAGTAAAATGCGGACTATAAATAAAACAACCTACGGGGGAAGATGATAGCCTCACTCAACATACAACCCAAACGGGCAATCTGGGTTACCTTGGCCATAATTGCCGGCATCTATGCGGCAATAAACCTGGGCTTATCCAATACTATCGGCAGCTTTTTCGGCACCTATATAGTCCAACCCATCCTGTGGCTCATTCTGGGCGGGGTAATCCTGCTCTTACCCCGGTACAGAACCGCCGCCAGGCTAAAAGACAGGACGGCCATCATTCAACTGGCGCTGATGGTCAGCTTCTTCCAACTGGTACTATTTATAGTCGGTGGGCTCTTCTCCAACTTCGGCAAGAGCCCCTACTCCTTTACCCCAACAGGTATATTAACCAATCTCATTTTTGTGGCTGCCATGCTCTTCGGCATGGAATTCAGCCGGGCCTGGCTGGTCAACAACTTAGGCAAAAAACACGCCTTCCTGGCGCTGGCTTTCGTGGCGGTACTCTATACCGTGCTATCCATCCCGTTAACCCAGCTCACCGGAATCAGACCGGAGGTTGAATCCATCAGCTTCATCAACTCCAGCCTGCTGCCGTCGCTGGCCGAAAACCTGCTGGCGACCTTCCTGGCACTGCTGGGCGGGCCGATACCAGCCCTCATCTACCGCGGCATACTGCAGGCTTTCTGGTGGTTCAGCCCCATCCTCCCCGACCTCCCCTGGATGTTCAAAGGGCTTATCGGCACAGCGTTACCCATCGTCGGGCTGGTGGTAATAAACAGCCTCTACTCCCCCCAGACAGGGCATAAAAAGGGGAAACGGGCCGATAGCGGCTCTATAACCGGCTGGATTGTCACCACGGTAGCGGCCGTAGCCATAATCTGGTTCGCGGTGGGGCTCTTCCCCTTCCAGCCAGCACTGGTGGCAAGCGGCAGCATGGAGCCCAAGATGTACGCCGGCGACGTGGTCATCATCGCCAAGGTGTCGGCGGATAATGTTGAGCTGGGCGATGTTATCCAGTTCCGGGTGCCGGAAGAAGTCACCATTATGCACCGGGTGATTGAGATTCAGGAAACGGAAACAGGCGGCAAGCTCTTCATAACCAAGGGTGACGCCAACGACCAGCCGGACTCAGAGCCGGTAATGCCGGAAAACGTGGTCGGTAAGACTGTTATGACCATCCCCAAGATAGGCTGGGCGTCAATAGCGGTCAAGCAATTCTTTACCAACTAGGTGAATAAATGACATGAAAAGACTATTTTTGGACAGAGAAAAAATCCACACCTGGACGAAGAGGGTAGCTGCCATCAGCGCCGTCATCTTCATCATCGCCCTGATTGGCATGCTGGTAGGCACCACCCTGCCCACTCAGGTAGAACAGGAGGTCTCCCTACTAAGCTACCAGCATAACGGCCGATTCGATTACCTGGTCTACCTCAAACCCTCCCACCTCTTCGGTCCCGAACCTACGGAGCCGCCGGAGCCTCCACCCAACACCCAGTACCCCATCGCCCTCATTGAGGACGAAATTGATATGAGCTTCCGCTACGAGACGGACTCGGCGCTGCTGCAGGAGGTAAAACAAGGGGTAAAAATCGAGGCGGTCTTAAAAAACGGCGACCTCTGGCAGAAAGTGCTGGAACTGGTGCCGGTAACCGATAAAACGGGAGGCTTCAAGATTGAGTTTGTGCTTGACATGGATGAAATCGACGAGCTTTTTGACACCATTGACGGAGAGGTCGGGGTTAGCACCCGCACACGCCAGATAACCATCGTGGCTACGGTGGGGCTGGGTGAGAAACTGGAGAGCGAAACCCTCATCCAGAGCCTGCCCATAATCCTGTCACCAAGCGTCCTCGAGATAGGCGGTGAGCTGGTCAAGGAGGTGCCGGACGACGCCGGGGGAATAACCGCCCGGGGAACATTCGACTACACCCTCTACCTGGAAGAGAACTCCCTGTATAAGACCGATACTCTGAAACCCCCCGAATACACCCCCTATGTTACCCCGGAACCGAAAACGCTGGGGGTAGGGCCGGTGATACCCTATGGCCTGGTGGACAGGATGGACACCAGCTATTACTACAGCTTCCAGGCTTCCCGTCCGGTAGAAATAATGACCGAAGAAATCACCATAACCGCCACCCTGGAGAGTCCGGACACCTGGAGCAAGACCTTCGTGCTGGTGCCCAGCACCCGGCAAACGGGGGATTTCAGGCTCGATTTCCCGGTAGACATCGCTTACTTAAACGAAATGCTCTCCGCCATCCGCAGTGAAACCGGTAGCGGGGGGGAAACCAGTAATCTAATCATCCAAGCCTTCACCCGCGTTATGGCGGAGACAGAGTTCGGAATTATAGACGAAGTCTTCACCCAGACCCTAACCACCGAGCTGGAGGGAGGTATTCTGACCTGGAATGAGGAGCTGTCGCTAACCCAGGAGGACGCCATTACCACCACTCAGATTATCCCCAACCCCAGCCGGTATCTCGGGTTATCGGTAGGCGGGGTAAAGATGACCTCGCTCATTCTGGGCTTAATCTTCCTCATGTTCTTCATCGCCTCGCTGGTATTCTACAACCAGACCAAGCCTGCGGAGCTCCCCCTCTTCCAGAAGGAAGCGATAGCAGCCGGCAAGAAATACTCCGACCGCATAGCCGAAGCCGACAGCCAGACGCCAACGGTCGGCGAAAAGATAATATCCCTGGGTTCCATAGACGACCTGATTAAGGTAGCTGACGAGCTGGGCAAACCGGTGATTCACCAGCCGCCCACCACCACCGAAAAGCAGCACAACTACTACGTAATCGATGGCACAACCCAGTACCAGTACATCATCACCAAGCAAAGCAAGGAGCGGAAAAACAATGTTAGAAAGAGTAAATGGCTCTAGACACGAGCAAGTGACCAGCCTGAGGAAGGCAGGCTTCACCTACGCCGAAATCGGCCGCAAGCTAGGCTTAACCCGGGAGCGGATAAGGCAGATAGCCAATGCCGAAACCACGGCTAAGAAAAGGCCCTCCCGCACCGACCCCGATGCCCTGCTCACCACCGCCGAAGTAGCCGAGCTACTCAACGTCCACGTTAATACGGTCCGGCGCTGGAGCAACAAGGGCGTGCTGGAAACCTACCGCATCGGCGCCCGCGGCGACCGCCGCTTAAGGCAGGGTGACGTCAACAAGCTGCTGCGCAAGAGCCACCCCAAACAAACTCTAAATCAGTGACCACGGTTAAGCCGGTAGATTATCGGCGGTAGTCCGTGGTCACAGTGTCAGGGCATTAAACCCCCCACCCATTTTTAGTTCTTCTCTCTTTCCCCACCCCCCAAACCAGAACCAACTGTAAAATTTGTATTCCCGCCCCCATACTGCTATATATATGGGTAGATTCCATGTCGGAAAAACTAAAGAGGCAACTGCTGCTCATAGCCGGCACCCTATCCCTGGCAGTAGGCATCATCGGCATCTTCGTCCCCATACTGCCCACTACCCCCTTCCTCCTGCTGGCCGCCGGCTGCTACATCAGAAGCTCCCAGCGGTTCTACAACTGGCTGATAAACAGCCGCTGGCTCGGCGCCTACATCAGGAACTATATCGAAGGCAGAGGCATACCGATAAAGGTCAAGCTCTTTACCATAGCTCTGCTCTGGGCGACCATCGGCGTCTCCATCTGGCTGGTGGCAAAACCAATCGTCACCATAATCCTCTTAATTGTCGCCGCCGGGGTCACCCTTCACATTATCTTCCTCAGAGCGAAGCGGAAAAGCTAAAGCTGCCGGGTTTTATCCGTACTTGGCTGCCGTCCCGGCGGTAAAGTGGAAGATGGGGCGGTCTACCCTCTTGATGTGCAGCGGGCAGTGCTTCATCCCCTTGGGCACAAAGATAAGGCAGCTCTTAGTCAGGATATACTGCTCATCCTCCAGCCAGATTTCGACCTCGCCGCAGAGGTCCTCGGGGTGCTCGGGGTCGGTGCCGAAGAAGGTTATGACTTCGTCAAAGGGGTGGGTGTGGGCTTCCACCTCTGGTTTCTCCATGCCCTTCCAGAACCAGACGCACTCCACATAAAAAGCCCCCTTGAACACCTCGTCATCGAGATATACCATGGGGGTTCTGACGTCGGGGGCCGCTTTCAGGGCTTCCCGCCGGAACCCAGGCAGCGTCAGGTCGGACTTCGTCTTGGTAATGATATGCTTCTCGTATTTTCTCTCGGCCATTTTCTGTAATTCCCCTTTCTCCTAGATTTCTATTAGTAGAATAATCTAGGCGGTTTGCCTTGTCAATCAACCCCACGGTGCTCCCCAAACGCCACCAGATAAGCAGTAGACAGCCGTATACCGCCGCCGCCAGTGTGAGTATAGAAGCAAAGACAAAGGCGCCTGATTTTAAATCAGGCGCCCCTTACTTAACCCGGGTGAATACTAAAAGACCAAAATCTCACTCACCCCTCCTGCCCGCAGCGGCGGCCAGCGGTGCCACGGCCAGCCAGAGGGTAATGGTAACCAGCATAGACATGGGGTAGTTAATGGTCACCAGCCCGATTTTGGGGGCAATCACCCCCCACAAAAGCATTAAGATAAAGGAACTCAGGAAAAAACCGGGGATAGCCGCAAAAACCCTGAAATAACCCATTTTATTCCTCCTTTTTTATATCTTTCAGCTTGCGGTCAATCATGGTATCCACGCCGAAATGGGCCGCCTCTTTTAAGTCCTGCAGGGCTTCGTCGGCGGTCTTACCGGTGCCGATAACCACCGGCTCCCAGACAATGTAGTACTCCCCACTCTTCTTATCAAACTCAAGGTTAATGCTGTTAGCCAAGGCGGTCACCTTTACCCTTAATTATTCTTCCAGTATGGCTTCGATGGCACCGGCGGCATCGATAAGCACCTGCTTGATTCGCTGCATCTTGCCGGCGTCCATACTGCGCAAGCCCCGCCCCACTAGGTTTTCCAGGGCGTGATACTCCTTCATCATGGTGGCCATTTTGCCGATGTTCTTGAAGCTCCACCGGCTCTTCATATGGCTCCTCACCTCATCCGCCGAATCTTTCCTCTCCGCCAGAAAATTAATCCCCTCCTCGGTGATGGTGTAGACCTTCCTCCCGTCCCGCTCGACGGCGGTGGCGTAGCCCATCTCCTCCAGCATCTGGAGGGTGGGATAGATGGCGCCGGGGCTGGGCGTATAAAGCCCGTGAGACATCTCTTCCAGCTCGCGGATAATCTCGTAGCCGTGCCTCGGCTTATCCCTTATAAGGTCCAGGATAACGTACTTCAGATCCCCCTTCTGGAAGGAACTCTCCCGCCAGGATCCCTTCATAAATCTCTCTCCTCGAAAGGCGTGCCCTCTAAACATCTCTATCTCCTAAGCTTACCAAATAATTGATATATCACATACTATCACGATATATCTTGATATATTTTAATATTACTTATTCCTTTTGTCAAGGGGGTTGGGGGCAATTTGGGGAAACTTTAGAAAAATAAAAAAAGGGGAGCCTCTCGACTCCCCTGCTCGGCTTTAAAGCCATATCCGGGTCACGGCCCGTATTTCAATCGAGATTCCAGACTCTGAGACGCCAGACCGGGTTGGATGGAACCGGATGGTTCAGAAGAACTGGAAAGCCCGGAAGACACCGGCAGCTCCTCCAGTAAGTTGCGGTTCTGCAGGCAAAGAAAGATAATCCAACCCACCAAAGGAACAAAGAATATCAGCAGCCAAGCTAAACTCCGGTCTTTCCGTTTCAAAACCCAGGCGCCAACGCCAAATTCGGCAATTAGCTCTAACACTAAGCTTATGACCTGCATAACCGAAATGGAAGCAAAAAGGGATGCCTCGGAAGGGAAGTTGGGGCCGCTAGCAACAAGACTCGTTACAAAAACAGTCACAACAACATAAAGGATCAGGCTTACGGCCCACTGGGCAAACACCCATGTCCAGTTCAGGTGGCGCTGGAACCAGTTCCCTCCCGTTGCCTGGCTCCTCAAAATCTTTTTGACTGTTTTTGCCGCTCCTTGGCCCGGCTCAGGTTGCAAGCCCTGTAACGGGGCTGACCCATATGGCGCCGATGGCTCATTAACAGACGATACAAACGAGCGCTGGCACAGCCCGCAGTAGCGGGCATCGTCGCTATTTTCGTATCCGCAGGATGGGCATTTCATACCACCCTCCCCCACCAGGGACCACGCTAAAAAGAAACCTGCCCCGGTTAATAATACTGCCAGCTTCAACTGGCTTTAAGGCGAATTAGCCCTCTAGGACTATTTTCCCCCTTATAAGTACCAGTATAGTAAATCAGTAATAAAATTCAATAGGGAAATAGTAAGGCAGACTAAAGTACTAGACTTGGCAACGCCTCAATAAAAAAGGGGGGCATCTCTGCCCCCCACCCCCCGAAATAAGCTATAACTATCCCTTTGGTATCAACTCCACATCCACCTGGTCACCAAAAGCATAGTCAATGCTCTTTTGCAACTCCTCCAAGTTGGCCGTGTCCTCCATCTCGATGACCAGTTCGCTGTCATCCAGGATCTTCAACCTCCCGAACTTATTGACAATCTCGATTACCTTAGCCGGGTCTACCGTTATCCAGCCCTTCATACGGCGCACCAGCTCGTCACCCTTAAAAGCTCTCTCAATGGTAAGGTCAATCTGCCGGTACTTGGCTTCCCAGCCGATTAAGCCCGGCTGCACCACCACCGGGCACACCGGGTCATGGACTACGGCGCATCTAAACCATATCTTGGCTCTAATCATCTTTAAAGATATCTCCTCCCCTTTTCCAGATGTCGGTCAGTGTGAACGTAGGCGTTAATTGACAGATACAAGTAATATAATGTATTTTGCAAACGAGAGCAAACCGAGGAAGGGGAAATACCTGATGGCGCAGTTCCGCTCCTCAAGAGCCGGCTTAAACGAACTGGTGAGGTGGATTTGAAAGAGGGGATAGATACCGCCCCGGTGAAAGAACCGTCATGCTAAAGCCTATCAAATGGTACAAGAATCTTGCCACCAGAAAGGGGCGGCTTGAAGCCGGAGCCTTTCTCATTGAAGGGGACAGGGCTATCAAACAGATAATCAGCAGTAACCCGGATGATATAGTTGAACTTGTATCCACCGAGGAACCGTCTCACTTTTACCATAAATACCCCAAGCGCCTGGTCACTGACAGCCAGTTACACTCAATCTGCTCCACCAGGACGCCTCAGGGAATCGCCGCCGTCGTCCGTCTGCCCCTGGATACGTACTCTCACCGGCTGCCGGACAACATCGGGGCTAAAATCCTGCTGCTCGAAGATGTCCAGGACCCGGGAAATGTGGGCACTCTCATCCGCACCGCCGCCGCCTTCGGTTTTTCCGGGGTCATCCTGACCGGAAAATGCGCCGACCCCCTGTCCCCGAAATGTGTTCAGTCAACTGCCGGCACCGTGTTATCTTTATGGCTCAGAAGGACCCCCCGCTATCTGGGGCTGGTCGAGGAACTGAAACGTGATGGATACTCCCTCGTCGCCGCCGACCTCGGCGGCGCGGAAGACCCTTCGGTCCTTCAGTCCCGGAATAAGCTCCTGCTGGCACTGGGCAACGAGGCATCCGGCCTTTCGGAATCGGTGCTTAAACTATCCGACCACAGATTAAGAGTGCCCACCATACGGGGGAAAATAGAATCGCTCAATGTAGCGGCTTGCGGAGCAATCTGCATGTATCTGAGCTATCATAAATAGCAAATAAATAGGGGAGCCTCTCGGCTCCCCCCTTCACATTCATTTCTGAACGTAAATTTTAGTCACCACTGGACAAACATCGGGATGCATAATTTCTTCTACCTTCGAGTGGCCAAGTAGGGAAAAGTTATTGAGTATTACACCTTAGAAACGACTATATTCCCACTCAGACCGGTGAATTGAATATTTTACAATTTTACGGATTGTGGCATTAAGTTACCAATTACCAGATTCTAACTTGTAAAGCAATAACCGGGCAGCGGAATATTTGCTCAACGATTAGCAATCCGGATTCCGAGAGCATCAGTTCCGATAATCATCTTTTGTATGTTGGAGGAACCATCCAATATTTGGTGCATCTTGGCATCACGCAAAAGCCTGCCAACAGGGTATTGCCCAGAACAACCATAGGCTCCCATTATCTTGAAAGCTTCGTCAGCAATACTTGATGCAGCTTCCGAAGCAAAGTACTTGGCCATCGAGATTTCGCGAGTATTATTAAGTACCCCTTTGTCTCGCTGGTGGGCAGCCCTATAAGTGAGCAACCTAGCGGCATCGGTATATGTCACCATCCTGGCAATCGCCTCTTGAACCATTTGAAAGCGGCTGATCTCTTGGCCAAATTGCCGCCGTTGTCTTGTGTAGTTAATAGCTTCATCAATTAGCGCCTGGCAGTTACCGACAGCTCTTGCTGCTGATGTTAAACGGATGTTGTCTAAGCATGCCATCATTATCTTGAAGCCTTGCCCCGGCCTGCCGAGCAGGTTCTCGGCAGGAACTTGTACGTTGTCGAAGTGAATCTCTGCTGTAGGAGCAGAACGCCACCCCAGTTTTTCCTGGTCTGGAGAAAGAGCTATCCCCGCAGTATGCATATCCACTATAAACGCGGACATACCATGATATTTCAGCTTAGGTTCTGTAGAGGCAAAGACAAGCGCCACATCTGCAACTTGGGCATAGCTAATCCAAGTCTTGGTTCCGCTTAATATATAATAATCCTCAGATGCTGTCGCTGTAGTAGTCATGGCAGCTACGTCGCTTCCAGCATCAGATTCAGAGATTGCGAGGCAGCCAAGCAGTTCAGCGCTTATAAGCTTAGATATGTATTTCGACTTTTGCTGGTCTGACCCGTAGTCATAGATAATTCTGGCTGTACCCATCGTTTGGGTATTGAGAGATACTCCAAGGGAACAGCTTGCACGCCCGATTTCTTCAGAGACAACGGCATGGGCTACGAATCCCATGCCACTACCACCATAGGTTTCTGGAACAGGACAACCAAAAAAACCCAGTCTACCCATTTTGACGACTATCTCACGCTGGAACCTACGGCTCCTTTCATCGGCAGTAACCAGAGGGACAATTTCCTTCTCAGCGAACTCCCTTACCGTATGTCGTAAAAGTTGACATTCCTCAGATAGTTCATAATCAGCCATATATGCTCCTTTCCAGCGGTTTTATTTTCCCAAGCATCCTGACTTTCTTTCATCGCCCCCCACAATTCGGGCTTCCTCAGCTAACCACCAGTCTACCGCATTCTAATACCTTTTGGCCTAAGTTCAAAGAGATATTTCCTCCAACCAAAAAAGGGGGGGCCTCTCGGCCCCCCCCTCACTGTTCAGTTAAATTTTCGTTACCACTGCACGAACATCGGGATGTCTGCCCTTCCATGCGTACATTACAATATGAATTCAAATTATTGTTTTATTTATTCCTTAGCAAATAGCTCTCTTATTTCTTGATATCAACTACTATCCGGCCGTCCTTTATCTCGACGATTCTATCAGTCTCCTCGGCGATTCTGCGGTCGTGAGTTACTATTACGAATGTAGTTCCGTATCTCTGCTTTATCTCCCGGAATATCTTGTATATTGTAGCTGTGTTTTCAGAGTCAAGATTACCGGTAGGTTCATCGGCCAGAATAATCTTAGGGTTGTTAATCAAGGCTCTGGCTATAGAGGCCCTCTGCTGTTGGCCGCCGGACATTTTATTAGCCGGGTTATTCTTTACCGATGATATACCCAGTATCTCGAAAAGCTCTTCGGCTCTCTTGACCGATGACCGGTCAGCCCCTCTCCTGCCGATAAGATAGGGTATCAGCACGTTCTCCATGGCGGTGAACTCCGGCAGCAGGTAATGGAATTGGAAGACAAAGCCGATGGTGCTGTTCCTGAGCTCTGATAGCTGGTTCTTGCTCATGTCATTGGTTCGTTTACCGGCAATTAAGAGCTCCCCTCTGGTCGGTTTATCCAGGGTACCCATAACGTTAAGCAGGGTTGATTTTCCACTTCCCGATTCACCCACCAGGGAGTTAAAGGAGCTTTCTTCAAAGCTCAGGTTAATGCCAAAGAGTACCTGCGTATCAACCAGGCCGCTGTATACTTTATCCACATTCTTTAACTCGATGACGTTGCCCATATCAGCCTTCCCGTATTACTTCTATAGGGTCAAGCTGGAGTGATTTCCGGGCCGGTATCACCCCGGCCAGTGTTGATGCCAATACGGCTATTAACCAGGACCTGAGCACGAACCCGGACTCTATATAAAGGTCGATTAAGGCCGTCCCGTCTGGATTGGTGGTAAAGATATTAAAGGCGTATAGCAGACCCAACCCCAGGGCTACCCCCAGTATAGAGCCGACCAGTCCTATCAGGAAACCCTGATCTATGAATATCAGGCTGGCGGCTAGGTCTTTGATGCCCATCGCCTTCAGGATACCTATCTGCCGCGACTTCTGTAGCACGCTGATAGCCAGTACGCTGGCTATAGCGATAACCACCGAAAGAATTATGACCGCCTGTATTATTGTGCTTGATGTCTGCTGACCATTGAGTGCGCCGAGCAGATCCTCGTTCTGATCTTGCCAGCTATCAACCTTGATATCCTCATTATCCAGTATCTGTTCTACTTCATAGGCTATGGCATCCGCCGCAAACACATCGTCAACGGTCATCTCTATCGAGGTTATCCTGCGGTCAAATCCGAAGAGCTGCTGTACGGTGCGACGGTCGGCTATAATCCAGCTCTTGTTTATGCTGGCGATTCCCAGATCGTAGAGGCCGGATATGGTGAAAGTGTTCAACGACTCGTTGGGCGATAGCACTGATAACTTGTCACCAACCGATATCTCCAGCTCTTCGCTCAGGTCTCGCCCGACCAAGACCTCCCGCCTCGACTGGTAGAGCCCGCCTTCATATATGCGGCTGTTGATGTCGTATATTCTGTCAGCCTCCTCGAAGTCGAAACCCCTGATCAGGACAGGCAGGTTGGTGTTTTCATCCCTGACGAAGGCGTTAGCGCTGGCGGAAACGGATACCACCCTTGTTAAGCCAAGTTGCTCTATAGACTCGACTATGTTTTCCCAGTCGCGTATGGACCCGATATCAGTTGCCGATGTGACGGTTATCTGCGGTGAATTACCGATTGTTTGATTAACCAGGCTTTTCTGGAGGCTGCCCAGCAAAAGCCCCACGAATACCTGAATTGATATGGCGATAGCAATGCCAACGACAATAAGTATCGTTTGCGTTTTACCGGACTTGAGGAACCTTACCGCTATCCTGAACGATAGCATAATTCTTAATGCCCTTCAGACAACTGCTTAATATCCGCAAAGGTATGCAGTAGCAGGTCAGCGCCTACATCATCGCAGGTGCATGGGTTCTGCTCAAAAGCATATCCGCCCACTATTACCTTGAAATCAGGGCCGAGTCTCTTACTTATCTCGCCCATTTTCTGAATCGTCTTACGAGCCGCCAGGAGGTTATAGTAATTGCTTACGCTGATGGCCAGGTATCTGGGCTTAATATAGCCTATAGCATCAAGGATTTCGTCCTGTGGAGTATTAGCGCCCACGAATGTCGCCTCTAAGCCACACAGGGTGAAGAAATCGGTTGCCATTCTGGCGCCTATTTCGTGAAGCTCCCCCATCGGACAGGCTACAACTACCCTTCCTTTAGCTGCTGCCTGGTATTTATTATCCCTCTCTTTGACGACATAGGGATAACAGCATTCGATTACCGTCCGTATGATTGAGCTTCTAACATGTTCCTCCCAGATACATATCTTCTGCTTATCTTGGCAAAATTCTTCCCTAAGAGAGGGGGTAAGAATTTCTTCGTAGAGGGTAACGATGTCTAATTCATTACTGGCAAGCTTGGAGAGGATAAACTCAACGCATTTTTGTCTATCTTTGTTATCTAGGTAAGAGACGAACTCTTCATAGAGGAGGCGCATTTCGTCACCTCAATGCCGATGTTTAATTTAACTTACTATTAATTATATACCGAGCGGCAATTGCCTGTCAGCTTTAACAGCTTGTATAAAATCAATGTAATAATTCTGTAACTTTTCCCCTCTGTCAAATAAAGAGGACTGTTACCTAGAGATCATTTCTCGAACAGCTGTTTGTACTCTCCGTAGCCTTCATCGTCCAGCTTTTCCCTCGGAATGAAGTGCAAAGAGGCGGAGTTTATGCAGTAACGTTTTCCTGTTGGAGGCGGGCCATCGTCAAATACGTGGCCAAGGTGTGAATCAGCATGTTTACTCCTTACCTCAATCCTGTTCATCCCGTAGCTTCGATCCTCTATCTCTACTATATTGTCAGCTTCAAGAGGCTTGGTAAAACTGGGCCATCCTGTACCTGACTCGAACTTATCTGTAGAGCTAAAAAGAGGTTCGCCAGATACAACATCAACGTAGATGCCTTCTCCTTTGTTGCCCCAGTATTCATTGTGGAAGGGGGGCTCGGTTCCATTCCGCTGGGTGACCTCATATTGCAGCGGAGTCAATATGGCTCTTAGCTCTTCATCGGTGGGCTTTTGATAATCATCATAGCTGTAATCTTTGGCTGGCCACTTCTCTTTCAGGTAATCTTCTCTACCTGAATTCCGTTTATAGTATTCGTATCTGTCCGGATTTTTCTGGTAGTAATCCTGGTGGTAGTCCTCAGCTGGATAGAACTCTTGGTAAGGCAGAATTTCAGTCACGATGGGTTTACCATACTTGCCGGATTCTTCGAGTCCACGCCTGGACTCATCTGCTAGTTCCTTTTGCCGCTGGTTATGATAGAAAATTGCGGTCCGGTACTGTGTTCCCCTATCCACAAACTGACCGCCCGCATCGGTAGGGTCGATTTGCCTCCAGTAGACCTCAAGCAATTCCTCATAAGTTATTCTCTCGGGGTCATACCTGATTTGAATAGCTTCGTAATGCCCGGTTTTCCCAGATGAGACCTCTTCGTAGGTTGGGTTTTTGGTGTCTCCACCCGTATAACCGGCTATTACTGCATGCACACCATCTAAATTTTCGAAAGGCGGCTCCATGCACCAGAAGCACCCTCCAGCCAAGGTAGCATACTCCAGTCCTTCATGAGCACTGTTTTCCATTGGTGAATCCTCCGACATATTTACACAAGCCGCAGTTATCATCACCGCGGCCAGTAAAGCAACCATAATAGCAAATCTTATTTTCATTGATTTTACCTAATCCTGTATATAATATTTGATTTATCAATTACATAATCATCAAATGTAGCAAAGTGGCTCAGTTGGTAAACATTACCGCCAGGTCTTGGTCAAATGCTTTCTTGCAGCCTATAGCGCAGAAGTAATATTTCTTGCCCTTGTACTCCGAAGTAGCCGCTGCCTTCTTCTCGTCAACGGTCATCTTGCATACCGGGTCAATAGCTATTTGAGAACACCTTCTTCTTTTTAATTTGTCTATCTTGAAATAAAAGAGGTAACGTTAACATTTTAGTAAACAGGTGATGAAAAAGTTATAAAATGATGGGGAAATACCTTACAAAATTATGACATTCTGTGTTCCAGAATCAATGACCACGCTTGAACTCTTGAATAAACGAAGGTTCACGAGCTTCACAATCCAGATTCGCACTTCAAAGTCAGAGTATAGACATTAAGGGCATAATACCCGTAGAATTTTCCACCTTGCCTTCATCAACCGATGTTACTACCACTTCACGAACATCAGGATGCATAATTTCTTTTACCTACGAGTGGCTAAGTAGGGAAAAGTTATTGAGTATTACACCCCAAACGCAGAAATAGTAATGCAAAATGAAATCTATTTCTACCTGCCAGCTATTACTTACCGTTCTTCTCATTATTAGGCTTGATAGGCTCGGACACAATTTGTGACGGACCCCAGAGCTCGATGTTGATATTGTTTGTGAAAGTGAGCAGCTCAGATTCAAGAACCTGTCTTTCTGCGCTCTCAGCAAATTTTGCCCAATCAGCCAGTGTATCCCATATAGTAGTTAAGCGCACTTGTGGTGACCCTAATAAGTTGCGGTTAGCTCGAAGTTCAACGGTTCCAGTCGCTTGCAACATCATTCGGATCCCCTTCTGGGCAACCTGTACGTACGCCTGCCGGTCTATTCCTGGCAATAAGTCATAAGTCTTGTCTACTTCTATCATCGAATATGCCTCCTCTTTAGCCAAAACTGCGTGCCTAACTTTTTCACATTCTATTATTAATTGCAATAACGAACATTCCACGAGATGGTTCAATAAAAAAGGGGAGCCTTTCGGCTCCCCTTAACTTTTGAACGTAAATTTATTACCACTGCACAAACATCGGCATCACCACGTGCAGGTAGTTGTCCGACCCCACCGGGCGGATAACCCCCGGGCTGGACGGGCTGGCCGTCTCCAGCGCCACCTGCGTCTCGTGCAGCACCCCCAGCACATCGGTCAGGTACTTGCCGTTAAAGGCAATCTTGGACTCCTCCCCCTCCACCACGGCATCGATTTCACCGACATCGTCGCCAATCTCCTCGGACCTCGCCGAAACGACGACCTTGCCCGGAGCCGTCTCGGCGCCGGGGGTGACCACCAGCCGGATAATGCCGCTGCCGTCGCGGGCAAAGATAGAAGCCGTCTTGGTCGCCCTCAGAAAATCGGCCACGGTGATGGTCGCCTTGGTGGTGTGGGTCTGGGGGATAAGCTGGGCGTAGTTGGGGAAGGTGCCCTGAATCAACTGGGAGACCAGCTCGATATTCTTCAGCTTAAATAAAGCCTGCCCCTTTTCGGGGTTGACCATAATCTCCACCGGCTCTTCCTGCTCGGCGATGAGGCGGTTAAGCTCGCCCAGGGTGCGGGCGGGGATGATAACCTCAGTGACTTTACTGACCGCCTCGGCAAGGGGCATGGTATAGACCGCCAGGCGGAAGCCGTCGGCGGCGGCCAGCGTCACCTTGCTGCCCTCAAACTTGGCGTCGACGCCGGTCAGCACCGGCCGGGACTCCTCGGTAGCCGCGGCGAAGACCACCTTACTGATTCCCTGGCGCAGCGCCTCCACCTCCACTTTAGTGGCAATTCCCCCCTCCACCTTGGGGATAGGGGGGAAATCTTTAGCGTCCACCCCGCTTATTCTGGCCTCGAAGCGGGCACACTTCATGCCCAGGGTCTTGGTCTGCGGGGAAAGAGCGATATTCACCTTCTCAGCAGGCAGGGAGCCGACAAAATCGGAAAGCAGCCGGGCGGGCACGGTGATTGACCCCTCCTCCTCCACTTTAGCCCCGATCCAGCAGCTGATGGCCATTTCCAGGTTGGTCGCCGCCAGCTTCAGCCGGGAGCTCTCCGTAGCCATGAGGACATTATTGGTTATGGGCAGGGTAGTCCTGGCCGCCACGGCTCGGCCCACCACCGCCAGACCCCAGTCCAGATTCTCCTGCAGACACGATAGTTTCATGGTGCACCCCCCAAAAAGATGTTGCTGGTGATGGGTAGTATATACCAATAATTATTTTTACTCAAGGGTAATTGTACCGCTTTTACCACCACTTTTTTTAACTAACCGGATATTCTCTATTTTCATACCCCGGTCAACTCCCTTGCACATATCGTAGATGGTCAGGGCGGCCACAGCGGTAGCGGTCAGCGCCTCCATCTCCACCCCCGTCCTCCCCGTGCTCTTGGCGGTTGAGGTAATTTCGATAGCGCTGTTTTTCTCGTCCAGTTCAAACTCGACCCTGACCTCGTCGATAGAGATGGGGTGGCAGAGGGGTATCAGCTCGGGCGTCTTCTTGGCGGCCATGATGCCGGCCAGCTGGGCGGTCGTCAGCACCTCCCCCTTCTTGGTCTTGCCCTGCTTTATCTGCTCAAGGGTGGTGGCTTTCATCCTGACCACGCCTTTAGCCACCGCCCGGCGCTCGGTCTCGGGCTTTGACGAGACATCCACCATTTTAGGGCGGCCCTGGTCGTCAATATGGGTTAGTTTTTCCATTTATCCCCCCACGTGGGAGAACGGGCGGCCGTTGGGCACCCAGCCCTGGGCAAGCCCGTGTCGCAGCGGCTTATCGGCCACCGCCTTCTTAAACAGCTTTTTCAGCCCCGCCTTGGATATACCATCACGCAGGGGCTGCTTTAAATCTATCTCGTATTCGCTTAATAAGCAGGGGCGGAGCTTGCCGTCGGCGGTCAATCTCATCCGGTTGCAGTTAAAGCAGAAGTGCTCGCTGACCGGGGTGATAAAGCCGATGGTGCCTTTGGCATTGGCTAAACGGAAATACTTGGCCGGCCCGTTGCCGACGGTGGGCAGGCAGGGCTCCAGCTCCCCCAGCGGCTCAAGGCGCTTCCTCATCTCGGTGGCGGCGACAAAGCGCAGGGCGTTGTCACCGTTGCCGACGACGGGCATCAGCTCGATAAAGCGGACATGCCACTCCTCATCTACAGTCTTGGCGGCAAAGTCTAAAATCTCGTCGTCGTTGATGCCGGACATGACCACCATGTTTAGCTTTACCGGCTCCAGCCCCACCCTCTTAGCCGCCTCGATGCCCTCCAGCACCTGCTTTAGCTCGCTCTGGCCGCGGGTAATACCCTTAAACCTATCTGGTTTAAGGGTGTCCAGGCTGACATTAACCCGCTTCAGCCCGGCCGCTTTGAGCTCGGCGGCATATTCAGCCAGCAGCACGCCGTTGGTGGTCAGGGCGATATCATCAATAGCCTCTATCCCGGCCAGCATCTCGATGAGCCGGGGCAGTCCCAGCCTGACCAGGGGCTCGCCGCCGGTGATTCTCAGCTTGTTTATCCCCAGCTCGGCGGATGCCTTAGCGATAGTATAAATTTCCTCGTAGCTGAGAATGTCGCTATGCGGCATCAGCTCGACGCCCCCGACGGGCATGCAGTAGATACAGCGCAGGTTACAGCGGTCGGTGACCGAGATGCGCAGGTAGTTTATGGGTCGCTGGAAGGAATCGGAAAGTCCGGTCATAGGTTATACTTTCTCCTCAAATATTTAGCCGCCTCCCGGGCGGCAACCCCCCGGTGGCTTACTTTATTCTTGACCTCCAGAGGAAGCTCGGCCATGGTCTTGCCCAGTTCGGGGAAGTAGAACACCGGGTCGTAGCCGAAGCCCCTCTCCCCTTTAGGCTCAAAGGTAATCAATCCCAAGCACTCCCCGGAACAGAGCTCCACCCCCCCCTCCGGCGTGGCGATGGCGATGACGCAGCGGAAACGGGCGGTGCGCTTCTCCCGGGGCACCCCTTTTAATTTAGCCAGTAAAAATTCTACCCGCTCTTTATCCGTAGCCCCCTCGCCGGCATATCTCGCCGAAAGCGGCCCCGGCTCACCCCCCAGAAAATCCACCTCCAGCCCGGAATCGTCGGCTAAAGCCAGCAGCCGGCTCTCTTTAGCCAGTACGGTGGCTTTAAGGCGGGCGTTCTCCTCAAAACTCTTCCCCGTCTCCTCCACCCCGGCGGTAATGCCCAGCTCCCCGGGCAGGACCAGCGCCAGGGGCAGTTCCCGGAGCAGTATTTTAAGTTCCCGCGCCTTGCCCTGGTTATTGGTGGCTAAGAGCAGTCTATCCGGCAATGGGACTCCAGAAAAAGCAACTCAAACCGTCGTCCACCCCTAATAAAATGATAGCCCTTTCCCTAGTCGAGGTCAACAAATCGGTCTTCCAGCTTCTTGGAGACCTCGGGCATGGTGGTGTATTCCATCTCCCCCAGGGGCAGACGGTGCGGCTCAAAGGGCCCGTGGCGGCGCATATACTCGGCGACCTCGTTGGCCTGCTGGCGGGCTAAATCATAGGACTTATCGGCGAACATATCCCGCGGCCCCACCAGCTTGCCTTCGGACAGCTGGAAGCCGAGGGAGACCACTCTTGGCGGCCCGTCGAAGCGGGTGGGGGTGCTGTCCTCGACCGATACCGGCATAAAGGGCCCGTGGTGCGAGCCCCGCATCCACCCCTCCACCAGGAAGGGAAGGGTAAACGGCTCCATCACCTCGCCCACGGCGGGGAAGTCGCCCTGCGCCCGCACGATGCACACCGGGTCGTCCTTGCCCACGTAGCGGCCGGCAATCAGGGCCAGCTTCTGGGTAGAAGACGAGGCGGCTATCTCGCCGGTTATGCGGTGATAGACCGCCTTGACCATGTAGCGCGACGGCGCCCCGATAAAGACCAGCAAATCATATATCTCCTCGGGGGCGTTAAAGGTTATCTTGCGGCTCTTTTTAACATCATGCACCTCAAAGGCAAAGCCGGAGTGCATATTGGAGGCGATGACCAGCCCGATGGTATTAAAGGGGTCGGCGAACATCTTGTAAAGCGGCAGGTTCCAGGCTCCCGCCGAGGTCTTATCGGCCATAAAAATAAGCACCGTCTCGGCACCCCGCTCCTCAAACTCCATCTCGGCCACCCCCGGCCCCATCCCCCGCACGTTGCCGGAAAAGGCATCAGCCAGCAGGTCCTGGCCGGCGCCGTGTAATTTAAGGCTCTTGGCAAGCTCGGTGCAGTCGACAAAGACATCCCAGGCAAACTTGTGGATTTTCTCGTCGTCCTCACCGCGCTGGTGGGTCATAATCAGCTGCAGGTCATCCCCGCACTTGGCAACCCGGCAGTCAATGAGCAGCCCCTCTTTCTTGACTCTAGCCAGGTGCTCCGCCGCCAGCGCCAGTATATCTGGATGAGATTCGGAATGCCCCACAAACCCCCCAACGTCAGCCTTAATCACGCTCAGCGTAACCTTCATGATTCCCCCTTTATCTTACTAATATTCAAAGCCCTCTCGCCCCTCCACCCCCACATCGTAAGGGTGCTTAATCTTTAAGCATTCGGTAACCAGGTCGGCAATTCTAACCAGCTCTCTATCGGCCCGGCGGCCGGTAAGGATAAGCTCCACCGCCTCCGGCTTAGCCTTGATAAGCCCCAGCACCTCCCCCAGCTCCACCAGCTTAAAGGCCACCGCCAGGTTCACCTCATCCAGCACCACCAGGTCGTACTCCCCACCCAGCATCGCCCCCCGGGCTGCCGCCAGCGCCTTTTTAGCCTGCTCTATTTCTTCCGGCTTAATATTCTCCGGGTCGATAAACTCGCTGGAGCCAAAGCTCTCCAAGGTAACGCCGGGCAGCCCGGCCAGGATTTTACGCTCGCCGTATAGATAATCGCCCTTCATAAAAAAAGCGATGTAGACCTTAAGCCCGTGTCCCAGGGCGCGGATGACGGTGCCGATAGCCGCCGTAGTCTTCCCCTTGCCATCGCCAGTGAAAATCTGTACCAGACCTTTACGCACTAGTGGTGACGGGGGATTAAATGATGATGCTTTCTCGCCCAATAATACACCTGAGCTAAAGCTAAATAATGGCGATTTAGTTTAACAACCCCACCCCCCGATGTCAAGGAAAGTTTTTAACTGAACCCGCCGCTGCTTACAGGTGTTTTATTTCCCATACCCCCCCGCCCAAAAGGTTTCACCTCTTTAACTCTCTTGCCCCTCCCCCCCCCAAAGGAGAGAAATTAACCCCTCCTTCTCCCCTCCCCCAGAGGAGAGAGATTATCTTCCCCCACCCCCAGTGGAGGGGCGGGTCATAAAGTGCTAGAAGCGCAGCTTATAAGGGTGGGAGGGTGGGAAGAAAGAGAACCGTTAAAAGGGGGTGGGAAGCAGAACCAGCGCTAAAAACCCCCCTCAATTTGTCGCCCGCAGACGATAGTGCTATAATTAGCCTGAAGCTAGAAGGAGAGTACTTAGAAATGTCATCAACTGAGGAGCTAATCGAAGAATATAAGAAAAAGAGAGCCAAAATAGAGCAGATGGCTTCCACGGAAGCCATCGAAAAGCGCCACCAGAGAGGCCAGTGGACAGCCCGCGAGAGAATCGACTATCTCTTTGACAAGGGCACCTTCAACGAGCTGGGGCTGTTCGTCAAGCACCGCACCACCCATTTCGGCATGGAAAAGGCGGAGGTACCGGCGGAAGGGGTGGTTACCGGCTACGGCATGGTCAACGGCCGCCCGGTGGTCGCCTTCTCCGAAGACTTCATGGCTATGGCCGGGACCTTCGGCGAATACCACGGTATTAAGGAAATCCGGGCCATTGATTTCGCCAAGGAGATGGGCTGGCCCCTGGTGGGCTTGAACGACTCCGGCGGCGCCCGCCTCCAGGAAGGCATGGACACCCTGGAAATGTACGGCAACCTGTTCAAAGCCCAGATACGGGCTTCCGGCATCATCCCCCAGATAGCCGTGCTAATGGGCCCCTGCCTGGGCGGGCAGGCTTACCACCCCATCATGCAGGACTTCATCATCCAGTGCAAGGAAACCGGATTTATGGGCATCGCCGGCCCGGCCTTCGTCAAGACCCAGCTGGGGGAGGAAATCTCCCTGCAGGAGCTCTCCGGCTGGAAGGCGCACGCCGTCAAATCCGGCCAGACCCACATCGTCGCCGCCGACGATAAGGACGCCCTGGACAAGACCAAGGAGCTGCTGGCGCTGTTCCCCTCCAATAACAAAGAGATGCCACCCCGCACCGAAACCCAGGACGACCCGGAGCGCCTCTGCCCCGAGTTGGACAGCATAATCCCCGATAAACCCATCCACCCCTACGATATGTATAAAGTTATCAAAGCCGTCGTCGACGACGGCTATTTCTACGAGATACTTAAGGACCACGCCAAGAGCGTTATCACCGGTTTCGCCCGCTTCAACGGCCGCCCGGTGGGCATCTGGTCCAACCAGCCCATGTGGGCGGCGGGAACTATAGACTGCGACGCCGCCGATAAGGGGGCGCGCTTTGCCCGCTTCTGCGACCTGTTCAACATCCCCATCGTCACCCTGGGCGACTGCCCCGGCTATATGATAGGCTCCGAGCAGGACTGGAAAGGCATCCTGCGCCACGGCGCCAAGCTGCTCTTCGCCTGGGCCGACGCCACCGTCCCCCTGATTTCGATTATCCTGCGCAAGTCCTACGCCGGCGCTCACTACGGCATGCTCGATAAGGGCATCGGCGCCGACCTGGTCTTCGCCTGGCCCACCGCCCGGGT
>Ga0307429_1000544_pt1 | contig 22172 bp, 20 predicted proteins | sample SalMarWE160230MG_FD_202151 | JGI IMG/M metagenome (GOLD analysis project Ga0307429, IMG submission 202151) | Salt marsh sediment microbial communities from the Plum Island Ecosystem LTER, Massachusetts, United States - WE1603-230 | ecosystem: Environmental > Aquatic > Marine > Intertidal zone >... | reverse complement strand
CGGTACAACTTTTAATGCCTCCTGGAAACAGCGCGCCTCCGATCTGCTCGAACCGGCCCTGCCCTATATCGTCTCAGGATGGCTGCTCGGCGTCTTCGGGCTATCGCTCTGGCACCTGGGCGGCTGGGCACAATTACAACGGCTGCGAAAAAAAATGGTCAAACAGGTAAATGCCTCGCTCCTTACAAAGCTACGCCGGTTATCCCAACGCCTTGGAGTAAAGCGCGCGGTTCAGCTTGCCGAATCGGCGCTGGTTCAGGTCCCGACCGTAATCGGCTGGCTGCGCCCGGTGATATTATTGCCGGCCAGTGCATTGACAGGTTTGAGTTCCGAGCAGCTTGAAGCGCTGCTGGCGCACGAGTTGGCTCACATCCGCCGGTATGATTATTTAGTTAACATGCTGCAAACAGTTGTTGAGACTCTCGGCTTTTATCATCCCGCCGTCTGGTGGATCTCGCACAAGATCCGCGCCGAGCGCGAAAATTGCTGCGACGACCTGGCCGTCAGCATCTCCGGCGACCGAATTCGTTACGCCAGGGCTCTAACCTCAATGGAAGAAATCCGGGGCAGGCGCGGCGAATTAGCAGTAGCAGCATCCGGCGGCAATCTCTTCGGACGCATCCACCGATTACTCGGCAAAGAAGCCTCCGATACCAGCCGGGCCAGTTGGATACCATCTGTGATTACCATTCTGCTGATAGCGATTATTGCTATACCAACAACCCTTGCTCTGACCATCAAATCCGAATCCCAGGAATCTCAGCAAGCAACGGAAGAAATTGATCCGAACTCCTGGCAGGAAAAATTCTACTCGCTCTACCGCCTCGAAGACGGCCAGGTGCTGAAGCGAATTGCACCGCCATTTATCCCTGAACGCAGGGGCTTTTTCCTCTCCGTTCAATCGGGACGATATTCATCAAATACTTACGAGGAACTTGTGAGCCAGCGTTTCAACTGGGATGGAGACCTGAGCATAAGAGGCGCACGCGTGGGAAGTGGTATTTATATTCCGCGTCTTAAATCAACCCTGGAATCTGTCATTGGACTCGGCAACCGCGAATACGATATACCACCCGATATTCTGAGTGCGGATATGTCCGGCGACTGGATAGTACGCAAGAACACTCCCCAGGAAGAGCTGCTACAGGCCCTGGAGCAGATAGTAAAAGATGAGACGTCACGAGACATCCATTTCGTCAAGCAAAAAGTAGAAACCGAAGTGATAATCGCGAAAGGAAAATATAACTTTCAGCTTCTTCCCAACATTACGGATGGGCAATACGTCCTGATTTGCACGAACAACACTAATACCTATACCGGCGGTGGAGGTGGAAGCGGCACGCTCGATAAATTCCTGAGGTGGGTGGGAAATCGGGTCGGGATGAACATCATCGATGAGACAGAAGCAGAAGGCGTTGAGCTATCCTGGCGCAATCATGACTCATCCGAACTGAGCAGAATGAACCATGATGCCAAGCCGTATAACCAGAGGTTAGACCTGCTCCTGAAAAATCTGAGTCAACAGACGGGACTAAAGTTTGAGAGAAAAACAGCTAAAGTCGAGAAATGGTTCATTAGTGAGAATGGAACCATCAAAGTTACGCAGAAAGCCGGCATCACCGCCTCGGATGTAGAGTCTGGCGCGAGAGCAAATATATTTGATCCAAGCGAACCTGTAGTGGCAAAAAGTGACACACCATCCGGTGTGGATAAACCAATCGTGAAGGTTGACTTGTCTGTAATCGAAGTGCCTCCTGATTCGAAAATGGACAGGGAAACTACCGTCGAGATCAAGAATCTTCTGGGCGGCAAAATAACGCTTTCGGACTCCCCTGCTATTGCGGATTTGCTCAGAAAAGCCGCCGGCGCCACGGCGGCGGTTAAGGATGAATCAGCCGGCAATAAACGAGTCACTCAAGATCAGTTTAAGACACTGGTTGATTTGCTGGAATCGCGGAGCTATGTGAAAATCCTAATGAATCCAACGCTGGAAGTCATCGATGGCGAAACGGCAAAGATCAGTAGCAAACAAAAGATCCCGGGCATTCAAGCCCCGCTCGAAGACTCAATTCAGATTACGCCGAACGTTCTTGAAGATGGCAACATAATCCTGCAGGTCGAAGCAACTCTTTACCAACGATCTATTAGTCAGAGTAACGAACAAATTCCCATGATCAATAAACTCGAAATTTCCACTCAGATTCGCTTGAGCCCCGGCGAAAGCGGAATCATTAGCGGCATGAAACAAGCAGGGCTTCTCACTGAGCCCGATAAGGCCGCTAAGGAATTGGAAGTGCCTGCCTCAGAGATACTGGTCATTCTAACGCCGACAATAGTAGACACCGCCCTTGAGGCACAAAATGAAATCGACGAACCTACCGATATCCAGCAGGAGCAAGGAATCACGATTAGCGGGCTATGTCGTGATTCCGGCGGACGTCCACTCTCGATGGCTCAGGTCTTGTTCTTCTGCCGGGATCATAGGCTGGGAAGTATGATACAGGTAGCGCAGAGCAAAACAGACTCCGAGGGTCGCTTTACATTAGGGCCGATTACCCCACTGAGCGAAGAGGATTGGGGCCGAACAAGATATTTCATATTTGTACCGGCAGACGGCCACGGACCTGTTTGGAAAACAGTCGATCTTGACAAACCAAACAAGGAGCCACTGGAGCTGACGGCTTACAACTCGGCCGTCGTTTCCGGCAGCATTATTACTGAGGATTCCGAGCCGGTGGCCGGGGCACGGGTGTGGGTGCGGGGGATTATCTCACCGGAAGCCACCGAAGACCCGGCCTCACGAGCCAACGACCTTTACACTATTGCTGCGTTACCGGGATGGTCCGCCACGACGAAACAAGACGGCTCCTTTCGCATCGCCGGCGTTCCCGATGGAGCAAGGATTCAATTGTTCATATCTCATCGGGATTTTGCCGAGTGCTTTGTTCACGTGAAGCCCGGTGCGGACACCAAGATCAAAGTGCAGCCGGCAGCGTCCATCGCAGGCCGGGTATTGTATGGCAAGAGTGGAAAACCTGCCGCCGGCGTCATAGTCCGGGCTCAGGGAGTTGAGAGTGTCCCGATCCCCGGAGGATATATTGTGCCCGGGGCACAGACGACAACAGACAAGCAAGGCCGATACCGGCTCGAATCCTTGTTTGGTACAAAGTACAACATCTGGGCGGAAGCAGAGAATCTAACAGTTGTGGCTTTGGATTCCTTCCAGGCCAGGATCGGCGAGACGAGAGAAGCACCGGACTTCGTTTTAATCGAAGGCGGTTTCATCATCGGACGGATCATCGACGAAGCAACCGGCAAGCCAATTAAGCCCGGCCAATATTCGGACGTGGGCATTTACGGACCTTCTCGTCCAAAAAGTGGGGCCGCAATCGAATCCTCCCGCATTCGCGAAGACGGCTCATTTCGCATCCGCGTCGCGCCCGGCCGCAACTATATCTACTTGAGGCCAATGGACGACTGGGACAGGGGAAAAGCAATCGTCATTCCTCCAAGCCGCTGGATCAATGTGGGCGACGGCCAGACAGTTGAAGTCGAATTTAAGGTCCGCAAGCTCTCACAGGAGGAAATGGACAAAGAGGCAACACGAGGGCAGAGATTTACCATGCCTCTTCCAAAAACCATCGACGAGTTGGAACAATCCGAAAGACAACAGGAGTCGAACAGCAATAGTGCTCAAATTATGATCGACACAAAGATTCTTACGGTCAGCGATGAGTTCCTGAAATACGTCGGTCTCGATCCGAATTCGACGGCGAGATCGGAAAACTGGTCAGACTATCTCATCCATGCCTCCGAAGATTCGGTCAGCTTCGTCATCGACCAACTCCACGAAGATTTACTGCTTGGAACAGTTGCAGCACGAATACGGGTTGACAAAGATATCCGAATGTTCCATCCGCTCCCAGTGCTTGCAAAGAGTGGGAAGAAATGCGAAATACAAATCATTGATTCTGAACATTACAGGTTAACATCCCCCCCGGAATCAAAATCCAATCGTATTGAATTGGGTACCACTATTCGGCTGAAGCCGACATTGATACAGAAAGGTCAGAACGTTGAGCTGGATTTTGAATGGGAGTATCGTCGGCTTCAGGGCTTTAAGGAACATACCGGCCCGGATGGGAAAGTACAGAAGGTTCCCCAGATCGACGTTGATAGCATAAGGACGCCCTGCACGATCCCGGATGGCAAGACGCTGCTCATTACCGGCAAGAAAATAACCGAGCAGAAGAAAAAGGAGTCAGGAAAACCTCAATTGGGCGATTTGCCGTTAATCGGGGGGCTTTTCAGCAGCCCACCCCAAGTTGAGGAAACAAAGAATCTCTTAATAATGATCACACCGAGCACCGATATAAAAGCTCCTCCAATACCGCAGGATATAAAAGCTCCACCAAAACCCCAGCCCATAGACCCCAACGACCCTCTCATAAAGAAGCTCGAAGAGAAATTCAAGCGCTATGACGAAAAAAAATAGACAACAAAGACCATCATTTCGATTTATTATTTACCCCGTGAAATGGCGGCGTCAGCCAACCCTAATCATCCTCAATTTTAACTGGTCGTGATTTATCGGCTGAACCTGTTTGACGCCCCCGGCACACCACTCATTATTCGGCAGCGACAGCATGAGAATCGAGTAAAAATCGCCGCGCGTCGTCACAAGGGCAAATATTTTCGCCTGGGGCATTGGCTTGATCTTACCGACCGCCGCCGCAATTTCATTAGTTGGCCAGGCTCCGAATGGATCGAAGCCCTTGGTATCCTTAGACATGGCGAAAGCGAAAGTTCTTTTCACCTGGCGGTCGACATCGGGTCGATCTATCGTTCCCACATGCCCGGCATAACGCAATCCCTTATCTGACCAATGCGCAATTATGCAGCCGCTCATATAGCCGGTAAGCACGTCATAGGGGCCGATAGGCAACCTGGCGGTCCGGCCGGGGGCATAGTCCAGCCAGGCATATTGGATAGGCATACGCATCGTAAGCCCTAAGGTACTCACATGGTTTTGCAGCAGGAACGGGTCTGTCAACTGGCCGTCAAGACCATCATAGATCATGGGCGTGGCGGTTTCCCTGCTCTCGACAATCGTGCCATCCGTCGGGCCTGCCGCATCCCTCGGCTTTGTCCACTTGTACCTGATTCCCGCTCTAAAATATTTCTCTATCATGATCTGCGCTCCTTGTTGTCTAATTTGTATTTAACTGTACGTAATATGACTATTAGTATATTAGAAACAGTCAACCTTTTCAAGCCGTAATCTAATGGGGTTCACCCCGTGAGATAGTTTAAGCCGTCATCTCATGGGGTAAACTATTGACGATTTTTGTGGAAAAAATCGACCAAAAGCGATGGCGTCTCGATTTACGATTTTCTATTGACTATTTTCTATTTTTTACGGATTTGCGCGACCAAAAGCGATGGTAGCGCCGAACAAAAATCGGCATTTTTAAAATTTTTTTTAGCCCTCCCCCCACAAGCACTTACGGCAAGAACTCCGCCTACAATTTTGTAGATTTTCGCATCAAACGCGCAGGTCGCTCCAATTATGGAGGCGCGTCTTTTTAGCCTCCGGCAAAAAACAGCCAAATACTAATTTCTAAATCCTAAATCCTAAACAATATCGAATGACCGAAATTCAAAATTCAAAACGGCAAGCACATGCCCAAGGCAGGTCTGTTTCGTGCTTTACGAGTTCTTCATGCCGAGCGGAGACGAGGCATCGGATTTAGTGCTTAGAATTTCCCTCCGACCATTCGGAGGGATGGGGGGCCACGATCGTCGAGTTCGTCATCAGAATCCGAATACCAACCTTGCTGGAAAGGCTGGCCGTGCTGGCTTTGCTCTTGTACAGACGGCTGCGTTACGGCTACCCCTTCCGCCGAATCCCCCTCACACAGGGCAAGTACGCCATCGTGGATCCCGACGATTACGAACGAATCAACAGGCACAAATGGTACGTCTCCAGTAGGGGCCGTACGTACTACGCCATAAGGGGCCAGTGGTCGCCGAGCCAGGGCAAGCGGCTGACCATATCGATGCACCGCAAAATCATCGACGTGCCAGACGACCTTTTCGTCAACCACATTAATCATAAAGGCTCAGACAACCGCAAAGCCAACCTCCGCCCCGCCACTCCCGCAGAGAACGCCCGGTACGCCCGCTATCCCAAGATCAACACCACCTCGAAGTACAGAGGTGTCTGGTACAACAAACAAACCAAAAAATGGCGAGCCTCGATCCGCGTCAATCGAAAAAGAAAGCATCTCGGCTACTTCCTCGATGAGGTTGACGCCGGAAAGGCATACGATAAAGCCGCAAAAAAATACTATAAAGAGTTCGCAATACTGAATTTCCCGGATTAACCACGAAGTCATGCCCTGAGCGAAGCCGAATGGGACACGAAGAACCACGAAGAAATTTGAAATAATCAATCCGTCGCGCTTCGCGGCCGGATTTACGCTCCGCTCCAATATCGATGATCCGGCCTTTCTTGGACGGGGTTAATCGAAAGCTTGTGCCCGCGAAGGCGGGTATCGTAAATTACAAAGTCTCCTAATTTTCGCTAAAACCCTACTCTGAGTTGCCGCTCTGCTCTTGCTTTAATAGACGAAGTTCTTTGCTAACCGGCCAATCAATTACGGCAAGAATCAGAGGTATGACTACTTCTGACAATGGCAGGAGCATAAGCAGACCGAAAGCCGAACTGTAGCCCATCCTGGAAAATATTCTACAAAAGCTAAACACCTTTACGGACGCTATGAAGATGATAAGAATTACCTCCGCCGGACCCGGCCCAAAAAATCCAAGAACAGATTCCATGCTTTTCTCCTTTATACTTGTTCCGTGAATCGTAAATTAAATTAACCGCAGAGCAATAGTAAATAGAAAATAGAAAATAGTCAATTGAATTGGCCACAGAGAACACTGAGGACTCAGAGAAATAATAAAGTGTAAATAGTAGATAATCAATGACAAAGGTCAATCGTAAATAGTCAATTACAAAGTCTGTCCCGAGTTTTACTTATACTAAATTTCCCGGATTAACCCTCGTCATCATCCTGAGCGCAGTTGAAAAATTAGGTGGTGTAAACGAAAATGCATCGGATACGGCCTTCCCTCCGGAACTTCGCGATCATGGTCTGAAGTTCTATGTTTCCGATCAAGAAAACATATGTGCGGGCTAAGTTTCCAACCGCCCTTCTCCGCAATCTTCTTGAACGCAACATTAGAATCACCCTCCAACAGATAGCCAAGCATAGCTGCTTCGTTGGAGAAAGGCGCATATCGACATGTCATAAAATTCGCCCGTATTTCGTTGATGTACTCCGACACACGTCCTCCCGTCCTCAACACCTTTGCTTCCAACGGCCACTTTACTCTTGGATTACTGCGTAGTACAAAGGCAATATCATATTGAGGAGGTTGTGCAGGTGCGACAGCCCGGCTCTCACGTTCATAGGGACCATGCTGAACATAGAAAGGTTCATAACCAGTCATAGCTTCCCGGATCTTCGGCTCAAGCAGTTGAGTCACATTCCTCTCCAAATCTTCGTCCTCCATTAAGCAGTCAATCTCCGACAGATACACCTCACAAAATCCGTCGTATGCCTTCCATATAAAACTTAAAAGGGTGACCGAGCCAGCAGCTCTCCACCTATCGATTACCGAATTGAATTCCGGTGTATCCGGCCAGCGTCTTTCCGAGTAAGTTTGTCTTCCAGTCAACTATCTCTCCCTCAACATTTCACTTGGAGCAGGATGCTTCCCGCCAAAGCATGATGTCTCCCGCTACTTCATCTGCATCCCTCATGGCCATAGACCGCGTCCAATAGCGCACTTGGTCTGGCTTTACGATAAAAACGGTCGGGACATTACTTCCGCCGATTAACATGTTGTCGTATACACGAGCGACGCGCTGATAAAAGATGCCTCCATCCGTAGGACGGTTTGTAGATTTCAAAAACTTTGTATCCAGCTTCTTTAATCGTTCAATCAAAAAAGGCGAGTCAATACCTTCCACACGGATAAACGATTTCCCTGGTGTCTCAAGATGCACGCCAACCAAGCGTACAGGCACGGAAGTCTCACTTTCTTCCCTGAAGATTGTGGCTGATATTTGCTTGTCCCCTCCGAATCCAGCTCGAAGCACACGGGTGAAATAGTCGCAATACGCCACTAAAACTGATTCGTTCTCTGCTTCTGTTTGTCTCCCATCCACTGCATGAGTTGGTTGTCGGCCCGCTGAATTTATATCTCCCTTGAAATCCTGCAATGTATAATTGAAAAAGTCATCGACCAATACCCATTCAGCCTCCCGTATACAAAAAATCTTACGTATTAGATGGTCCACTTCTTCGAAATCCTCAACTGCCTCCATTGTTGCTCTGTCAACACCTACTACAGGTAAACATAGAATCTCTTTCTTCAAAGCCTCTGGAATATAAGCCGCACATCGACCGCTCGTAAGGTACATATAGTATACTGATAATATACTATTGAACATAAGACAGGCGCCTTCAAGCCATTTTCTCTTTGCTTCCGGAATGTGAACGGTGACGTAGCTCTGAGAACAAATTACCCCAGGTTCGTCAATTGACTGGTCCACGATCACACCGTGAAATCTTCGCGTCTCTGTTTTCCAAGACTTCTTTAAAATGAGTTGTGGCGGAATGAAAGGTCTCAGATTTTTTCCTTCGCCCTTCTTAATACATGGATTCGGATTGTCCCGAAGATTGGCTGATTTCAACCTCAGAAATGTTCCTTTTGGAAAATCCCGATCTTCAATAATCTTTCTACCGACAAGCTCAGGTTTTTCCTCAATCTCTCTCCCACCTCTCACTATTCCCTTTCGAATATCCTTCTTCTCGACTATCTTTCCAAGTGTGACCATTTCGCCCAGCCGTTTTATTAGCTCGACGTCTCTCCTGCTACCCCAAATTAGAGTGGACCATATCTCTGGCATCTTTATCGCCTCATCGGCGAAAACCTGATTTTCGTCACTCGGCTCGATAACGAATCTTAAATCATCCTCTTTCGTTCGGCTCGGCTTTGGACACACGTATGTAATGGGCACACCGTCCGGCGGATCTGGTTTCATCCTGACAACGCAAGCAGGTGAAATTGCATTTCTGAATAATCCAAATCTCAAGATAGAAAGATTCACGACTTCATCTACCTTATACTCGCGGAACAATCGTTGACGGAACCTTTCTGCCGTAAAATCTCGATTGAAAAGAACCGCCCCTGCTGGTTGGAGCATCATGACAATCCCGCCCGGCTTAGTCAGATCCGCAGATTTACATAGGAAAAGCGGACCCAAATTTCGGTTGGGTATCGACCAGCCCCATATCCTAGCCCATCTTTTACCCGCTTCAGTCTCCGTGGCATAGCCCCAAGGCGCGTTCCCCATGACCAGGTCGTAGATACCGCTGTCCTGACTTGTCCGAAATCCATCTTTGTCTTCCGCGAAGAAATCGGATCCAACCAATCTCTTCTCACGTAAACGTGGAAATTTGACACTCCGCCAAACATATCTGGGTTCCAGTTCGTCACACATAGCAAGGTACAGACTGAACGATGCTACACGTACTGCATGCTCATTTATATCTGTGCCAAAAAGATTATTCTCCAATAATCCTCTGAGTAATTGCGCGCCAGGCTTGCGCTCAGGCCCATGTGCCTGCCGCCATCGATGCACCAGCCGCTGGTAAGCCTTCACCAAGAATATTCCCGATCCACATGCTGGATCCAGAATCTTGATATCCCAATCTGTACTATCCCACGGAAGTACCGAATCAAGCATAAAGTCGACAATGTGCCCCGGCGTATAGTGTACCCCTGATCCATCCTCTTTTGCAAACTCCTCGTAGATGCTGCTGATGAATTCAAGCGGAATAGCATCGAATGCGTATCTCCTCCACAAGCAAAGCTGGCCTGTCTTCATTTCCATTTTCCCACTCACAAATTTCGCCAGCAGCTTCAAATGAGGGTCTGCCCTCACCTGCCGCTTCTCGTCCCTCCAATCCTCTTCTCTCTCTTTGGGCGTTTCACCCTTGCCTGGAAAGAGGTCTCCATTAAACCTGTTATTCAGTTCTCCAAAGAATTGGTAGGTCTCCCTGTGATTTTCCAAAATGCTAGTCAGGTCTTTATGAAGTTTTGACAAGACACGTTTCTCATAGAGACTAGCAAGGACGTTGTCGCTGAGCGCGGCATTCCCTTGTGAGTCTTTGCGTTGAAATAGAAATTCTATGAAGATTATTCTTGCGATTAGATCGTGACAGATATCTTCAGGCAACTCGGCATCCAGAAGTTTCTGACGAAGCTCCCTTAAGTCCACAAGCATCAACTGATCCGCCCGTTGATCCCGGTGAAAGTAACTCGAATATCGTGGATTCCTGAAGAAATTTCCCGAAGCCAGCTCTACCCATTGCAACGCTTTTGCCGCTTGTTCTGATAACGAAAATCTCCGAGACAAATCTGCTTGCAAGGTTTCCACGCACAATTTCTGAATGTCTTCGTCAGGCTCTACTGGTCGTTTCCAACACGTCCAGACTCTCACTATGTTTGGCTCAACGGTAATCAACATCGGAGAGCGCGAGAAGCTCCATGCTAGCCTGTGTGTCTCTCGCAAGACTTTATCAGGAATTTTGCTCGCAAAATCGCAGACAATGGCAAGAGGATCTTCCGTCTTGTTCGAGCGAGGGTTAGCCGCTAACACACCCACATTAACATTAACATTATGCCGTTTAATTGACGTTTCCAGCTTGCGCTTGGATAAGCGGGCAATATACCCTGGGCCGGCCCCCTTGGGCGTCATTATGTCTTGTCTCGTAGGCCAACCAAGACGTTGGTGAGTTAGCTCGAGCAATCCGTGCATAACAATAACAGGCTCCGTAAGAATTTAGCTGCTATAAAATACCCAACACGGCTTAACGTTTCAAGAGAAATCCCCTTCCCATGTCCGTCCAGCACATTACTCATGATACAGTCGACACATCACAAATACTTCGTTTCGCTATTTCGACAAGGTTTTCCGCTCTTGAGCTTTAATCTGTAAAGGCACAAAAACAGGAAAAACTTCTTATTTGGTATCTCATCTGGATTCCTGCTTCCGCAGGAATGACAGGCATTGAGAATCACAATTAATCCAATCACGAACCACGCGGCACGCTATACGCTGCACGCTCCTTCGACTCCGCTCAGGATGAAGGAAACCATGTTACACGCTGTACGCAGTCTTTAAAAGCTCTTGTCCGGCGAGTCTCTTTTTTCTATCAGCATTGCCGAGACGCCGGGGGCGACGAACAGGGCCATATCGACCTCGGTACCGGCAAACAGGTAAACCTGGTGCTCCGGGTATTCGGCTATCAATTGCTCGAATTCTTCGCCTTCATCGAGAAAGATTCCGTCCGCTGCCGCTTTGTTATTGTCTGAAACGTATCCATACATATCTGTTACTCCACATTCATCATTTTCCCTTTATATTACATAGCGAATCTCAGGGGCAAAATGTAGATAGTAAAATTGAAATATTTTAAATTTTTTTTTCATATAGCTGTTCCGGCCGGAGAAATACCTAATTAAAGAGCGGAAATGCGTATTTTGTCGCTCGCAGCCCGTAAAAAAATAGCAGACAGTTTACACCCAAGGTGGATACAGTGGCGCAAGCCATCCCTTACGGGAGAGACAGAATACAGTTTACGCCCAAGTTGGAGACAGAGGCTTTTATAATTGACTATTTTCTATTTACTATTGGCTATTGTATTTGATATTTCTCTTAGTTCTCTGGATTCTCTGTGGCTAAAATCTGCGTAATCTGCGGAATCCGCGGCCTTTATAATTGATTATTGATTATTTACTAATGATTATTGGTTTTCTCTGTGTTCTTCGTGCCCTTCTCGACGATCTCTGCGCTCCCGGCGGTTATTGGCCGGAAATGAGCTTTGTGAGTTTATCGCGGTTTTTGTTTAGCCATTCGGCTTTTCGGTGGATCATCAGGAGGAAATCCGTGCCGTGAAGGTGTCCGAAGAAACCGGTGGCGGCGATCGGCAGTACCGCCTCGGCGATCATCGTCTCGATCATTAAATCGAGCAGGGCTTTGAGCTTATGTTCATCCAGGAGGCTCGTTTCATGGCCCGCCTTTTTTTTGTAGCCGGCCAGGAACTGCAGGAATTTGTCCTGGTCGAAATAGTCCGGCCAGTCTGCGGGGTTCGGCCTGCCGCCTACTATGGAGAATTGGAGCATGCCGTTGGCAAGATCGACTACGGCCGGGGCGACCCGAATCGAATCGAAATCGAGCACGACGGCGACTTTGCCTTTGGAAAAGAGCATATTGCCCGGATGCCAGTCGCCGTGAATGACCTGTTGGGGCCAGGAATCGAAGCCTAATTGGTTGACCTGGATGCTGGATTCGTTGTAGAGAACCGTCAGGGCCTCGGCGGTGGCCTGTAATTTGCCGCTGGGCCTGGAGGTTCGGTCGGAGCCTATCGTCCGCAGGTGCGTGCGAACGGTCGATGAATCGTGAAAGCTGGCCTGGAGCGGCTTGAATTTGTGGGCGAAATCAGCGAGGTGGCGGTGAAAGTTAGCCAATTGCCTGCCGGCGTCGATTGTCGCTTTGGGCGAGCCGTCGTAACGAGTGCCGGAGACGAATTTGAAGAACTCGTAGATGTGGCTGTTCAGTTGCAGGATTGTGTTGCCGTCGCTGCGCGTGGCGAGCAAACTCGTAACGGGGAAGGACCTGGCGGCCAGGTGGGATTGGACAGCGTGGGCGAAGGCGACGCGGTAGAGATCGTCCTTGCCGCGGGGGCGGCGCTTCAGGAGGAACTTGCCCTGCTCGGAGACGACTACCATTTTGGGGGCGCGGCGGTTGCCGCCGGACAGGGGCTTGATTTGATGAACGACGCCGACGTCGTAATGGCTGAGGACTCGAACCAGCTCCTCGGAAGAAAAATGTGCGCCGCCTCGGGGCATAAGCTAATGAGCAATGATTTTGGATTAACGATTATCGATTAGGGTCCCGGCTTTCGCGAGGATGACAATTTTATGGATTATCTGAGCAGGAGAAGTAGAAGAATGACTAGGAAAAACGCCGAAGCGACGGCACTTAAAACCAATACCGCCATGCGATAATTGGCGATCGTATCTTCCTGGTAAACCTTTTCCTTGACTTCGACGACTTCTCCTTTTTCCAACTGCTCAAACATCGAGACATCAAATCTTTTGTGGGCCTGAAGCGGAGGCTTGCCGTTGCGCAGGGCCTCTAAATCCATCAGGAGCTCCTCGATGTTTTTGTAGCGGTTCTCCCGACGCTTGGCCATCATAATCTCGACAACTTCAGAGACACCTGCCGAAAGCGAAGTATTTATATGGTCCGGCGGAACCAGCTTTTCCCGCAAATGCTTCCGCATAACATCAGCCGAATCCTCCGCCATAAACGGCACCCGGCCGGTCAACATGTGATATAATGTTGCCCCGAGGCCGTAGATGTCGGCTCTGCCGTCGATGTCGATTTTGCCTCGAATCTGCTCGGGTGCGATGTAGTACGGCGTGCCGTAGGCCTTGCCGGCTTCGCTTTGCGCCGCCTCGATATCCGTCGTCTCTCGCGCCAGACCCATATCAGCAAGTTTCACCGTCCCATTCGTGCTGATCATGATATTCTTCGGCTTAACATCGCGGTGGATCAGGCTGCACGCATGGGCATGGGCGAGCGCATGTGCGACCTGAATAATGATATCAAGCGCCTCAGCCTCGTCAAAAACCTTTCCCGCCGACAAATCATCCGCAATCGTCTTACCCTCGACGTACTCCATCACAAAATAGTGATACCCCCCCGCCTCGCCGACGTCGAAAGCCTGCACGATATTCGGATGGTTCAGTTTTCCGGCCGCCTGCCCTTCCTTATAAAACCGCTCGACGTATTCCGGATTCTCGCTAAACCGTTTCGGCAGCACCTTAATCGCCACCATCCGGTTCAGGCTCAACTGCTTGCCCTTATAAACGATCGCCATCGCCCCGGCCCCGAGCTTGCCGATAATTTTATAGCCGGGAATCTGCTTGACAGCAACCTTACTCTCCTTGATGCTCGTCTTGAGCCGCTCGGCCTGGGGCGCCGTCACGAATCCAAGCTCGATCATCAGGTCTTTCAGGATCACCGGATTGATCTTACTGCGGGCCTCCATCTCCTCAAGCGAGCCGCGAAGCTCGTCGTCAGTGCACAGGCCGTGCTCCACCGCCATTTTACCAAACACCGTATCGTAATTTGTCTCGTTCGTCATTAAATACCACTCTGGCAGACCGAGATGCGCTCGCTGTGGAGCCAATCCTTTGGCTGTCGTTTACTACACCCGATAACAAATCCTTCGGCGACAATTATCGGTCTACAATATGTAATGTCAAAGAAAATTTCCTAATTCTTTTAGAAAGATACCACAAGCAACAGAATCGGCCGTTTTAACCCAACGGTTTAGCACTTTTTAAGCTGAAATGAGCTACTTCTTTAAATACGAACCACGAATCAACACTAATAAGCAATAGTCAATAATAAATCGTAAGCTTGTGCCCGCGAAGGCGGGTATAGTAAATACCAAGGACCGCAGATTAACGCTGATAGACGCGGATATAAGCCAACAAAACCAAGAAAAGTGTTACCTATGTAGTCGGTACATTCTGTTACCTATGTTTCGGTTGACACAGCCGCCATCTCACGGGGTAAATAGTAAATCAAAAGGGCCACGAAGATAATTCAGAGGCAATAGTCAATAGTCATTAGAAAATAGTCAATGACGAAGCTTTTTTTTACGAGACTTTTTGCCTGGTTTGTATAGACATTCCTTGCATCGGCACATCAAGCCGTCTCTCTCAGCACAGCTTTTGTAATACTCGATTTCCTTTTTCCACTTTCCGCACTTGGTGCACAGTTTCTGCTTAACTCTATTGACGACCCGATGACGGTCCTTAAATCTTAGATAGACTATTACCTTCTTTTTCTTTGTGGATTTTTTGTAACGTGCTTGAGCATATACCCTGGCGCAGTCTCTGCACCGAATACACAATCCGTCCCTATTGGACCGATCTTTGCTGAATTCACGCTCAACTTTCCACGTTTCGCATTTAGGGCAGAATTTCTGCTTCCGGCCGTTAACCTTACGATGCGTTTCTTCATACTTGTAATATTTCTTTGTCATCTTCTCTCAATGCCTCACATTAGTCCCTATGACTACATTCTATAGTTTCCCAGAGCCGAACTGGCAAGAATAATAAATAGTAAATAATAAATCAAAAAGGCCAGCCGCTGCGGGGGTAGTAACATTATATCTTCATTTTCTTGATAAACAGTTCGAGTGCTTTTTCCAGTCTTATCTTACAATATTACTTTTCCTTCTATGGAGTCAATTTTTGTCTGCACAAGCTGGGCTTTACTGAAGTCCATCGTTACTCCTTCGGCACCAAAAGCCTTTCCTATAGCCTCCAATGTCTGTGTTGCCGATTTCTGTACTTCAGACAGCATCTTTTCAGAAAATTCTTTCGCCATTTGAACTGCCTGTTGTTTTGCTTCATCCATAAGACGGTTCTTATCCATTTCGTCAAAGCCCGGACCAAAAACTCTATTAACCAAATCGGGTAGTAACCAGGGCAAAAATCTCGCGTTTTGCTCATCATAAAAACTGATGTCCCTTATACTGGTTTCGTATAAGCACTTTGGCATTATTAAGCGATAATGGCCTTCGTCCACGGATTTGATGACGAACTCCGAACTGCGTAAGTTGTACCGGAAGCTGATCTCAAACTCGAATATCATGGCCATTTTCTTAGTTGAAGCCAACCACATAAAATATTTTTTACCAAATTCACCAAACCAGTGTTCTGCAGTAGTGACTATCTCTTTAGTAACAATCTTAAATACCACCAGTTCACCGACTGAACGCATGTCTTCAATCGTCGTATATATGCTCGGCTTCGCCGGCATTTTGTGCTTTCTGCGGAACCGAAACACCGCAAAAAGTACCACAGAACCGACAATGCCTAACATTATGCCAATCAAGATTTCGTGCATATGCTTCTGCCTCCAGGCAATCTTAACGATACCAAATTTTATGCAAAATCATTTACAGTGCTAATATATTAGGTTCTTTCTATTTTATTGTCCAGCCGCCGGTGCGGCTATTAGTGGCTATAAATCAAGAAAATTACTAAGTTTACTTATAAGTTTTTCTGAATTTTTTGTCTGGCATCCCCAGATCACCAGAACTTTCCAGCCATCCTTTCTAAGCTTCCTGAGATTTCTTTTGTCTCTTATAACATTACCTTCCCGTTTTGTCTGCCAGAATTTGGTATTTGTTGCCGGAGTAATCCTGCCGTAACGGCATTTGTGCATATGCCAAAAACGGCCGTGAACAAATATGATTTTACAATGTCTTGTTAGAACCATATCAGGGTAGAATAGAAGATCTTTACAACGAAGGACGTAGTGGTTCCAATGCAGTTAAGCTCAATGTCGAAAATTAAAATATTTCTTGTATGAATAGCGTTAATACCTGACAATTTAGCAAACAAAAGCTTATCTGTATCATTATATATTTGGAGTAGCGAGAGAATGCAAAGTAAAAGGAAAAACTGGAGTCGTGATGAATTAATAGTGGCTTTTAATTTGTACTGTCGTACCCAATTTGGTCGTATTCATAAGTCAAATCCAGACATAATAGAACTGGCGAAAAACACAGGGAGAACACCAAGTGCAGTAGCTATGAAAATGGTAAATTTTGCCAGCTTAGATCCATTTCATCGGGAACGAAATGTAAAAGGATTGCAGCACATTGGCAAACTGGATAAACAAATATGGGAAGAGTTTCATAAGGATTGGGAAAGCCTTGCTTTTGAAAGTCAGCATTCACTAGCAAGATTGAACAGAAAAACTGATGAAGATTATGCACTCGACGTATTATTCTTGGAACCAGATATACCAACTGAAGTTCGGAAAATAACGCGTGTACGGTTAGTGCAAAGATTCTTTCGTGACACAGTCTTATCGAGTTACAACTACTCTTGTACGGTATGTAAAATCAATTTATCTAAAATGCTAAATGCAAGTCATATTATTCCATGGTCGATTGATAAGAATCGAAGGGCGGATCCAACTAATGGCTTGTCACTTTGTGCATTTCACGACAGAGCCTTTGATAGAGGGCTTATATCAGTCGATGATAACTTCCGTATCATTTTATCTAGAGAGGTGAAGATTATAGACGCACCTAAGTTGCATAGAGTCGGTTTGCTGGAAATTGAGGGAAGGAAAATTAAGCTTCCCGATAAATTCATGCCAGACCAGATAGCTTTTACTTATCATAGAGAAAAAGTTTTTGTGCAGTAACGGAGAAAAGAAATGGAACATGAAATAAATTTAAAATTGCCAAGGCTGATGGTTGGTCAGATTTTAGACGGTCTACGAGAAAGGCAAAAAGTTTGGAAATATACCCAAGAATATATAGATACGGGATGTACAGAGGAATTATGTATTATTGAAGAATGTTCAAGTGCTGAAGAGGCTCGTAATATCGCCAATGATTACGAAGAAATCATCAGTTCTATTGAAAAACAGACAGATATTTCAGATGGTTAATCTGTAAATATTAATTCTGAATGATTCGAGTTATACGAAATTTATGTTAGCCTTAAACAAAAGATTAATCGGATTAAAGTCCATCCTATAAACTATTAAAAAAGGAATTTTTCAAGATGAGAAAAATGATAACCTTGACTTTACCGACGGAAGTGGTAGGTGAGATTTTGAATCACTTAGAGGATGGAGTGGAGGTGTGGAGGAATACAGAAGAATACCTCTCGGGGGGATGTGTCGTGACTCCGTGTTTTGTTGCGGAATGTTCGAGTATAAGGAAAGCGCGCAGGATGATGACACTATATGAGGAGACGATTTCTTTAATTGAGAAAACGGTTAAAACAAAGTAAGAAAAAGTTTATAAGAAATATAGATTGTAAATTGTTTAGATAGATGTCTCCAATACGCCATGCAATCTGAGCATCGGTATAAACGACATAAGGTTTAGGACATATAACTGAAAAAAGGAAAAGAATTACCTATGGGAAGGGAAGAAAACAATTCTCATGGTATCTCTATCGATGCCTATGCTCAGTTCTTGATTCGCCAGCATAGGTAAAAATTCGTTTCCTTCTTCGTCGCATGAAAGCCATACTTCCGAGTCGTATCCTAATTCTTTCACAAGTTCTGATAGAATACGTCTGAGGTTGCCCAGCTTCATAATGTTAGAGTTAACAGGATTTGGAAGAGTATCCATGCAAATAACCTCCTAATTTGTTGTTTATATTTGGTATTTATAACCAATTCGTTCACCTACGTCTTGTTGGATATGTGGATATCCTTTTCCCATGGCAAAACTCCAGATATTTATTTCTGCACAAGAAAAGTAGGATATTGACGATGGGTCAACAGACTATGAGTCACGTTTGTAATTTATGATGGAACAAGCAAGAAATTTGTTTTGTATGTGGTATGTCGTATTGCGTATGGCGTGATTCGAATTCTCAATTCTACATTCTAAATTCTCAATTCTTGCCACAGGGGCATAAGCCCGGTACAATATTGCTAAAGCTCATTATCATTGCTGTGAAAGAGGTGATTATATGGACGAATATGTAGAAGTCTTTGCCGCGAGCGATATTACGTTCGCCTATCTGATGAAAGCGAATCTTGAGACGGCGGGAATCCCGGTTCAAATCGCAAATGAGAATCTGCAAGGTGCTTACTGCCTCGACGGTATGGTTCCACAAGTGCTCGTTCCAGCCAGCTACGCAGAGCAGGCCCGGCAGATTATTAAAGAGATTCAGCAAGCTTCACAAGAAGAGCTTCAGGACGATGAGCAATGAAAAAAACGTTCCTGAAGAGGTTTTTTCCTTGGAAATGTCAAATTAACATGATAAAATTGAAACTGAGTAGAAGATGCGGCAGAGTTTGTGTTCACGGAAATGCTATTCTTTGAGGAGAATGGTCGATGAAGAAAGGAACATTAACATTCCTGTTTATAGTTGCCACTCTGGCTTTTAGCGGCCGGTCGGCTTCGGCTATGATCATCACGGACTCGGATTTCTTCTCCGGCACAACACACATGGTTATCACCTTCGAGACGGACGGCCTGGGCAACAAGCTCAATCTTGCATCGGGGCAAACACAATCGATGCCGGCCGACGAGTACGCTCATTATGGATTCACGTTCGAGCCGGATATTAGCTGGGTAAACGATGGCAGCCCGGCGTTCGACGAAGCTCAGGCTATCGGCGGCTCGCCGGAGATTGGAATATCAGACTGGGATGAAAATGATTTCACTATCAATTTCTCTTTTCCTGTTCGGGCATTTGGATTCTGGGTGATAAATAATCCTGATCCGGAGGATGAGCTTTACCCTTATCTGACTCTTCAGGCATACGGAGCCGACGGTCTGATTGAAGAGGTGACATTCGAAGGTGAAGCTATTGACGACGTCATAGTAGGCCGCGATGAGGTCGGCGATGGCGTTTATATAGAAAGCCGCATTGAGTATGGCTTCCTGGGCATTGCCAGCGAGAAGTTCATTACCAGTATCCATGTCACTAAAGGCGCTACGATGCTGGATAATTTTACGTACAGTCCCATCCCGGAACCGGCCACCATTGTTCTTCTCGGCCTGGGCTGCCTGGCGTTATTAAGAAAACGCCCGGCATAATTATCTCGCAGAGTCTTCTCAAATCCGTATGTGACAAACTCTTACAAATTCTGTCTTCAATCCGCTCCAGTGATACGAGCTAAATTCCCTCGATTTTTTCGGCGGATTGCTGTATACTCACGGTCAACCGGTAATCGAAACCTTGCATTAAAAAAGGATGTGCCATTGAAAAAGATATTCTATATTCTGATACTTATGCCGGCGTTGGTGACCGCGGCTGAAAGAGATGTGACCGACGCCAATTTCGCCCGGCCGAGAGATGTTTTCATGGCCGGGGCGGGTGCGGTAATTTCACTGAATCCGCACAAAGGAGTCGGCACCGTAAGCCGGGGCATTCCGCTTTTCTTTTATCAAAAGGATAAACTATCGCTTTACGGGCCGATGATGAATTACTCGCTGCTGAAACAAGCCAGATGGGAGGTCCGCGGCATCGCCAGGATGAGATTCGAGGGATACGAAGAACACGACAGCAGGTACCTGCGGGGAATGGACGACAGGGACTGGACGCTGGAACTTGGCGGCTCGCTGTCCAGAATCATGGGCGAGGCGAGGATTATGGCGGATGTTTCCGCGGATGTGCTGAACGAGCACAAAGGACACGAGGTCAGGCTGTCATACAATTACGATTTCAGGAGGGTTGCGAATATCCGGGGCTTGCTCGTGACGCCGAGTGCCGGGGTGACTTACCGCAGCAGGAACTTGAACGATTATTATTACGGCGTGCGAAGCAACGAAGCGATGCCGGGCCGGCCGGAATATCATGCCGGTGATTCGATAGGACTGCTGACCGCGCTGAGGCTGAATTACAGGCTGGATGAAAAATGGAGCGCGATGGCGATGGCTTCGGTTCAGTGGCTCGGCAGTGAGATTACCGACAGCCCCATCGTGGAAAAACATTACATGGCATCTTTCCTGCTGGGGATTATGTATAGATTCTGAATTCGACCCGCACCGATGGTGACTTATAAAAAATAGCAATATAACCCGCACCAGTGGTGCGGGCTAAAATGTGTCCTGTTTCATGACTTGCTTTAATCGCAAAACCAGCTAAGATGTGCTTGTCTTGAATAGTATCTCAAATGGAAATTTCCGTGCAAAAGCAAAGCGAGGGACAAGTAAGGAATCCGACATGAGCAAGAAACGAACGGCGATCTTGACAATACTGATGCTCTGCGTGATGGCCGCCGGCTGCGCGCAGAGCGAGGTTCGTACCAAACAGAATGACTTCACGTATCGCGCTACAACGCATCTGGTTTTCCAGCCCGATTTCGCGGACCGCTCCTTCAGCAGCAGCGGGGACTATATGCTCTCGACCGGATTCAACGATGTCAAGTACATTTGGCCGGAAGGAAAGGGAAACTTTTCGAAGAATTTCAACGAAATCAGCTTCGAAGGCAAAAGTATCAAATGCAGCGTCATTAAGCGCCGACTCACCATTAACGGGCGCCCGGCCGTCCAATTCGATGAAGGCGACCGCGTTCGCATAACCGGCGACGGCAACGTTTTCGTCAACGACGTCGAACTCAAGTCACCCGGCGATATCTAACAGACGGCACCGGAATTTCCGCATTGCGTGTTTTAGGCTTTACCCGGGAACAAATCAGGCTAAAATGCGTACATATTGCTTTGTATTGCGTATTGCTAAAGATGACTACTGTGAAAGCAGAGATGATCGTGACATTAATGAAAAAAAGAAGTAACTATATCGTTTTATTTACCCTGGCAGTGATAACTAACGCGGCTGGTGTTTGGGCCGGGCAAACTTCATCCGAGCCTGCCGGCGAGAAAATGAGCTATCTGGACAACGGTACCATCCGGCTCGGCGTAGACCTTAACCTCGGCGGCTCTATTACTTATCTTGCCGATGCCAACGACAGGATTAATATTATCAACAACCATGACTGGGGCCGACAGATTCAAATGTCGTTTTATTCCGGGCCGGTGCCTTTTACGCCCGGCGGCAAGCAGCCATCCAAAACATGGGCCGGTCTCGGCTGGAATCCCATCCAATCGGGCGACTGCGCCGGCAACCGTTCCCGCATAGTCGAGCACCGCAACGATGGGATATCGATTTACGTCAAATGCGTTCCGATGCAGTGGCCGCTGGACAACGAGCCGGGTGAATGCACGTTCGAAAGCTGGATAAGGCTCGAAGACAATGTCGTGAAGGTTCGCAGCCGCATTAACAACAATCGAACGGATACGACTCAATATTCCGGCCGGGGCCAGGAACTTCCCGCCGTATATACGAACGGCCCGTGGTACAGGTTATTCAGCTACACAGGCGACAGGCCCTTTACGAATGACAAGCTGTCGCGTTTCACGAAGACGTGGACAAGCCTGGAGGATGTTAACGGCTCGCCCTGGGAAAACTGGACAGCCACCGAGAACTGGGCCGCACTTGTCAATGAAGATGAC
>Ga0307429_1000539_pt1 | contig 22302 bp, 24 predicted proteins | sample SalMarWE160230MG_FD_202151 | JGI IMG/M metagenome (GOLD analysis project Ga0307429, IMG submission 202151) | Salt marsh sediment microbial communities from the Plum Island Ecosystem LTER, Massachusetts, United States - WE1603-230 | ecosystem: Environmental > Aquatic > Marine > Intertidal zone >... | reverse complement strand
ACGACGACAAAGACTTACAACCTCCTCATCGATATCCACCATGACAGCCTTTTTTACTGTCTTATGCGCCAGGACTTCCCTTAAGGTCGCACCTTCACCTCCCCCCGCAATGAATACCCTCTCCGGCCGGGGATGAGTAATCATAGCTGGGTGTACCAGAGCTTCGTGGTAAATAAATTCGTCCGCCTCGCTGGATTGAATCTTGCCATCGAGGACGAGACAGACGCCGAAGCTGCCCGTGTTGACAATATCGATAGATTGAAACTTACTTCGTCCTGAATATATCCTCTCCTTAATGCTATGCAGCATGGTAAGGTCAGGACTTATATTGTCAGAAAACCATCTATGTTTATCAGGGTCGCTATCTTTCATTTTGCACACCCGACCTGGCTATCCTCCATAATCCCCCTGCGAAGCTCGATTAAGGAGTGATTCTTGGCCTCTAGCTTCTCTGTTATCCACCTGGCAGCCTTTTCCGGGTCTACATCGTTCCCACAGGTGAAAACATCCACGGCAGCGTACCTGTATTCCGGCCAGGTATGAATGGCAATATGTGACTCAGCGATATTGACCACTCCGCTCACTCCACACGGGGAGAAATGATAAAAGGACTCGCCCACTACGGTAGCGCCACTTTGAATGGCAGCTTCGTTAAGACAATTTTTGAGGAAACCTAAGTCATCCAGTGCCTCCTCATTGCATATTTTTAGTTCTAGTAGCAGATGTCTTCCAAGCGCGTTCAAATCATCTTCCCTCCTTTAGAATTTTGGATTTGTGATAGAGCTTTTGGGGCAACAGCGCAAATTTTATACAATGTCAATCGTTTTAGCAATACTCCAAGGGTTTCTGCTAAAATAAACGAAGGCAAGAACTATGTCGACAAGCGAACAATTGGTTACTGTGTACACTGCCAGATACATGGAGGCGCAAATAATGAAGGGACGGCTGGAGAGCGAAGGCATACCAGTCCTCCTGAGCTACGAGAGCGCTGGCCTGATTTACGGGCTTACAATTGATGGGTTAGGTGAGGTGAAAATAATGGTGCCCAAGCATCTGGCAGAGGAAGCCAAGGAAATCTTGAGGATCAGTGAGGAAAGCAAAGATAAGTTTTGAATTTTGCTTTGTAATTTTGAGTTTTGATGTTTAATTTTTAATTTTTCATGACTTCAAGATTAGAACGCATAACCGAACAGCGGCTGGATAGCCTGAGCAAGATTCGGGCGCGCGGCATAGACCCTTATCCCCATTCCTATCCCATCAGCCACACTATTCGAGAGGCGATAACTCTTTTTGAGCAGCAAGGGGAAAGCTCCCAGGACATATCACTGGCTGGCCGCATCATGTCCAAGCGTTCTATGGGCAAGCTGTCATTTCTTGATATTCGCGATAGCTCGGGGAAGATACAGCTTTCCTTGCGCTATGACCTTCTCGGCCGGGAGGGGTACGAATTTCTTCAGGATATTGATATTGGCGACATTATCGGGGCAGAGGGGAAGCTCTTCCGGACAAAAGCCGGAGAGCTTACTCTGGAGGTATCCAATCTCGCCATGCTCTGTAAATCCCTTCGCCCGCTGCCAGAGAAGTGGCATGGGCTGGCTGATGTAGAAAAACGCTATCGGCAGAGATATCTCGACCTCATTTCCAACGAAGAGAGTAAAAGTATTTTTACTTTGCGCAGCAAGATTATCACGGCCATAAGAAGTTTTCTCGATAAACAGGGATTTATGGAGGTAGAAACTCCTGTGCTTCAGCCCCATGCCGGCGGAGCACTGGCACGTCCCTTTGTTACCCATCATCATGCTCTCGATGAAGACCTCTACCTGCGAATTGCCCTGGAGCTCCACCTCAAGAGACTGGTAGTAGGCGGCTTTGACAAAGTTTACGAGATGGGGCGTGCCTTTCGCAATGAAGGCATTTCTGTCAGACATAACCCGGAATTCACCTTGCTCGAGTGCTATCAAGCTTATAGCGATTACAATGACATGATGAGATTGGTCGAGGAGATGCTCGCTCATACAGCCCGGGAGGTTCTGGGCGATACCACGCTTGCTTGTAATGGCAAAACCATTGACCTTGGTCTCCCCTGGCAAAGGCTTTACCTGCGTGAGGCAATAAAAAATCATTGTGACATTGATTTTGAAGGTTATCCCGATGCTGCTTCACTGAGGACACGGATGACAGAGATGGGAATGGAAGTCGATCCAGGCAAAGGGAGAGGCAGGCTGATAGACGAATTGATCTCCACTTTTGTCGAGCCAAAGCTTATTCAGCCGACTTTCCTTCTGGACTACCCCGTGGAAATGTCTCCTCTGGCCAAGAGTAAGAGAGGTAACGACCGGTTGGTAGAGAGGTTCGAGGGTTTTGTGGCTGGCATGGAGATTGCCAATGCCTTCACCGAGCTTAATGACCCCGTAGAGCAAAGGGAAAGGTTTCGCCAGCAGCTAAAAGAACAGGCTGCCGATGAGGAGGTGGAAATCGCCGATGAAGATTTTCTTCAGGCTCTGGAGTACGGGATGCCGCCTACAGGTGGCCTGGGGATAGGCATCGACCGCCTGGTGATGCTGCTTGCCGGGCAGCAATCTGTTCGAGAAGTGATACTTTTCCCCCAACTGAAGACAAAAGAGTAAAGATACAAAATGCAAGGCAATATATTTTTGCATTCTAAATTGTAATTTTGATTTTTTATCTTTGAACTTTGATATTGTTTTGACGAAAGCCAATGCTTGATATTAAGCTTATTCGTGAAACCCCTGAGCTTGTTCGCCAGGCTCTGGAGAAAAGAGGCGAGAGTCCCGATAGAATCGGGACTCTCGATAGCATCCTTGAGATTGATGGCCGTTATCGCAGCTTGCTCCGTCAAACCGAGGAACTCCGTGCCACACATAACGAGTCAAGCAAACAACTGAGCAAAAGCAAGGAAAAACCACCTCAGCTCATCGCCCAGTTGCGTCAATTGGGAGAACAGATATCTTCCTTGCAGCAGCAGACCAGAGAAGCTAAGGCCGACCTTGATTCCTTGATGCTGGAGTTGCCCAACATACCCCACCCCAGCGTGCCCCTGGGAGGAGGCGCGGATGATAACGTGGTAGTGCGTACCTGGGGCAAACCAGGGGAATTTTCCTTCGAGCCCCTGCCTCACTGGGAGCTGGGGGAAAAACTGGGCATAATAGATTTCCAGCAGGGAGTGAAGCTCTCAGGGACCAGGTTTTATGTTCTCAAAGGGCTTGGGGCACGTCTTCAACGAGCGCTTATCTCATTTATGCTCGATACCCATGTAAACGAGCATGGCTACAAAGAAATCTATCCCCCTTTCATGGTAAAGCGCGAGTGTATGGTCGGCTCAGGAAATTTACCCAAGTTCGGCGATAATTTATATCACGACGAGGAAGATGACTTCTGGTTTATACCCACGGCTGAGGTACCGTTGACTAACCTTCACCGTGACGAAATATTAAGTGCCGATAGCTTGCCCCTTCATTACGTCGCCTATACGCCTTGCTTCCGCCGAGAGAAGATGGCTGCCGGCACGGACACCAGGGGCATTAAGCGGGGACACCAGTTCGATAAGGTAGAGCTCTACAAGGTCACCGACCCCGAGAGCTCCGACGAAGCACTGGAGAAACTGGTAGCCGATGCCGAGGACATATGTCGAAAGCTGGACATACCTCACCGCGTGGTGCAATTATGCACCGGAGACCTGGGCTTTGCCGCCTGCAAAACATACGATATTGAAATGTGGGCTCCCGGCTGTGCCGAATGGCTCGAGGTCAGTTCTTGCAGCAATTGTGGTGACTTTCAGGCCAGGCGAGCAAGTATCCGCTATCGCCCTGAGCCCGGCGCCAAACCACAGCTCGTTCACACGCTCAATGGCTCAGGACTGGCTCTACCACGAGTCCTTATCGCTGTGCTGGAAAACTACCAGCAAGCCGATGGCACAGTATTAATTCCTGAAGCATTAGAGCCTTACTTAAGAGCAACATAAGCGCCACAAACCATAAGTCCTAATCCTGAGTGCAGAAGGTAAAGCTATCCTCAAACTTCACTAACCTAGTAATCAAATTAAAAATAAAGCGTGTCATTGGACACAATTTCTCGTAGGAAATTTGTATTCACTCTATATCTTCTGGTATAATTACGATGTATGCTGTGGCTGATGAGTAGCCCAGTCGTCTGATTTGGAGAAGAGAGCTTACGGACTCAATAGCGAGTAGCGTTTTAGAGATAGAAGATGAAATACTGTCCTCAGTGTGGCGCTCCTTTGGAACCCAATGATAAATTTTGTAGCAATTGCGGAGCAAGGCTTAGCGATTATGGCGGCGTTGTATCCTTCGGAGCTGCACAGACATGGAAGCCAACTGCTGCGGGCACCTTGACTATCTCGGCTGGTGTCTTTGGTTTGATTGTCGGCATAGTGCTCGTTGCGCAAAGCCCATTGTTTATGGTGGGGCTGCTCGCAATAATGATTTCGATAGTAGCTGTAGCAGGTGGGCTCTGTGCACTCAATAGAAGAGCTTGGGGTTTAGCGCTTGCCGGCTCCATTTGCTCGGTTTTCTGCTGGCTGGGTATTCCGGCTATCATACTTGTCGCCTTGAGTAAGCAAGAATTTTCATAGGAAAAGCAAATGAAAAAATGCCCCTCCTGTGATAACACAATACCAAAGGAAGTAATCTATTGCCCTTATTGCGGGGCAAGGTTTGCTGACTTGAGCCCTACGTAGACTAAGGGAAACGAACAGCGTCAGAAAGTAGGCTTCAAAATGCAAAAGTGCCCGCTGTGTGATAAGAAAATCCGAGCAGGTGCTAGGTTTTGTCCGCAGTGTGGGTGGGATTTAACCGACCACGAACTAACTCCACCCCAAATTGCAAGAATTCAAGAGGAGATTCAAGATGCCAGGTTTAGAGCTATGCACTGGCATGTCGCAGTGGTTGCATGCATGATGATTGCGCTTGTCAACCTCCTGCTTGGTATGTTTGCCAGGGATGAGGTTATCCCAAGGACATGGGACTTCATGTCATATATAGGCTATGCCGTCTTTTTTATTGGGCTTGCGTTCGGTTTTTACGGAGACCGGTATAGAAAGAAGCAAGATAGGCTGAAAATGATGCTGAGGGATAGGCAACCGTCTCAATAGTGCGGCAGAATTATTAGGGCTAGGTCATACTACTGTTTCTGTTGAGGATACGGGTAGTCCCAATAACGAGATAGTTATTAGTGTAAGCAAGACAAGCAATTATTCTGCAAGTGCTACAATTACGATGTATACTGTGGCTGATGAGTAGTTAAGCCAGCAGATTTGGCCATGAAAAAGGAAGACGAAGACAAACGGATAACCAGTGTAGAGGAACTAGACAATGTAATATCAGGTACTAGGGATAAACCTCCTAAGTGGTTGGGTAAGGATGAACATGCACATTGGGTGGTCTTTCCAGAATGGCGTTCTGCATTTCAGAGTGAGAAATCACGCATTGCGAAGCAGCTCTTATTCTATACCCTTAGTACCAATGGCATTGCTATTGGTGTATCATTAATTATAGCCTTTATATGGTGGAAAACATCTCAAATCTACTTTGACCTGTCAACTCTAATTTCTATAGGCAACATCTCTTGTGTGACAGCAGCGGCAGTTACATCAATAATATTGTTTTTTGTTGTTTACTTTTTTGGACGTGCAGGCGAGTTACAGGACCAAGCTTGGAACAGTATTCGCCACGAAATCGCTAGTTTGGACTTGAATACAGACCAATTATCTCAGTTCGCTTGGGCTGAAGTCAGAGAGAGTGCAATTGAAAAGGATAAATCTGCCCGCCTCATAGATACATCTAAAAAGTTTCGTGACGGTATACGCGAACTCATCGGATTATTCTCTAGGGCCACGAGAAACACTTTCTATGACACCGGCAAATTATACTTATTGGATACCCATATCTCTGTCAAAGGTGGTGATTGGTATGTGGCATACAGAAGTCTTGTGACGGACCCGAAGGATAGGGACTTTGCATTAAATATTTGGCAGAGTACAAAAAGGGCCTCAAGCAATATCATCAAGTTGAATGGTGATATTAAGTTAGCGCAAGACCAGTATCACAAGGCTTTACAGGTATCTTTTGCATTGCCTTCTCTTTTGATAATAGTAGTCTTGGCTCTTGTCACCATATTTGTAGGAAACATCCTTCCTGCAGGATTCCCTGTCATCTTCCTAAGCATTATATTAATATCGCTCTTAATTACTCAAATACTCTTGCTTGTACGTTGGGCATATCTACTTGTATATCGGGAGGTTGTAGTAGGAAAGGCGAGTCGTGAATTTGACTACAAGTATTCAGAGAAGGTAACGAAAGTAGACGAAAGGGAGATGGTGCAGGATACGCTCTCATTTTATGAAAGTGTAAGAGCCAGTAAAGAAGAGAAAAAACAGAAGAATAACAAACCAAATGAGGCAAAGGCAGACAACTCATAGATTCTGTGGTTAGCACGAAGCCTCAAGCTATCCTCAAACTTCACTAACTTATATACTGCACTGTAGCCATCCCCCCTAGTAGTAATGGCAGGGTTAGTAATTTAAGAGTAGCTAGCAATTAAACCGGGAGCTCTGCTCGACGGCGTTTTCGATGTGTTCGATGCGCCTGGTCTTGCCTTTGTCATCGAGTTCTACGGCTACAACGTCTATACGCCATAGAGGGGGGAGGTCCTGGTGAGTACTGGTATAGGTCAGGGCTAAGGAGATAAGCTTTTTCTTTTTGGCCTGTGTTATGGACTCCTCAGGAGTGCCGAAGTCCAGATTGCTCTTGGTGCGCACCTCGACAAAGACGAGCCAGTCCTTCCGCTGAGCAACGATATCGATCTCCCCATGACGGCAACGAAAACCCGTCTCGCGAATACGGTAGCCCCGCTTTTTGAGGAATTTCCGGGCTTCTTTCTCCCCCAGCTTACCAACTTCTTGACGGTCCATCACCTGATCCATCAGGGAGTCTACCCTGAATGAAATTCTTCGGTCGTCCCGATTTCATCGGGACTCCCCAGAATGACAAGGGGCGAAGGGCTCAGGATGAATTATATTCCTTACAAGGGCAAAGTACAGGCGGCGACATGTCAAACTTCGGTCAATACTTCGTTCCTTCGGAAAATACCAGGTATCCAGGGTGGGTTGTATTGTGCAAAGACAAAGCCGCTCTTTTTAGAGTATTTGTTTTCATTCAGCCAGGTTTCCAGTTCCTTAGCCTTGCGCGTGGCCAATTTGCTATTGAGACTACCCGAAAACCGTAATGCAGCAACTTTGTGCTTACCTACCTTGCGGAATGATATCATTGTATTTTTCGGCTCGGGTAGATTCTCCAGAGTATATTTCGATGGCATTGTGAAGGCTATTTTGTATTTCCTGCCTTCCTCGATGGGAGACGATGTTACCGGGGCTGTCATGTCAATTTTTTCACTGGACACAGCTTGCTCCGTGACCGGCACAGTCATATCGATACGTGCTTTAGAAGTATTTCCACCAAAAATATAGTCAGCCAGTACCCTGAACCCTTTCTGCAAAGCAGAACCGAAATCACCATCGATTTCAACTTCTGCTAGTATATATTCCTCATATTCCCGGATTTCGAATTTCTTGTCCTTATAGACTGTTTGGTATTTTGGAGACTCGATAGCCATATTTCACCCCTCCATATCAATGCTAGATTCTTACAACCGCCGCTGAATACTACCATATTAATGCAAAATACCCACTATTACAACGTCATCCGCGGTGAAATAGAGGGAATTCAGTTTGCACAACATCCCTTCTCTGCAAAGAAGGAGAATTTTGGCTTGTAATTATGTTCCTGACAGGGGCGAAGTACAGGCGGTGAATCGGCGAAGGGCCGAGCTTTTGCAGACAGGAAATGTGCTTTCCCGTTCCATAGCCTTTATGCTGGGCAAATCCATAGCCAGGATACATTATGTCAAGCTCTTCCATCATGCGGTCTCTTGTGACCTTGGCTACAATAGAGGCACAGGCAATAGATAGACACGATTTATCACCTCTGGTTATCCCCCTTTGAGGGATGGGACATTGAGACAAGCTCAGCCTGTCGATAAGGAGGAAGTTCGGTTGTTTGGACAGCTTTTCCACCGCCTGCATCATAGCCAGTCTGGTTGCCTTGAGGATGTTAATGGAGTCAATCACTTGAGGAGGAACGATACCGATGCCCACAGCTACAGCCTCCTTGCTAATCAGGTCAAAGAGGGATTCACGCTTCCTGGAGTTTAATTCCTTACTATCCCGAACCAGCCCAAACCAAGGCAAATTGGCCGGGTGGGGCAGGATGACGGCGCCGGCCACTACCGGGCCGGCGAGAGCCCCCCGACCGACTTCATCTATGCCAGCGATAAGCTCATAGCCCTGCGATTTAAGCTTATCTTCCTCATCAAAATTTGGAAACTGAGACATATCTCTGCCAAAATTAAAAGTTAAAAATCAAAATGACAACTCAAAAGGCAAATTTTCATTTTTGCTCTGTATTTTTGCACTTTGCATTTTTATTTTTCCGTTTGAGATATAATCCCACCCCCCAGCACCTCATCAATATTATAGAACACAACGGCCTGCCCCGGGGTTACCGCCTTCTGTGGCTGACTAAAATGGACATCCACGGAGTCATTCCTGAAAAAGAGGCTGGCCTCTGCCTCTTTTGACTTATAGCGTATTTTGGCGGTGACAGTAATGGGCTCCCTCGGTGCTTTGCCTGATATCCAGTTCAGCTTTTGAGCGGCGAGCTTCTGGCTGTAAAGCTCCTTCTCATGACCCAGCACAATTCTATTGCTTTCAGGCTCTATCCTTATGATGTAGAGGGGTTTGCCCTGACTTGTCGGGGCTAATCCCAAGCCATGCCTCTGGCCGATGGTATAAAAGGCTATCCCTTGATGTTGACCTAATCTCTTTCCCCGGGTATCTACAACATCGCCAAGCTGAGTGGAAAATCTCTGGCTGAGAAAAGCGCCATAGTTCTTCTGGGAGATAAAGCAGATATCCTGGCTGGACCTGGCTGCTGTGGGCAATCCCGCCTGCTTTGCCATCTGTTTAACCTCGTCTCGGCTATGCCCACCTAAAGGGAACAGGACGTACCCGAGCTTTTCCCGGGTTAGAGTATAGAGAAAATAAGATTGGTCTCTACCGGTGTCCGCTGCTTTAAGCAGGCGATGCCCGTCTCTGGAATGCTCTACCCTGGCATAATGGCCTGTAGCCAGATAGTCGACGCCCAGGGAGAGTGCTCTATCGAGGAGGAGGCCAAACTTTATGTACTGGTTGCAGGCAACGCAGGGATTGGGTGTCCGCCCTTGCCGGTATTCCCGGCAGAAATAGTCCACTACACAGGACTCGAATTCCTTTTGCAGGTCAACCTGATGGCAGGGAATGTCTAAAATGCGGCAGATATCTTCCGCCCGATGTGCCTGGTATTCGGAGCGAGGAGAATCCCAGAGGCGCATATGCACGCCCATTACCTCATAGTTGGCTTCTTTGAGCAACGAAGCAGCGGCGGAAGAATCCACCCCTCCGCTCAATGCCACGGCGACCTTACCCTTAGCCATGCCTAAAATTCATACCTTGAATTCTTGAGACTGCTTGGTAATGTCATTCTGAGGAGTCCCGATGAAATCGGGACGACGAAGAATCTCAGAGATTCTTCGCGGAGTTTACCCTGAGCGGAGTTAGATTCTTCGCTACACTCAGAATGACAGGTAGCGAAGGGCTCAAAATGACACTGGATGTTGCTAAACATCTCTTAGATTCTTCCTCTTTACTTCGTTCAGTGTCGGGATGACAAAAATAGTCAGGCTGATAAGTTAGGCAATAACCGGCTCACCCTGTCCCAGATAATCCCGGCAATCTTCACCTTAGGTAGAGAGGCATCTATCACCAACCAGCGGTCGGGCTCGGCGGCGGCCATCTTGAGGTAACCCTCCCTCACCCGCCGATGGAACGACAAATCCTCCAGCTCAAAGCGGTCTCGTAAACTTTGCTTTCGTGCCAATCCCTGCTCCGGTGAAATATCCAGGAGGATTATGAGGTCGGGATTGAGATTCCCTGTTGCCATATTGTTGACCATCTGTATGGCAGTAAAATCAAGTCCCCGCCCATAGCCCTGATAGACCATGGTGGAGTGAGTGAAGCGGTCGCAGATGACTACTTTACCTTCTTCTAAAGCAGGACGAATTAACTCAGCCACCAATTGGGCACGGGAAGCAGCCACGAGAAACAGCTCAGCTTGGGGCGAAATAGAGGAGCCCCGTTCCCTCTTAAGCGCTTTTCTTAATTCGTTACCCAGAGTTGTGCCTCCAGGCTCATGGGTTAATACCACCGAGATATTTCGCTGCTCAAGCTTTTTCAGCAAGAGCCTGGAGTGGGTGCTTTTGCCGCAGCCTTCGCCACCCTCAAAGGTGATGAACAGTCCCAAGGATTACCTCGACTTCCTTTTGCCGCCATGTTCCACGCTCCGGTCGCCGGAGTTGAAACCTCGGCGCCCGGCTAAGATACGCTGTAGATTATGGACATAGGTATATTGAGTGTCACGGGGATAGAGGGCATCCAGGCATTGCTTCATTTGAGCGGCATTGTTGCTTTTAAGGACATAAATCGGTATACCCAGTGCTTCGGCATCCCGTATCTTCTGTGGCTTGCGGCGGTAATAACTTCGTGTAGTGAGGAAAATGCCAGCTTGCTTAAGGTCAGCGACGATTTTCAGCTCCTTTCGCCCCTCCCTGGCAATTTGTTCCAATCGAGACCGGTTAGCGCCGAAGAGGTAGAATCGCAGCGTTTTTTCCGGCTGCTTCTCTTCCTTGCTTTCCCACATAAGAGGGGAGGTTATCGCCTCCTTCTTTACCTCACCATCTTCATCCATCCAGCGCACTTCGGCCTTGGGGGGTTGCCCATGCAAGAGAGCATCAACAGCCCCGGTCACGTCAGGATGTACGGTTACCTTGTAATAATCTACAATTTCTACCACCACACCAAAGGTGGGCGGAGCCTTGCGCTCCAAGATAGATTTTTGCGTGTGCCGCCGCCTGGCTTCCTCATCTCCCAGGGTAACCGTCTGAATGCCGCCAATAAGGTCAGACAAAGTAGGATTCATTATCAAGTTTTCCAGAGTGTTTCCATGTGCCGTGCCCACCAACTGCACTCCGCGTTCAGCGATAGTCCGAGCCGCTTGAGCTTCGAGTTCAGTGCCTATCTCGTCGATAATGATGACCTCAGGCATGTGATTTTCCACTGCCTCAATCATTACCGCGTGCTGCTCAGCGGGAGCGGCCACTTGCATCCGCCGGGCATGTCCGATAGCGGGATGAGGAATGTCCCCATCCCCGGCAATTTCATTGGAGGTGTCAATCACGATAACGCGCTTTTTGAAGTCATCAGCCAGCACTCGAGCTACCTCTCGCAACATAGTGGTTTTGCCTATACCGGGCCGCCCCAGAAGCAGAACGTTGTTGCCTGATTCGATAAGGTCTTGAATCATCTTTACAGTGCCGAATACAGCTCTGCCCACACGGCAGGTCAAGCCGATTATGTAGCCATTTCTATTGCGTATGGCTGAGATGCGGTGAAGGGTGTGGTTGATGCCGGCGCGATTATCCCCGGTGAATTCGCCAATACGTGATACTACATAGTCAATATCAAACTGGTTTACCTCTTTAGAATTAAGGACCAATTCTCTATGGAGAAAACGGGCTTCGGGGAGACGCCCTAAATCTAAGACTACCTCCAGCAGTTCGCTATGGTCAGGCTGCTGGTAGAGCGGCTCACGGACTTGGAGTGGCAAGATATCGAGCAGTGCGTCTAAATCGTCAGTAACTACCCTTCGCATTCTGTGGAATACCTGTCTTCACCTTACCAACCCCTGGGGGACAGCAATTCTTGTTGGGGTATAGCTTTTATGTCCAGACCAGGCATAGCAACTCCCAAACCTTTAGATACCTCAGCGACGATAGCCGGGTCCTGGTAGTGGGTGGTAGCTTTAACAATGGCCTGCGCTCTGGTTGCGGGGTCGCTGGACTTAAAAATCCCCGAGCCCACAAACACTCCCTCGGCTCCCAGCTGCATCATCAAAGCAGCATCGGCGGGTGTGGCGACACCACCGGCGGCAAAGTTCACAACAGGTAACTTCCCTGTTTTATGCACCTCCATCACTAGCTCCAGAGGAGCACCAAGGACTTTCGCCTCAGCTACTAATTCTTCCTCGGGTAAAGCCTGAAGTCTGCGAATCCCATCCTGGACTGCTCGCATGTGCCTTACAGCTTCAACTATGTTGCCTGTCCCAGCCTCGCCCTTGGTGCGAATCATCGCTGCCCCTTCGGCAATACGACGTAATGCCTCGCCTAAGTCACGGCAGCCGCAGACAAAAGGAACCTTAAAATCATGTTTCCAAACATGATGGCTTTCATCGGCGGGAGTAAGAACTTCGGACTCGTCGATAAAATCAACGCCCAATGCTTCCAGCACCTGAGCCTCAGCAAAGTGCCCGATGCGGCATTTAGCCATTACGGGGATGCTCACCGCTGCCATTATGGCCTTAATTATAGTGGGGTCGGCCATGCGAGCCACTCCGCCGTCGGCGCGGATATCTGCCGGCACCCGTTCCAGTGCCATGACAGCGCAGGCACCGGCTTCCTCGGCAATTTTAGCCTGCTCCGGGGTGACCACGTCCATAATCACCCCACCCTTCAGCGTCTGGGCCAGTCCTGTCTTAACTTTCCAAGTACCCTTTTCCATCCATTTCCATTATACCGCTATACCAGTCAAATCACAAATGTCAAATGAGAGCGTTCACCCTGTCATTGCGAGGCTCCGCTCCTTGTCATTCTGAGCGTAGCGAAGAATCTAACTCTATTCAGGGTAAACTCCGCAAAGAATCTCCGCGTTACCCTCAAATCGAATAGGGTCGAGGAGTCGACTCCTCGACCCTATCTTTTTGCCTCAGCAGCAATAATCCTGCCACTTGTGACTGACCCAGCCACCCCTCACAGAGCATCATAATAAAGGTCAGTCACGCCAACTAACCTACAGCACATTCACTGTTAAGATCAGTGAAGGGCTCTCGGCGTAGTCATTTATGTCGTTTGTGTCCTCATCATCCACCAGTTCAACCTGGGCTGAGGCCTGCAGTATAAACGTGTAGACCTCCGGTTCCGGCACGACGAGCTCGAATAGGACACATTCATGCGGGAACGGCTCAACTACAGAGATACCGAACCAGTTGATTGACTTTGTGTACTCAATTTCTTTCTCCAGCTCCCAGATTGTTTCTACATCCAGTAGTGTGGGCAACTCGGGAAGGAGTTCAAATACCATACCCTTCTCGACAGGGTCCCCATCGAAGCTAGGCACCTGGGACACTTTCTCAGGAGGTTCAGGCGTCTTGTTCAGTGCACACCAGTCGTTAACAACAACGATCTGAACTGGACCAGGTCCTCCGACCTGAGTAATCTTGAGCCAAGACGTCTCATTTACCGCGACTATTCTTTCTTCGCACCCATTCACTCCCTGCTGAAAGTGAACATCGATGATCTGACACGGGAACACCTCCGCATAGTAGTTCTCACCGTCGTAGTACCAGTCTCCCTCGTACTCTTCAATAGGCACCCCGTCTATGGTCCAAGTATCGAACTCAATGGCGGCATCCTGGTTCAGCTCGAAGTTTAAAGTAAAGGTAATCGTGCCACCCGCGGCCAGAGTCTGAGTTGCTGAGGATGTGATACTATCCAAGTATGTCCCAGCGGGACCGCCGGAGACATCCTCGCAGGTCCATTCACCGGTCGTTACATTAAAACTGCTAGTAACATTAGTACCATTAATGACAGTGGGGGCTGCTGCTCCGGGTCCGGTTAACGTATAGTCCACATCTCCTTCCCAGACTTCGTCGCAAAGGGTAGCTTTAACCTCAATAGTGCCCTGTTCTGTTCCATCACCAGTACAACCCGGGACCAAAACCGCAATTAAAGAAACTAAAACAACTACACTTAAACAAATAGAGAAAATCTTCTTTTTCATTTATCCACCTCCTTTTGAAATAATTTATTTTCCCGTAATCTTAGTTGATATTATTGATACTCTAATACCCCTTCACCTCCTTCCTCCTTTTGGAGTAGTTTAGTAAATATTAATATACTAACGATATGAAAATACCCCATTGTATTTTAATAACCCACCCCTGTGTTGTCAATGGTTTCTGGTTAAGCATGATCGTGGTTGATTTCATGATATTTTGTCTCTTGTGGGTAAAGCAGCCTCCTTTAGACACATCCCTATTTATACCACTAAAATGTTAAGTTGATGTTAACTCGAAGGCTAATCTCACCGTAAAACAAAGAGAAAACAAAGAAAAGAATATGAATGCATAAGGGAATATTCAAACAGAAAGCAAATAGCATAAAGGATTCTTAGCCTTGGGGCCGAAAAATCAGCTTCGGGATCTTCCCAGAGCTTTACTGAACCCTCTTCTTGAGATTCTTTCAAGGATTTCGAGGGATTGGCAAGACGGCACTAAATGGTACCTGGTCCCTGCAGCAGATTGAACAATACTGCTTGCTACAAGGGCTGATGACAGGTCGATGACAGGTCAATGATTATAGTAAACAGCGTAAATCTTTAAAATCCTAAACAAATCTTAATATCTAAATTCAAAACCCAAAACCGTTTTGAACCCCGATTACATCGGGGAGATTTGAATTTTGAGCTTGTTTAGGGCTTAGAATTTCGGACTTTGGATTTTCATCGCTAGAGGTTCTTTTTTGTTTCCTCGATCTCCCTTTCTACCTCCTTGAGTTCCTCTTCCAGGTCTTTCTTATACTCCTCGAGCACATCCAGATATTCCTTTCTGTCGGGAAAGGGCTTGAATCCCTGGAAGTAGAAAGCGAAGGGAGGAAGTCCAAAGTAGAACCTCCGGGATCTCCTACTCCACATCTCTATTTCACCTCCTGAATCGGCCGTCGCCTCGGCAGTCCAGGACGACGGGGATATTTACTCGGCGTCGGGGATATTTTATCAATAATTATCAAATAACGTCCACCGTCAAATTCGTCCAATTCTATTTTCTTTATCCGGTCTAATTTGCCTCCCACAGCGGCAATGGCTTTTTTCGCCCTGTTTATTTCCTGGTCGATTTCCCCTTTCTTTTGAGCGATAAATTTTCCCCCGATCCGGCAAAAGGGCAGGGTTAGCTCCGCCAAAGTAGGCAGCAAGGCTACAGCACGGGAGAGAACCAGGGCAAACTGCTCACGGTAGAGTGGTAAATGAGCCGCTTCCTCAGCTCTACTATGCAGCACTTCCACATTTTCCAGTTCCAGCTTGCGGATAATGTGGTGGAGGAAAGCTGTCTTTTTTGTTGTGGGTTCAATGAGCACCAGCCTGGGCCGGGGGAAAAGAATTTTGAGCGGTACGCCGGGGAAGCCGGCACCTGTGCCTATGTCCATAACATTGAAATTCGGCCTTTCCACCTCTTCTTCAGGCAAAGCTAGAGTGAGGGTCAGGGAATCAAGGAAATGCTTTACCTGTACCGAAGAGTAATCTGTTATGGCTGTGAGGTTAATTTTTTTATTCCACTCAATTAGCTCCCGGTAGTAGAGTTCAAATTGCTTCACCTGCCTGGCATTGAACTCTATCCCCAGCTTGCCTGCACCTTCAATAAGTTTTTCCATCGCGAGCCACGCCTAAAATTCGGAGGTTGTTCAGCAACCCGTTCGCCTGAGCCTGTCGAAGGCAACATAATTTTATCATGACTGCCGCTCATAGTCCGACATGTTCACCACAAGCGGTTAATGAACAATCTCCAACATACCGCTTGACACAATAGTAAGAAAAATCATATAATTCTGAGCAGTAAGACATATCATACGATACTAAGGCGGGCGCCAGGTTTATTCTAGGAGGAAAAATGGAATACGAGGACATGCAGGTAGTCGGTAAGTGTTTTGGCTCAATGGTTGTCGGCCCGCGAGGGCAGATAGTTATACCCGTGGAGGCCAGAAAGGAATTGGATATGGATGTTGGCACCAGGCTGCTAACTTTTAAGCTATTTGAGGGAAGGGGTCTGGTCCTTGTTAAAGTGGAGGCAGTTGAGGAGTTCGTTAATATTATGACTCAACATGTGAATGAGTTTACTAAGTTAGTAAGGGAATTTAGAACTGGAAATTTAGAAAACGAGGCCAATCAAGATTAACAATCCTGCTGCTAAACTTTCAGGCAGCATGGCTCTGTGTTGAAGCAAATATTTGCTGTGTTACAACAAGCAAATTTTTGAAAAATGAAAAGAGGCGAAGGAAAATGAAAAAAAGGCGAACAATAATAATAACAACCTGCGTGGTTATTATCGGTATAGTACTCGGTATCGTATTTACTAGAGGCGCTGGCCCTGAAGCTGCGCCGTCGGATATTGCTGTGGTTACTCGAGGCGATATAGTGAGAACCGTTTTAGTGGATGGCAATTTAGAAATGCCTCACAAGGCAGATTTATCATTCGGCATCACCGGTACAGTGACAGAGGTGCTGGTTGATGAAGGTAATAATGTGACAAAGGGCCAGGTATTAGCCATGCTCGATGCACGTTCCCTGGAATTAAGCGTAGAAATAGCACAGGCACAATACGAAACTGCTCAGATCAATTTGATGAAAACAATCTATCCTCACTATACCAAAACGTGGGGTACCGATATGCCTGGAGTATGGTTGGCTCTGGACGAAGCCCAGGATAACTTAAAACAGGCTCAGGAGCTTCTGAATGAGGGGAGGGTCGAGGAGGCACAAGTCTTGCTGGACTTAATCGAGGGAAATATTAGCAAGGCTGAAGAAAAATCTCTATCTAGAACGTTTCAGTTGCCCTGGTCGGTCAAGCTACTCGAGCTACAATCGGATATAGCCAGAGCGAATTTGGAATCGGCAAAGCTTAACCTGGAAAAGGCGGTAATAACGGCTACCTTCGATGGCGTGGTAGCTGACATCACCATAACCGAAGGAAAAGATGTCTCGGCAGCGACATTGGCCACTTCGGTAATATCCCTGGTTGACACCAGTGAGATAGAAATGAGCGGCTTCATTGATGAAATAGATATCGCCATGGTGCAGCCAGGCCAGAAAGCAAATATCCTGTTAGATGCCTTGCCCGACGAGGAAGTAAAGGGTGAGGTGGCTTTTATCTCCCTGGTAGGCACAACTCAAGCAGGGGTGGTATTTTACGATACCACCATAACTTTAGAAAATCCCGTTGCAGAGCTAAGGGATGGCATGACTGCCACTGCCGAAGTCATCATCGAGCGTCGTGACGATGTATTATTGATACCGAACAAGGCTATTCGGGGTACCTTGGAAAACCCCAAGGTTTTAGTGCTAGTAGATGAGCAAGTTGAGGAACGGGAAATTACCTTAGGGCTAACCGACGGGAAAAACACTGAAGTTCTGTCAGGATTGGAGAAGGGGGAAAAGGTGGTATTACCTGCTTCCGGGGAGCAACCAAGCTTCTTCTTCACGATGTAGCCAATGCTTGAACTTGAAAACATAACCAAAGTGTATAAAGCGGGTCAGACCGAAATTCCTGCTCTGAGAGGGATTAGCTGCCGCATTAAGTCAGGGGAGATGGTATCTATCATAGGGCCTTCGGGCTCGGGGAAGTCCACCCTGATGAATATCATCGGCTGCCTTGACAAGCCGACTTCAGGACAATACCGCCTGGATGGGACCGAGGTAAGTGAGCTTAACGATGATCAATTAGCCGAGATAAGAAATAAAAAGATAGGTTTTGTCTTCCAAAGCTTCAATTTGTTGTCCCGAACCACGGCTCTGGCCAATGTGGAACTGCCACTTATTTACAGTGGCGCCAGCAACCGACGGCAACAAGCATTACAGGTCCTGGAGTCCGTGGGGTTAGCTCATCGGGTCACTCACAGGCCAAGCGAACTAGCTGGAGGAGAGCAACAAAGGGTGGCTATCGCGCGAGCCTTAGTAAATAATCCCTCTCTTATTTTAGCTGATGAACCCACAGGCAACCTCGACACCAAGACCAGCCAGGAAATTATGTCAATTTTTAAGAAATTGAACGAGCAGGGAATGACCATCATCCTGGTTACTCATGAGCCGGATATTGCCGCTTATACCCAGCGCACCATTAAACTTCGCGATGGCCAGATTGAAGGAAGTGTTTGTTGAAGGTCAGGGTGACACTTGAATTTCAAATAGAGGCATCGAAATGAAACTCTGGGATTGTTTTTCTACTGCGCTACGGGCTTTGCTTGGTAACAAGCTAAGGTCAGTTTTGACCATGCTGGGTATCCTGATTGGCGTAGCTGCTGTTATTTCTGTGCTATCCTTAGGAGGGGCGCAGGCGGCTATAGTAGAGGAGTCTTTTGCCACCTTAGGGTCTAACCTGATATACGTCACACCTCCAGAACTCGGCATGAGTGGAGTGGGAGCTCAGTCAACGCTGACTTTGGAAGACGCGCAGGCGATTGCCCAAAACGCCCCTTCTGTAAAAAATGTGGCGCCAATGGTGCAGACTTACGCCCAGGTTGTAGCTGGGGGAGAGAGCCTTAGCAACACAATTATTGCCGGGGTGACTCCAGAAGCCGAAGTGGTGGACAACTATGCTGTGGCACTAGGCAGCTTCATCACCGCATTCGATTATGGAGCGAGGTCAAGGGTAGCTACCCTGGGGAGCGAGGTAGCAAAGACCCTTTTTAGCGAGATGGACCCTACCGGCCAGAGCATAAGGATTGGTGGGCGCCAATTTCAGGTCAGCGGTGTACTGGAAAGCAGGGGGACTGGATTTGGAGCTGAAGACATGAGGGTCTATATTCCTTTATCCACCTTCTATACCACTCTGGCAGCTTCACAGGCAGGCAGCCGCGGAAACAGTGTTAACATAATCAGCGTCCAGGTAAGGAGCAGCGACGAACTGGAGTCTGCCGAGCAGGAAATCACTGCTATTTTGAGGGACACCCACGGCATCAGGGAGGGAGAAGGCGATGACTTCAGAGTTATCAGCGTGGCGTCTGTGGCAGACCAGGTCACCCAGGTGCTGGGAATACTCCAGCTCGTCCTTGCCGGCATAGCCGGTATATCCTTGCTTGTCGGCGGCATCGGGATTATGAATATCATGTTGGTTTCGGTGACCGAGCGTATCAGGGAAATCGGTCTGCGCAAGGCAATAGGAGCCAAGCGGCGGGATATTCTGACCCAATTCCTTATTGAATCTGCCACACTGAGTCTCTGTGGCGGTGCTCTGGGGATAGGACTGGGGTGGATTATAGTTAAAATCATGTCTGTCATAGCGGCAAATCTTGGTTTCTCCTTTTCTGCTACGCTTTCCGGCGATGCTATTGCCCTGGCGGTAGGTGTAGCAATTTTTATCGGACTTATTTCTGGGTTGTACCCGGCCATCCGGGCGGCACGACTCGACCCCATCGAGTCCTTGCGTCACGAATAAACTACTTCCCTTGAATCAAGGACAGGAACTCACTGCGAGTTGCTACCTTGCTGCGGAAAGTTCCCCTCACCGACGAGGTTATCACAGTTGTTCCCGGCTTCTTTATCCCACGCATAACCATACATAAGTGCTCGGCTCGTATGACCACAGCCACCCCATCGGGTTGAAGTGCTTCAAAAATGGCATCGGCAATTTGCTGGGTCATCCTTTCCTGGAGCTGGGGGCGCCTGGCACAGATTTCTACCACCCTACCCAGCTTGCTTACCCCTACCACTCTACCACCAGGGCTAGGAATATAACCGACATGAGCAACGCCGTAGAAGGGCAAGAGATGGTGTTCACACATGGAATAGAAGGGGATATCCCTTAGAATCACCATCTCTTCATATCCCTCCCCAAAGTCCACCGTCAGTTCAGCTTTAGGGTCGACATCCATGCCGGAAAAGAGCTCGGCATACATTTCAGCCACCCTCCGTGGCGTACCCTTTACGCCCTCTCTGCGAGGATCCTCACCAATAGCTTCTATTATGGAGGCTACTGCCAGTTTGACTTTATCTTGATTGACCATCTAAATACCCCTCTTTATAAGCTTTATGCTGTTTTTATCTGTGCTAGCATAGAAATCTGAACCGATGTAAAGGAGCGGGGCTATCTTATCCAGGTCGAGAACCTCCGCCTTGGTAAATGCCTCCTCGAAGAAGTGCACAGCTACAATCTCACCGACTACCCAGATGTGGTCACCATAGGGCTTACTATCCACCAGCTTGCATTCATAGGCAGCATAAGCATCCTTCAAGATAGGCGCCGTGGTCTTCACAGGCTCCTCTTTCTCAATACTAAATCTCTCAAATTTGTCCATCTGCTGTCCAGAAGTGCCACCGATGGCAGCGGCGAGTGAGGCTTTCTCCAAAGGAACTAAATTAATGCCGAACTCCCGGCTTTCCATGATAAGCTGGTAAGTAAATCTCTTAGGTGCAACGGCGAAGCCGTAGAGGGGTGGCTTAAAAGAAATTGAGCTATGCCAGGCGGCGGTCATGGCAGCATCCTTGCCCCGGGCACTAGAGGTAACTATAACTGCTACCTTGGGATAGTGATGGCTGAATTTTCCTATATCCTCGGTAACAATTTTGGGCATAACTTTCACATCCTTTCCATCCAAAATGCAAAATGTAAAAATAAAAGTGCAAAATGACAGAGCAAAAGTTAAAAAGTTTTGCGTTTTGACTTGTCATTTTGATTTTTGACCTTTGATTTTTGAATTTCACCCAGGATTTTTCATGTCGAGAATTTCAAAACTTCCTCAACGGCTGCCAGCTCGGCAGGAAGCTCCAGGGGCGCCCGGGCATATCTTGCTGGCACACCGGGGTCCTTCAGCCCGCTGCCGGTGACGATGCACACTACGCGCTTGCCCGAGAAGTTTTTCTCCCTGGCCAGCTTAATAAGCCCGGCTAACGAGGCTCCTGAAGCTGGCTCGCCGAAGATGCCCTCCTTGATTGCCATCAATCTATAAGCATTCATAATTTCCTCATCAGTAACACGGTCAATGATGCCCCCCGACTCATCCCGGGCAGCCACTGCTTTTTGCCAGCTAGCAGGATTACCAATACGAATAGCTGTGGCAATGGTCTTGGGTCGCTTGACAACTTTATCCAGCACTATAGGGGCGGCGCCTGCGGCCTGAAAGCCCATCATCCTGGGAGTGTGGCTGGCCTTGCCCGCGCGATGGTACTCCACGAATCCCTTCCAGTATGCGGTAATATTGCCGGCATTGCCCACAGGGATAAAGAGATAATCGGGAGCATCCCCCAGGTCGTCTATAATCTCAAAAGCCGCCGTTTTCTGACCTTCGATGCGATGAGGATTCAATGAGTTTACCAGGGTGACAGGGTATTTTTGGGTCAGGGCACGCACTATTTGAAGTGCCTGGTCGAAATTACCCCTTATACCTATAATCTGGGCGTCGTAAACAAGGGCCTGGGCCAGCTTTCCCGTGGCTATCTTCCCTTTGGGGATGATGACAATGGCTTTAAGTCCGAATCTAACGCCGTAAGCGGCTGCCGAAGCGCTGGTATTGCCTGTGGAGGCACAAATGACGCTCTGGCTACCATTTTCCACCGCCTTGGCCACCGCCACCACCATACCCCGGTCCTTGAAAGAGCCTGTGGGATTACAGCCTTCGAACTTAAAATAAAGTTCACCACAGCCAAGTTCTTTCTCTAAAATTCGTGACCTCACTAAAGGGGTATCCCCTTCCCCCAGGGTAATCAAAGGCGTAGCCGGGGTCACCGGCAAGAAATCACGATATTTGTTTAAGACGCCTTGCTTCATCCCTCAACTCTGATAAAGTTGCTAACCTCGTTAACCACCGGCAGCTGCTTTAATTGCTTGAGAGCTTTTTGTATCCCTTGTTCCTCTGCCGGATAGGTCATGATGACGATTACGGCGGTTTGTGCTGCCGGGTCGCTTTCTCTCTGGATTACAGACGAAATGCTTATGGCATTGTCGCCCAGAACTTTGGAGATTTGAGCTAAAACACCGGGGCGGTCAGGCGCATCCAGCCTGAGATAATACCGTGTCTTTACCTCGGACATGGGCTTAACGGTTACCCGCTGGTTTAATCTTATTTCAGGAACATTATTTACGCCGTGATAGATATTTCTGGCTATCGCCAACACATCAGCCACAATAGCGCTGGCGGCTCTGAGAGAGCCAGCTCCTTCTCCATAAAAGACCAACTTGCCAGCTAAGTCAGTTTCCACCTCGATAGCATTATAGACTCCATCTACTTTAGCTAACTGGGAATCCCGGGGGATAAAAACGGGATGGACCCTCATCTCCACTTCGTCATCATCTCTCT